>Ga0156018_1048_pt1 | contig 30576 bp, 34 predicted proteins | sample RifCSPlowO2_02_FD_107672 | JGI IMG/M metagenome (GOLD analysis project Ga0156018, IMG submission 107672) | Acidobacteria bacterium RIFCSPLOWO2_02_FULL_65_29 | reverse complement strand
CGCCGACCACGGGCGGTCGTCCCGCTCTCTCACCTGACGAGACGCGAATCATCGCTCCGCGCCGCGACCCGCAGACGGACAACGAGGACCTGTGGCTGATCGACCGCTCACGCGGCACCGAGGCCCGGTTCACGTTCGATCCTGCGAATGACGGGTGGCCGAGGTTCTCGCCTGACGGGGAACAGGTGGTCTTTTCATCGACGCGAACCGGGCGTCCGCAGCTCTATCGGAAGCGCACGAGCGGCGACGGGGTCGAGGAGGCATTGACCGCGGCTCACGGCGCCAGTACTGACTGGTCATCGGATGGGCGCTTCATTGTCTACCAGGCATCGGATCCCAAGACCGGCTTTGACTTGTGGGCCGTTTCCCTCTCCGGCGACGGCAAGCCTTTCCCGGTGGCGCGGACCGAACACGGCGAGCGGGAGGGACGATTCTCGCCCGACGTTCGCTGGGTTGCCTACGACTCGACCGAGTCGGGACGCCGCGAGACCTGGATTCAGCCTTTTCCGCCGACGGGGAGCAAGTGGCAGATCTCGACGGGCGGAGGTGTCAGCCCCCAATGGCGGCGCGACGGGCAGGAACTCTTCTACGTCGCGGCAGACGGCACATTGACCGCGGTACCCATCAAGCTTGCGGCCACGCCTCAGTGGGGTAGCCCGCAGCCGCTCTTTCAGACAATGTACCGGGGAGGCGTATACGCGATTTACGCCGTGTCGAGAGACGGTCAGCGCTTCCTGGTTGGCGTCCCGCCCGGGGTTGAAGACGTCACGCCGATTACGGTCGTTGTGAACTGGGCGGCGGCGCTGCAGAAGTGAAGCGCGCCTCGGGGCCGGAGGGCCGCCCATCCACGATGTGACGAGGACGGTAGGTCTCTGCTGCTCTGGCGCGATCTCAGCTCGGCCCGTGGTCTTCAATGCCGCAGCCGAAGCTGTGACAGTCATTATGTCTAGCCCGCCATGATGAGCCCGGCAAGACAAGGAGCCGATGCCTGAGATTTCGAGATTCTTCGGAATCGTGATTCGCATGTTCATGGAAGTTGGTGCACCTCACCACCGTCCGCATTTCCACGCCTCGTATCAAGACGCACTCGCCACGTTCGCTCTCGACCCCATCGAATGCATCGGCGGTAACCTTCCTCGAGCACAGCAGCGACTGGTCGAGGCGTGGGCCGAGATCCACCATGCGGAACTGCTGCGGGACTGGGCGCTCTTGCAATCCGGCAAGTCTCCGCTCAAGATTGAGCCATTGCGGTAGGGAGAGCCATGGGCATGAGTCACGCCATCCATCGCGTTGAGCACTTCGACATCGTCGGGCCCTACACGCTCGCGCTGCGGTTCTCGGACGGAAGCGAGCAGCGAATCGATTTCCGACCCGTGCTGGAAGGCGAGGTATTCGGGCCCCTTCAAGATCTCAACGTGTTCAACAGTGTCGAACTCGACACAACATTCGGAACGGTGCAGTGGCCAAATGGTGCGGATTTCGATCCCGAGACGCTGCACGATTGGCCGAGGTATCGAGATGAGCTGAGTGCGATCGCACGCCGGTGGGCGACAGCTTCTGATCCAGTTCACCGAGCGGCGGGCTAACAGGCGATCGAGCCGACGCGCGCTGATCTGTGAACGCGCGCGGCTCATCGCTCACGTTGGACAGCTCGATAGCACGAATGTCATCCGCTCAACTCGGTGTGATATGAGAAGGTCTGTTACGACTTGTTGTTGATGATCGAGGATCCCGGTGCTCTTGCGCAGGCAACCGCAATTGCGGATCTGCAGGGTTACAGTGTCCTCGCTTGTGGCATTGCCACCTTGGCGCAGGCTCTGGGCGGCAATCGGGAGGCCGCGGAGGCTGGCACCCAGATGGTCCTCGCCGAAACCAAGCGGGTCAAGTCGGTGGACATGCTCACAGCCACCACACAGGATATCGAGAAGCGCGTGAAGGAAGGCTTTCTGTCGTTGCTGGCGCAGGGCGAAAACCCGGACGAAGCCATTCGCGTGGGTCGCGCCGCCTCCGGACGATAGCCCGGCCGATACTGAGATGTGCCAAGATCGGGCGCGCGGGCGCCGGTGGACTGTCGGGAGCGTGGTGTGTATAAATAGGCGTATGCCTCGCATGCAGGTCTATCTTCCGGATGAATTGTACGACTTGGTAAAGACACGGCGGTTGCCGGCGTCGGAGCTCTTGCAGGGAGCCGTGCGGGCCGAGCTCCGTCGTTTGGACCTTCTCGAGGAAGGCGATCGATACCTCCGTGATCTGGTATCGCAGGTGGGAGAACCCAGAGCGACGGAACGTGCTCGTGCCCACGTGGTGGCCGGAAGAGTCGCCACACGAGCACGCCGCAAGGCTCGTTGATGGTCATGCTGGTGCTCGACTCCAGCGCGGTGAGCCGCCTCGCGGAGCGCTCTCGATACGCGGCTGCCTTGATCCACGCGCTTCGAGACGAAGGCATATGGCCTCCCGTGGTACCGTCCGTGGTCCTGGTCGAGTGCCTGCACGGGCACGCGGGACGTGACGCCATCGAGAACCGGTTTCTGAAGACCTGTGACCTCGTTGAAGAGGTCAGCGAACCGTTGGCAAGACGTGCGGCGTTCCTGCGGCGCCGTGCCAAGCGGGGCTCCGCCGTCGATGCGCTGGTGGTGGCCATTGCCGAGCCGGGCGGAACCGTGCTCACCTCCGATCTGCGCGATCTTGATGCGCTTGCAGCGCATGCACAGGACGTCAGTATTGAACGCGTCTGACAGCCTCCAGTCCCAGGCTGATATACTGCGATCACCTCCTGATGTACTTCGATTTCGACGACCTCCATCCGGACATCAGCGGGATAGGACGCGTCATCTCGTGGCGCGAGGGCGTCCTTCTGTCCATCATCCTGCACCTGGCGGCGGTCATCGTGATTCTGCTGTGGCCGAGGTATTTTCCTCCCGACTTCGACAAGATCCGCCAGCGAGAGGCGCTCCTCGCTCAGCAGCTCGAGCAGGCGCGCCAGCGCGAGACGCCGCCGCGCTTCGTGTTCGTGCAGCCGCGCGTGGACACCCCGGCGCCAGCCCCGCCCCCACGGGCGGAGCTCTCGGATCAGGATCGCGAGGCGCGGACGCGCGAGCGCCCGGAGAATCCCACGAATCCGCTGCCCCTGTCTCGTGGTAACACACGCGAGCGTGTCGAGCAGATGGATCGCCAAGCCGCGCGCGGCCGCGGTCCCGAGCCCGACCCGTCGGTGGGCCTGCAGGCGCGCGCGGAGCCGAATCCAGCGCCGGCGCCTGACGCGAGTCCCGAGACACCCCGGCTGCCCGATTCTCCGTCGCGTCTCCAGCTGCCCTCGAACAGTCAGCCGTTGGGCGGACGCCTAGCGGGCGGCTCGCTCGGCGAGGCGCTCAAGAACCTGCAGCGGTACGTGGAATCCGACCAGTTCGACAACCCACAGGGCGGGAGCGGACAGTTCGGCCCGGCCATTCAGTTCGACACCAAGGGGGTCGAGTTTGGTCCGTGGATCAGGCGATTTGTCGCGCAAGTGAAGCGCAATTGGCTGATACCCAACGCCGCGATGATGATGAAGGGGCACGTCGTCATCACCTTCAACGTGCACAAGAACGGCTACATCACCGATCTCGCGGTCGTGCAGCCGAGCTCGGTCGATGCGTTCAACAACGCCGCGTACGGCGCGCTGGCCTCGTCGAACCCGACCGTGCCCCTCCCGCCCGAGTACCCGGCGGACAAGGCGTTCTTCACCGTGACGTTCTTCTACAACGAAGAGCCCCAATAATGGGCAGGTACGGCGGGCCCGGCGGACAGCAGACGGGCAAGGAGCGGCTTCTAACGTCGTGATTGTGCCTTCGCGCGCGCAACAACTGGGACTGCTCATTCTGCTCGCCGCGTTCATCCTGTACGTGGTCAGCCGCGTCAGTGTCTGACCGCGTCGTCGTCGCCGTCCTGGGCCCGACGGCGACCGGGAAGAGCGCCTTGGGGCTCGCACTGGCCGCTCGGTACGGCGGCGAAATCGTCAACTGCGATTCGACGGCTCTCTATCGAGGCTTCGACATTGGCACCGACAAGGTGGTGCTCGAGGATCGGCGCGGCGTTCCGCACCACCTGATCGACATCGTGGATCCGACCGCGGAGTACACGGCGGCCCAGTATGCGCGCGATGCGGCCGCCGCGATCGGTGGGATTCACGCGCGGGGCCACGTGCCGCTTGTCGTCGGCGGGACGGGCTTCTACTATCGAGCGCTCACGCGGGGACTGTTTCCTGGTCCTGGACGCGACGACCCGCTCCGGGCGCGCCTCGAGTCCATTGCGACGAAGCGCGGGCTGGCGTTCCTCCATCGCATGTTGAAGAGGGTCGACGCGGCATCGGCGCGCCGAATTCAGCCGCGCGATCTGAAGAGGATCGTCCGAGCGCTCGAGGTCTTTTTCCTCACCGGCCGGCCGCTGACCGCGCACTTCGACGCGACACGGTCGCCCATCGAGGGGATGAGCGTTCTCGCCGTGGCGCTTCGGCTGCCCGCCGAGGAGACGTCCAGGCGCGTCACCAGGCGCGTGGACGAGCAGTTCGAGCGAGGGTTGCTGGACGAAATTCGTGGCCTCCTCGCGCGCGGCGTTCCCGAGACCGCGCGGCCCTTCGGCGGGCTGGTCTATCGCCAGGCGCTCGATCACTTGCGCGGCGTGCGCGACGAAGCGGCGACGCGTGCGCTCATTGCGCAGGAGAACCGGCGCTACGCCCGCCGGCAGTTGACCTGGTTTCGCAAGGAACCTGATCTACACTGGTTCGACGGCCCTGGTGAATCACCCGGCACCGTTGACGCCGTGTACCGACTGCTCGACCACCGGCTCGAAGAGGTCGGCCATCGCCAAGGGCCTTAACGTGCCTCCCTTCACACGCGCCATCGTCATCGTCCTCGACAGCGTGGGCATCGGGGCGCTACCAGACGCGTCCGCGTACGGCGACGAAGGCAGCGATACACTGGGCAACATCGCGCGCCGCGTGCCGTTGGAGCTTGCGACGCTTCGCGGGCTCGGCCTCGGCCGCGTCGCCGCGATTGGCGGGGCGCCGCCGCCCGCGACACCCTCAGCCGCGGTCGGACGTATGACCGAGGCCTCGGCCGGCAAAGACTCGGTCACTGGGCACTGGGAGATGATGGGTATCGTGCTCGATAGTCCGTTCCCGGTGTTTCCCGGGGGCTTCGCGCCGGACATCATCGCCGAGTTTTCACGGCGCACCGGACGGGGCGTGCTCGGCAACAAGGCCGCGTCGGGCACCGCGATCATCGACGAGCTGGGCGTCCGGCACATGGAGACCGGGGCGCTCATCGTCTACACCTCGGCCGACAGCGTGTTCCAGATCGCCGCACATGAAGAGGTGGTGCCGGTGGCGGAGCTGTATCGCGCCTGCCAGATGGCCTACGAGCTGGTCGGCGAAGGCCTGGGCGTCGGCCGAGTCATTGCGAGACCTTTCGTGGGAGAGCCCGGTCGATTCAGGCGTACCGCCCATCGCCACGATTACGCGCTGCCGCCGCCGGGCGAGACGTTGCTCGATCGTCTCAAGGCCGCATCCCGTCCGGTGGTGGCCATCGGCAAGATCGACGATCTGTTCGCGGGCCGCGGCATCACCCGGGCCATTCACACCGCGAGCGACGACGAGGGCATGGACCATGTGCTTGGCCAGATGGACGAGACACGCGAGGGGCTGCTGTTCGCGAACCTGGTCGACTTCGACTCGCAGTACGGCCACCGGAACGATGTGGACGGTTACGCGCGAAACCTCGAGCGCTTCGACGTGCGCCTCGCCGGATTGTTGGGGCGTCTGCGGGGCGCAGACTTGCTCGTGGTGACGGCCGACCACGGCAACGATCCGACCACGCGGAGCACGGACCACTCGCGCGAGTACGTGCCTCTGGTCGCCACCGGCGCGCGAGTTCGCAAGGGCGCGGATCTCGGCACGCGGCGGACGTTCGCGGACCTTGGCCAGACGCTGGCCGAGGTGTTCGGCGTCGGCCGCCTCGCTCACGGCACGAGCTTTCTGCATGAGATTATTTCGTAAAGAACGATCAAACGTAGAGGTCGCAGAGAAAACAGGTCTCTCTGCGCTCTCTGCGGTCCCTGCCCTTCGACCCTTCGACGGGCTCAGGGTCGTCCCGAGCACCGTCGAGGGACGACAGGCTCAGGGCATCCCGAGCTCGTCGAGGGATGCGTTGATTGTCGTTCCCGATTGCCGATGACGATTCGCGAGCAGCTCGAGGCGCGCGAGCGCGAGACCCTCGCCCCGCAGGCGGCCCGAAGCGCCGAGTCGCGCGGGCGCCTGCGTGTCGAGCCTGAAGACGACGTGCGGCCCGCGTTTCAACGAGATCGCGACCGGATCGTCCATTGCAAGGCGTTCCGCCGCCTGAAGCACAAGACTCAAGTGTTTTTCGCGCCGACGGGAGACCACTACCGCACCCGGTTGACCCACACGCTGGAAGTGTCACAGATCGCCAGGACGATTGCGAAGGTGCTCCGCCTGCACGAAGAGTTGACCGAGGCGATCGCGCTCGGTCACGACCTCGGGCACACGCCGTTCGGCCACACCGGCGAGCGGGTGATCGATTCGCTGATGCCGGGCGGGTTCAACCACTACGAGCAGAGTCTGCGGATCGTGGACCTGCTCGAAAACGACGGCCGCGGCCTGAACCTCACCTGGGAGGTTCGCGACGGCATCGCGAAGCACTCCAAAGGCAAGTCCGGCGCTCCCGTCGGCATGTCGGCCGATCTTCGCGCCAGCACCATCGAAGGGCAGATCATGCGCGTCGCCGACATCATCGCGTACGTGAACCACGATATCGACGACGCCACGCGCGCCGGACTGCTGCGCACCGAGGACCTGCCGCGCGATCCAATCGACAGACTGGGGACCTCGTCGTCGGCGCGAATCGGCACGCTCGTCCGCGACGTGGTCACCGAGACGATGGCCGCGGGTCTTTCGGAGATCCGCATGAGCGAGGACGTCCTCGGAGCGGTCTTGCGCCTGCGCAGCTTTCTCTTCGACGCCGTGTACGAGAACGCGACAGCCACGGCGGAGTTCCGCAAGGCGTCCGACATCCTGTCGGGGCTGTGGGAGAAGCTGCGCGAACGGCCGGACGACTTTCTCGACAAGCGGACGATCGAGCACGACGGCATGGACGCCGCGATCCGCGACTTCATCGCGGGCATGACCGATCGATTCGCCGTGCGGCTCTTCGAAACGCTCTTCATTCCCAAGCCATGGGCGACTGAATGAACAAGGCGAACTCCTACGTGTTATATTTCCTGGTTCATGCTTTCGCTGAACCTGGCCAAGATCCGCCCTGGCCGAGATGGCGTCGACAGGATTCGGTTCGAGCAGGTCTACCAACCGGAGGCCGTGGCCGGCGATGGCGACAGCTTCACGGTGGTGGCGCCGGTTGATTTGGCTTTCGACGTCACGAAAGACAAGGACCGGTTCGGCCTCGCCGGCCGGGTGCGGACCTCGCTCGAGCTGCCGTGCAGCCGGTGTCTGGAGCCGTTCCGGTGCGCAGTCGATGCGGCGTTCGACCTGCGTTATCTGCCGCGACGCGTGAACACTGGCGAGGACGAGCGTGAGGTCCAGGAGGACGACCTCACGACGGCGTTTTACGAGAACGATACGATCGACCTCGGCCAGTTGATGCGCGAGCAGTTGTATCTCGCGCTACCCATGAAGCCGTTGTGCAGCGACGCCTGCATGGGCCTCTGCCCGCAGTGCGGGACGAATCGCAATCGCACCCCGTGCGCCTGCACGCCCCACTGGGAGGATCCGAGGTTATCGGTGCTGAAGGCGATCAGGAAAGAATCGTAAACGATCAACGAAAAGCTCGACCACGGAGGACGATCCCTCTGTGACCTCCGTAGTCGCGGTCTTGAGGAAGTATCAAGAGAGAGACTGAGATGCCAAACCCAAAACGACGCCACTCCAAGACGCGAACGGCGAAGCGCCGGACGCACGACGCGCTGAAGGCCGTGGGCCTCAGCGAATGCCCACACTGCCACGAATCCAAGCTGCCGCATCGAGTGTGCCCCAACTGCGGCTACTACGGCGGGCGGCAGGCCAGGGCTGTCGACGAAGAGTAGGAACTGAAATCCTGAGGTTCCCGGGCAATAGGCGAGGTTCCAGGTTTCGCCTGGTTCCGGTCCTGACCGAGGTTCCGGGCCCGTGAGGTTCCAGCACCGAACCTCGCGAATTTCAGAGAACCCGATGATCTGGATAGCCGTCGACACGATGGGCGGCGACGAAGGGCCGGCCACCGTCGTCGACGGAGCGCTGGCCGCGTCGCGGCACTTCGACCTCGGCGTCGCGCTCGTTGGGCCGGCGGGCCGGCTTGAAGCGGAGGTCGCGCGCCATGGGGAGGCCGACCTCGCCCGCGTCCGCATCATCAACGCCGACGACGTGGTCGACATGGCCGAGTCGCCGGCGGCGGCGCTCCGCCGCAAGCCGGGCGCGTCGATCAGGGTCGCGGCCGCGGCTGTGGCTCGTGGCGAGGCGGCGGCGCTCTTCAGCGCCGGACACACGGGCGCCACCGTCATGGCTGCTCACGGCGCGTTCGGCATGCTGCTCGGCGTCGATCGGCCCGCGTTGGCGGCGACGATTCCCACTCGTCGGGGGCCGGCGGTCCTGCTCGATGTTGGCGCCAGCGTCGAGTGCCGGCCGGCGCACCTCCTGCAGTTCGCCGTGATGGGCACGGCGTACGTCCGCGTGGTGATCGGCGTCGAGCAGCCGACTGTGGCCCTGCTGTCGATCGGCGCGGAAGAGACCAAGGGAAACGAGCTGACGCGCGAGGCGCACCGGTTGCTCAAGGCCTCGCCTCTCGCGTTCGCCGGCAATCTCGAGGCCCGCGACCTCTATGCCGGCGGCGCCGACGTCATCGTCTGTGACGGCTTCACGGGCAACGTGGCCCTGAAGGTCAGCGAGGGACTCGTCGAGATGGTCGAAGCCCGGCTCCGCGAGGAGCTGTCGAGTACGCTGACGATGCGGGTCGGATCGCTCCTGACCCGGCGCGCGCTCCGGCGCTTTCGCCGGAAGGTCGACTACTCCGAGTACGGCGGCGCGCCGCTGCTTGGCCTCGCGGGCATTGCCATTGTCGGCCATGGACGGTCGAGCGCCAAGGCGGTGCGCAACGCCGTGGCGATGGCGTATCGGTTTGCGTCGAGCGGATTCATCGATCGCGTCGAGCGCGATATTGCCGCCGGCGTCGCCAGCCCAACCACGGCGTCCGTCCCACGAGCCTGAGCCCGTGACCCTGTGACCCTGTGACCCTGTGACCCTGTCCATCGCCTTCATCTTTCCCGGGCAGGGATCGCAGAAAGTCGGCATGGGCCGGGCGCTCGCCGAGGCGTTCCCCGTGTGCCGGCAGACTTTCGACGAAACCGACGCCGTGCTCGGCGAGCCACTGAGCACGCTCTGTTTCGAGGGCCCAGACGATCGGCTGATGCTGACCGAGAACACGCAGCCGGCGATTCTCGCCGTGAGCACGGCCGCGTACCGGCTGCTCGCGTCGAGGGGCGTCGAGCCCGCCTTCGTGGCCGGCCACAGCCTCGGCGAGTACTCGGCCAATGTTGCGGCCGGCACGATCGCGTTTGCCGATGCGCTCGGGCTCGTGCGCCGGCGCGGGCGCTACATGCAGGAAGCGGTACCCGTCGGCACGGGCGCGATGGCCGCGATCCTGGGCCTCGAGGCCGACAAAGTGGCGCAAGCGTGCGCGGAAGCCGCCGAAGGCCCTGTGAACGACGACGACGGCGACCAGGTCGACCGCATCGTCAGCCCCGCGAATTTCAACGGCCCAGGTCAGGTCGTGATCGCCGGATCCCGGGCCGCCGTCGCGCGTGCGGGCGAGCGTGCGCGGGCGCTCGGCGCCAAACGCGTGGTGCCGCTGCCCGTGAGCGCACCCTTTCACTGCGCCCTCATGAAACCCGCCGAGATCCGGCTCGCGCCCGAGCTGCGCGCGCTGCCGGCGCGGAATCCCCGCGTGCCGATCGTGGCCAACGTGGACGCCGAGCCGAAGCGCACGGCCCAGGCGGCGATCGACGCGCTGATCGCGCAGGTGTCGTTGCCGGTGCGCTGGGAGGCCGTGGTGGCCCGCCTTGCGTCGGCGGGCATCACCACGTATGTTGAGGTGGGCCCTGGCACGGTCCTGAGCGGCTTGGTGCGCAAGATTCATCGTGAGGCCTCCGTCGTGAGCTTCGGCGGGCCGGACGATCTGGCGGCTGTCGAGGCGATTCTCCATGTTTGAGCTGACCGGACGCGTGGCGCTCGTTACCGGTGCGTCTCGGGGCATCGGCCGGGCGATTGCCGAGCGATTCGCCGTACAGGGCGCGTTCGTCGTGGCGGCCGCGCGCGGCGCCAACGCCCAGGCGGCCGTGGACGCGATTGCCGCGAAGGGCGGAAACGCCGAGGCCTCGAGCGTGGACGTGACCGATGCGGCGGCGCTCGAGGCGCTGCCCGGCGCGATCGTCGCCAAGCACGGCCGGCTCGACATCCTCGTGAGCAACGCCGGCATCACGCGCGACCAGCTGCTGATGCGCATGAAGCGCGAAGACTGGGACGCCGTGATCGCCACAAATCTCACCGCGGCGTATACGCTGGTGCAGGCCGCCATGAGGCCGATGCTCCGCCAGCGGAGCGGCCGCATCATCACCGTGAGCTCGGTCGTCGGCCAGATGGGCAACGCCGGGCAGGCCAACTACGCGGCGTCGAAGGCCGGCCTGATTGGATTCTCGAAGGCGATCGCGCGCGAGGTCGCCTCGCGCGGTATCACGGTGAACGTCATTGCCCCGGGTCTCATCGACACGGATATGACGCGTGCCATCAGCGAGAAGGCCCAGGTCGACTGGGCCGCCCAGATCCCGCTCGGCCGGCTGGGGACCGTCGAGGACGTGGCCGCCGCCGCGTGCTTCCTTGCGTCCGACGAGGCAGCGTATATTACTGGGCACGTGCTGGCGGTGAACGGCGGCATGTACATGTAGAACGACCTGCATGGGGTCATGAGGATCTGTGAATTTCACGATCAGCGAGCAGGAAACCCACGTAGTGTCCGGCTGTCGCCGGACCCCGATTCCGAGGAGGAGCGAATGGCAGTCGCCGACAAAGTCAAGAGCATCATCGTCGAGCAGCTCGGGGTGGACGAAGAAGAAGTGACGCCGGACGCGTCGTTTGTGGACGACCTTGGCGCCGACTCGCTCGACACCGTCGAACTGGTCATGGCGTTCGAAGAGGAGTTCGGGATTGAAATCCCCGATGAGGACGCCGAGAAGATCACGCGCGTCAAGGAAGCGGTCGAGTACATCGAGGCGCACGCCAAGTCCAAGAAGTAGGGGTCACCGGTGAACAATCGGCGAGTCGTTGTCACGGGTATTGGCCTGGTGTCGTCTCTGGGGATTGGCACCGAGGCCAACTGGGCGGCGCTGTGCGCTGGGAAGAGCGGTGTCGCGACGATCGGCAAGTTCGACGCGTCGACGTTCGCGACGCAGATCGCGAGCGAGGTCAAAGGCTTCGACCCGCTGCAGTTCGTCAGCAAGAAAGACGTCAAGAAGGTCGACCCGTTCATCCAATATGCGATTGCCGCCTCGCAGTTCGCGATGAACGACTCGGGGCTGACACTGACGCCCGAGATGGCCCTGCGCACCGGGGTGTGCATCGCATCGGGCATTGGCGGGTTCACCACGATTGAGCGGGAGCACAAGGCGTTTCTCGCCGGCGGGCCCCGCAAGATTTCCCCATTCTTCATCCCGTCGGCCATCATCAACCTGGCCGCCGGGCAGGTGTCGATCCGTTTCGGTGCCAAGGGCCCCAATTCGTCGACGTGCACCGCCTGTTCCGCGTCGGCCCACGCCATCGGCGACGCGTTCGAGATTATCGTGCGCGGCGCCGCCGATCAGATGATCGCAGGAGGCTCGGAGGCGGCCATCACGCCGATGAGCATCGGCGGGTTCGGCGCGGCGCGCGCGTTGTCGCAGCGCAACGACGCGCCGGAGAGGGCCAGTCGGCCCTTCGACAAGGATCGCGACGGCTTCATCGTGGGCGAGGGCGCGGGCGTGCTCATCCTCGAGGAGTGCGAGGCCGCGAAGCGGCGCGGCGCCAGGATCTACGCCGAGATCGTCGGATACGGCATGTCGGCCGATGCGTACCACATCACGGCGCCATCGATGGACGGCGACGGTGCGTGCCGCGTGATGCGCGCGGCCATCGACCGCGCGAGCATCGCGCCGGCGCAGGTGAACTACATCAACGCCCACGGCACCTCGACCGAAGAGGGCGATAAGATCGAGACGGTGGCGATCAAGCGTGCGTTCGGCGAGCACGCCAGGGCGCTGGCCGTGTCGTCCACCAAGTCGATGACGGGCCACTTACTGGGCGCCGCCGGCGGCCTCGAGGCGGGCATCACGGCGCTCGCCGTGCTCCATCAGGTGGCGCCGCCCACGATCAATCTCGACTGTCCAGACCCGGCGTGCGACCTCGACTACGTGCCGAACGTGAAGCGCCCGATGACGATCGAGTACGCGCTGTCGAACTCGTTTGGCTTCGGGGGTACGAATGCCGCGCTGCTATTCAAGAGATACGAACGTTAGACGCAGAGCGCGCTGAGCACGCAGAGAAGACTCAAACTACGGAACGCACGGAGTAATCAAGGAGGACATCCTGCGACCGGCGGCCGGCGCCGCCGGCCGCGAGCGAACCGAACGAGCCGTTGAAACACAAGCTGCGGACCATGTAACGCGCCGGCCTGCGTTTCCACGGCTCGTCCGGTTCGCAGCCTGCGCAGCAGGCCGGTCGCAGATACCTCTGCGAGCGCTGCGTTCTCTGCGTTTGAACGTCGTGTCGTCATGAAAATAGCCGTCTGCATCAAACAGGTTCCGACGCGCGACTGGCAGCCCAGGCTGAACGAATCGAAGACGTGGATTCGCGAGCAGGATGCCAGCTTCGAGATGAACGAGCCCGATCAGTACGCGCTCGAGGAGAGCCTGCGCCTGAAGGAAAAGCACGGCGGTGAGGTCGTCGTGTGCTCGGCCGGGCCGTCCCGCGTCGCCCAGGTGATCCGCGAAGCGCTGGCCCGCGGCGCCGACCGCGCGATTCACGTCGAGGACGAGGCGCTCGCGAACGCCGACGGGTTCGTGGTGGCCGAGGCGCTCGAGTCCGGGATGAAAGACGAGCAGTTCGACCTGATCCTCACCGGCCTGCAGTCCGACGACCAGGGCTTCGCGCAGACCGGCGTGATTCTCGCCGAGCGGCTCGGGTTGCCGCATGCGACGATCATCATGGAGGTGCAGGCGGAGACGTCGGCCCTCCGCGTCAAGCGCGAGCTCGAGGGCGGGTGGTTCCAGTGGGTGGCCATGCCGATGCCCGCCGTGCTCACGATTCAAAGCGGCATCAACCAGCTCCGCTACGCCACGCTCAAGGGCATCATGGCGGCGAAGAAGAAGGAGATCCGCCGGACCGCCGCGCCTGCCGGCGTCGCCGTGCGGCAGAAGATCCTGAGCCTCTACGTGCCAGAAAAGGCGAAGAAGACCCAGATGATCTCCGGCTCTTCGGCAGAGGCAGCGAAAGAACTGGTCCGAAGACTGCGCGACGAGGCGAGGGTGCTATGAGGCCACGACAGCTCGACATCATGAAGGAGACGAATTCAGGATGATCCTGGTCATTGCAGAACAACGCGGCGGGGACGTGAATCGCGCGACGTGGGAAACGATTGCCGCCGCACAGCAGATAGCCGCGGGCCGGCCGATCGTCGTGGCCGTCCCGGGCGACGGCGTCCAATCGGCCGCAGCGGATCTCGCGGCCGCGCAGGTGGCCGAAGTCGTGACCGTTGACAACCGACTGCTCGAGCCGTATACGCCCGACGGCTACACGGCGGCGCTGCAGATGGTCATCAGCCAGCTGACGCCGGCGCTCGTGCTCTTGCCGCACACGTACCGGACGCGGGATTTTGCGCCGAAGCTGGCGGCGCGCCTGAATCGCGCCATCCTGACCGACGTCACCGCCGTCAAGGTGGTGGGCGGCGAGACGGCGTTCGTGCGCCAGATGTTTCAGGGGAAGCTCACGGCCGACGTCGTGCCACAGGGGCCCACGCCGCATTTCGTGACCTTTCAGCTTGGCGCGTTTCGCGCCGACCAGGCGGCGCGTGGCGCCACGCCGGCGCCCGTGCGCGCGCTCTCGATTGTTGTCGCAGCCGCCGATATCCGTCAGAAACCGAAGGCGCCGTTTCAGGAAGCCAAGCAGGCGGTCGATCTGTCACAGGCGGCGCGCATCGTGTCGGTCGGCCGCGGCATCAAGGAACAGGCCAACATCCAGATCGCGCAGAGGCTGGCCGACGCCCTCGGCGCCGAGCTGGCCGCCTCACGGCCGATATGCGACGCGGGCTGGCTGCCGATGGCACGCCAGGTGGGCAGCTCCGGCCAGACGGTCGCGCCGAAGCTCTATCTCGCCCTCGGCATTTCAGGCGCGATTCAGCACCTGGTGGGCATGAAGGGGGCCAGCACGATCGTCGCCGTCAACAAGGACCCCGATGCGCCGATTTTCGAAGTCGCCGACTACGGTATCGTCGGTGACCTCTTCGAGGTCGTACCGGCGATGATCAACGCCCTCAAAGGCTAACCACGAAGGCACGAAGGTCACGAAGAAGTTCACCAAGATGATCTTCGTGTTCTTCGTGACTTCGTGGTGTTCATAGAGCCCCAATGGAAACGCTGATCCTGTGGGTCCTCGTCCTGATGTTCGCCGGCGCCTTCGCCACACAGGTGGCCGAACGCGTCCAGTTGATTGCCGCCGCGCCCAACACGTTTTCGACCGACGATCTTCGTTTTCGCGCTTCCCGCTTTCTCGTCGACGTGGTCTTCCAACGCAAGACCATCGTCGAACGGCCGGCGGCCGGCCTGGCCCATGCCTTCGTGTTCTGGGGCTTTCTCGCGTTCGGCGGCTACACGACGGCTGAATTTCTGCACGGTCTTGGCATTGCCGACGTCACGGGCACGGCGTGGTTTCACCTGTACCGGATCGCGCTGACTCCGTTTGCGGTCCTGGTCTTCGCGGGCATCGTCTACCTCGTGATTCGCCGAGCGTTCGTGCGTCCCGTCGCGCTCGGCGACCACGTATCGCTCGAGTCGGTGGTGATTGCGCTGTTCATCGTCACGTTGATGGTGACGTTTCTCCTGACCTGGCGCCTGGACGAGGCGTCGTTGGCCGGCCGCATCAACTGGTGGGTCCACAGCGTGGTCATCCTGGCGTTTCTGGCGCTCATCCCCTCGTCCAAGCACTTTCATCTCGTGCTGTCGCCGATCACGGTGTTCTTGAAATCACGCGAGCTGGGCGCCGTGCCGAATCTGGATTTCGAGAAGGATCAGGTCGGCCTCGAGACGATCACGGACCTCGGCAGCAAGATCGTGCTCGATGCCTTCACGTGCGTCGAGTGCGGACGGTGTCAGGAGAATTGTCCGGCGTGGGGCGCCGGCAAGGCGCTGAATCCCAAAACGCTCATCCTGCAGACGCAGGACGCGCTTCTGTCTGGGCCGCGAGAGCGCACGCTCGGCGGGATCTACTCGGAAGAGGTCTTGTGGCAGTGCACCACGTGCGGCGCCTGCGAGAACCAATGTCCGGTCGGGATCGAGCACCTGCCGCTCATCATCGGGAGCCGGCGCGGGCTCGTGTCGAACGGCGAGGCGCCCGAATATCTGGGCGGCGTCTACAACCACCTCGAGCGACGAGGCAACATCTGGGGCCTGACCTACGACCAACGGCAGAAGTTCGTTGAATCCGCCGGCCTCGAGATCTTCGATCCGGCCAGACATGAGGTGCTGGTGTGGCTCGGCTGCGCGGGCGCCTTCGAGGCGGATTTCCAGAAGTCGCTCAGATCGCTGTTTGCGATTCTCCGCGCGCGGAAGACGACCTTCGGCGTCCTGTCGAAGGAGCGGTGCACGGGCGACGCGGCCAAGCGAACCGGCAACGAATACATGTTCCAGGAGCTGGCGAAGGGCAACATCGACGATCTGAGGGCCGCCGGCCCCAAGACCATCGTGTCCTCGTGCCCACACTGCGTGAAAACCATCGGCGATGATTACCGCCGATTCGGATACGAGGTGACGATCGTCCATTCGTCGGTGTTCGTCGAACGGTTGACCCGAAGCCTGGGGACGGTCGCCGGCGCCGGCGGGTCGGTGACGTATCACGATCCCTGCTACCTTGGACGGTACAGCGGGACGGTGGACGAACCGCGCGAACTGCTCGAACGCTTCGGGGCCGACATCACAGAGCCCGTCCGCAATCGCGAGAACCCCTATTGCTGCGGGGCTGGTGGCGGCCTGCTGTTCGCCGACAAGGAAGAGGAGCCGGGCTCGCGCATCAGCGACGTCCGTTTCAGGCAGCTGCGTGAGACGGGCGCGGCGACCGTCGTCACGGCTTGCCCGTTCTGTTCCATCATGTTGAAAGGCGCGCAATCGACCGCCGGCACCGAGCTGCAGTTCGTGGACCTGATGACGTACGTCGACGGACGGATGGAGAAGACGTGACCATTCATCCATTCTCATGACTGACAGCCCGTGGCGCTCGTCGGCGAGCAAACGCGCCCAGGCGAAGCTGCTCGCCATGGCCGGCTACCGCCTCGTCGCGGCTCTCGGCTCGACGCTTCGATGGCGCACCGAGGGACTCGAGCACTTCGATGCCATTATCAGAAGCGGGCGCCAGCCGATCATGGCGTTCTGGCACGGCCGCATCCTGCCAGCCGCCTACTATTTCCGCGGCCGCCGCATCGTGGTGATCACGAGCGAGAATTTCGACGGGGAGTGGATTGCGGGCATCATCGAACGGCTTGGATACGGCACTGCGCGGGGCTCGACGTCGCGAGGCGGGGGCAAGGCGCTGTTGCGACTGACGCGCGATCTCGAGGCGGGCCATCCGGCGGGCTTCACCCTGGACGGCCCCCGCGGTCCCTCGCGCGTGGCGCAGCCTGGCGCGGTGTGGCTCGCGAAGACGACGGGTCACCCGGTTCTCCCGTTTCACCTCGAAGCCAGCCGGCATTGGACGCTGAAGAGCTGGGACCGAACCCAGATCCCGAAGCCGTTCTCGACGGTGGCCATCGCGATGGGCGAACCGTTCAGCGTGGCCGCCGACGCCGACGAGGCGGGCATCGAAGAGGCTCGACAGACCCTGGAGGAGCGTCTGTTTGCGTTGGAAACACGTGCGGCGGAGCTCTTGTGCCAGCCGATTCACCACAAGGGACACGATGGAGCTGATCAGACATGGGATTGATTCTGATTGCGTCTGAACGATTCAGCGAGCACCAGACGCCGCCAGGGCATCCGGAATCGCCGGAGCGCGCCGACGTGATGAACAGGGTCGCCGACGAGTGGCGGCGGCAGGGTGAGGTTGTGGCGCCCCGCGAAGCGACCGACGAGCAGCTCGCCCGCGTGCACGGTCGTGAGTACCTCGATTGTGTCGCGGCGGCGGCGGGCAGGGCTGTGGCCTTCGATCCCGACACGTACACGTCGCCAGAAACGGTGGAGATCGCCCGCCTGGCGGCAGGCGCCGGGGTCGACGCCGTCGAGCGCGTGATGGGTGCGGCCGCACGGCGAGCGTTCGCGCTTGTCCGGCCGCCAGGGCATCACGCGGAGCGCGATCGGGCGATGGGATTCTGTTTCTACAACAACGTGGCCGTGGCCGCGGCCCATGCCAGGTCGCTCGGCGCCAAGAAGGTGGCCATCGTCGACTACGACGTGCACCATGGCAACGGCACTCAGGACATTTTCGACGGCGATTCCGACGTGCTCTACGTGTCGCTCCATCAGTTCCCGTACTACCCGGGCACCGGCGCCGCCGACGAGGTCGGATCGGGCGACGCGAAGGGCTTGACCGTCAACGTGCCGCTCGAGGTGGGGGCCGTCGACGAAGACTACCGGTTTGTCTTCTCCCATGTGGTCGTGCCCGTGCTCCGGCAGTTCCAGCCGGATCTGCTGCTGGTGTCTGCGGGTTTCGACGCGCACGAGCGCGATCCGATCGCCGGCATGCGGCTCACCGCGGAGGCGTTTGCGGCTATGACGACCGAGCTTCGGCGCGTTGCGGAGGAGTGTTGCGGCGGCCGTATCGTCGCCGTCACCGAGGGCGGCTACGACCTGCAGGCGCTCGCCGAGTCGATGCGGGCCGTGGTGGGCGCGCTGGCGACCGACGAGCTCGCGGCGTCGGCCTGGCCGGCGCCCGAGGCCATTCCGCCGACGCGCGGGCGTGAGGCGGTTGCGGCGGTGAAGGCCGCGCAGGCGCCGTTCTGGAACCTGCCGTAGGTTACGACCCGGTGACGAAGCAGGTGGGCTCGCGGTATCCCTTCGAGATGGTCGCGATGTTCGGATTCTCTTCCTTGATGGCTTGAAAGATCGGCTCGGTGGCCCTCCAGAGTCCGCTGTAGGGCGCGTCGTGGTGAGCCGGAATGAAGACCAGAGGGTTGTACGTGCGGACGTACTCGAGTGCCTGCCGGATGGTGAGGCTGTTCAGGTACGCGGCGGAGGTCGCGGCGAGCGCGACGTCGACACCGGCGATCCGTGAGAACGCCGTGCGCTCGAAGTCGGTGACCACGCCGCCGCTGTCTCTGAACGCAATCCTGAAGCCGTTGTCGAGCGTGATCAAGTACGCGATCGTGCCTTCGGCGGCCACGCGCGGATCCGACGTGCCGCGCGAGCGGATGGCCGCCTGTTCCTTCGATTGATCGGGGGTGGGCGGCGTCGCGCCGGCCTGCAGCGCCTTGTTGAATGCTGCCGTCAGGTCCTCGGGCGGAGCGCCGTGGCGGCCGAGAATGGGCTCGATCGTGAACGCGCCGATGCGCAGGGTCTCGCCGCCGCGGCCGGTGACGGAGCGGAGCTGTTTCGGATCCACGGACTGCGTCTGCAGCTTGTCGATGGTCGCCGGCGCGCCGACCACGAGCGCTCCGGTTCGGATGGCGACCGACGCGGCGTCGGACATGTGATCGACATGGCCGTGGCCGATCAGAATGGCATCTGCCTTCCCGATGTCGGCGGCTTTGAAGCCGAGGGGCGGGTACGCGCTCCCTCGATCGAAGTAGGCGTCGAGCAGCAGGATCTGGCCGTCGTAGGCGAGCTCGAAGTTCGAATAACCCGTCCATCGAATGGCGAGCGTCCGCCGATTCTTCGGGAACGGCGCGCCCGTCGACACGAGCCTGGCGACCCGGCAGGCCGGATCGCCGGCGTCGATCTGCGGCGGTCTACGGGCGGCCGAGCCTGGAGCCTGTGCACTGAGAGCCGCACCCACTGTGGCCAAGGCCACCGTCAACCAGATCCCGATCACGTTCCGCATGCGCGCGTCCTTAGGGCCCTTAGTTCCCCCGGCCTCCGGCTCTCAACAGTTCGGCCTTCAGGACGGCTCGATTGTCTGCCGGATAGTGAATCGGGATCACACGCTCGAAGTCGAGCTTCAACCGATCGACGGTGGTCATCAGATTAGCCGTATACGGACTGACCTGAGCGGGTGGCGCCGCGGCCGGCTGCGCCGGCGGATTGAACGCGTCCGCCTCGATCAGCAGCTTCTCCTTGGGCAGGTAAGCCACGATCAGCCCGTCGTTGTGCCCGCTGCCCTGGAGCTGGTGCAGCTCGATGACCCGGTTGCCGTCCGTCAGGACCTTCTTCCCCGTCATCGTCTCGAAGCTCGCCTTCTTGGGCGCCGCCGCCAGCTTGTCCGGGTTGAGCGTGTGGGGCATCGCGAACGTCTTCTCGTAATACGGCTTGTTGATCTCGTGCGTGACGATGGTCGCCCCTTCGGCGACGAACGTCCGAAGCCCGCTCGAATGGTCGAAGTGGTGATGGGTATTGACGACGTAGCGGATGGGTTTGTTGGGGATGAGCCGCTTCGCTTCCGCGATGACGGCGCTGGCCCGCGCCTCGCTCTGCGGTCCCTCAATCACCACGATGTAATCGCGGAAGTCGACGGCGACGCTCGCGTAGCCGCCGAGGATGAGGTAGACGCCGTCGGCGAGTTTCTCGGACGGCGTCGCGGCCGCCTGCCCGGCCGGTGGCGCGCCGCCACCCGGTGCGCCGCCGCGTCCCGCCGGCGCCTGAATCGTCACCGCCGCGTTCGGCTTGACGTCGGTAATCGTCAGGTCGAGGATCGGAACCCCCCCCTGGCGCTGCACGATCTTCATCGGGAACTTCACGCCGCCGACGTCTTTGTAGTCGGCATACACCGCCTCGAAGAGCATGTCGCCAAGAACCGGGTTGTCGATCCAGGTCTCGACCTTCTCGACCACGTTCTGCTCGCTGATGTAGCCGTTGACCTTGGCCTTGTTGTCGCCTGTGAACGACACGACGTTCACCTTCCGGCCGCCTAGCGTCTGCGTGGCGGCAGTTGCGCTTCGCGCGGCGGCCGCGCGAAGGAATCCGTGGGGCGTCATCCAGATTTCGAGCTGCTGCACCCACGGCGTGGTGGCGTTGACGATGACCGTCTGGTTCTGCCTCTGTTCGCCGATGATCGGCTGCTGGCCCCCGCCGTGCGGCGGGTTCTCGCCCTGCAGGCGGATGCGGTCCATGCGCGTCGCGGGCGTCTCGAAGTTGACCGCGCGCGTGTAGGTCTTGTCGATGAACTTCGGCCAGGGCGCGGTCGGGCTGGGCGCCTGCCCCAGCGCGAAGTCGAATCCGCTCCCCGTGTATTCGATGGTCTTCAGGGTGTCGGCGCCCATGGCCTTCGAGGCGCCGGCGATGATGGTTTTCGCGTCCTGCGCGGCGGCAGGCACGGCAAACGCAGTGGCGACTATCAGAGCGGCGATGCGGTTCCTTACCATACGTGCCTCCAGATCTCGGATGTTCTACGCGGCCTGGTGCGCGGAGTCAACAGGCAGTTTCAACAGCTGAGCGGCATTTCCCCAGTAGATTCGCTCGCGCTCGCCCTCTGTGATGGGCAGACGATCGATGATGCCGATGGTCTCGCGAATGTACATCGGCCCTTTTTCCGGGTCGAACGGCGCATCGGAGGCGAACACGACGTGGTCGACGCCGAAGAATTTCAGGCCGCAGACCGTCGCGTCGTAGGCGCCAAAAAGGGCGGTGTCGCCATAAAACATACGGAAGTAGTCGATCGGCCGCCGCTTCAGCCGCTTCAGCACCAGGGACAGATCCTCGTCCGACGTGCGCGCACCGAGCTGATCCCAGCCGGGTCCGAGCCGGCCCTCGAAGTAGGGCGCCATGGCGCCCATGTGGTGCGTGATGATCTTCAGCGTGGGGAATCGATCGAACAGCCCCTCGAAGACGATGCGGGCCATGGCGACGCTGGTTTCGTAGGGCCAGCCGAACGTCCACCAGATTTCGTAGTGCGAGCGATCCTCGGTGGAATAGTCGGCCGTGCCGGCGCCGCGATACGGATGCAGGAAGATCGGCAGATCGTGGCCGGCCATCGCCTCGAAGAGCGGGAGAAACTCCGGCGAGACGATCGGCTTTCCGCAGACGTTCGTGAAGATCTGGATGCCGCGCGCTCCCAGCGTCCTGATGGAGCGATGAAGCTCGGCGAGCGCCGCCTCCGGATGGTTCATCGGCAGGGAGGCGATGAAGCCGGGAAACCGATCCGGGTAGCGCCGCACGAGATCGGCCATGCCGTCGTTGGCGCGCTTCGCCAGGTCGGACGCGTCCGCGGGGGACGCATAGGCCTCGATGGGCGGCGTCGCGATGGAAAGAATCTGCTGGTAGCCCTCGAACGTGTCCATCACGCGGAACCGCACGTCGAGGTCGACGAGCATCGGCACGCCTCGCACGCGCTTGCCTGCGTCCTTGAGCCCCGGCGCCACCTGCTGCATCCGCTCGACGTACTGCGCGGGAAAAATATGTGTAAAGACGTCAATTTTCCGCAAGCTCGAAATCCTCAAATCCTCAAATCCTCAAATCCTCAAATCCTCAAATCCTCAAATCCTCAAATTCAGAGTCAATACCCGACGTGCAGGATCCCTTCCTTGGATCCGTTGACCGTGCCCTGTGCGAGCCACTCGAGCGACGCCTGAAACAGCAACGTGTGGTTCGTCTCCCACATCGCGTTGTGCGAGGAGCACCCGAGGTCGACGAAGACTTTCTGGCTCGAGCCCAGGTCCTCGTACAACTCGCGAACGCGGTCGGGCGACACCTGCTTGTCGTGCACGCCGGCGACCACCAGTGTGGGCGTCTGTGTCCTCGCCACCACGGCCTGGTTCCAGCCCCACGTTGTCGTCTGCGGCGCGCGCCGCACGCCGGTGCCCCACGTGGCGCCGACCGGATCCGAGGCAAGCATCTCGGACCACACGGCGTCGCTGACGGCCCGATCGTACTGGCCGGGGCAGCCGACCTGCCGATCCCAGTTGGCGTTGAACTCGGTGCGCGATTGTGTGTTCATCGGCAGGCCGTTGGCCGGGAGCACGGGGGGCGCGGCGGCCGCGTTCCGGTTGTACGCCGGCGCCAGCAGCACGAGCTTCTGAATTTTCTCCGGGTGCTGGGCCGCGTAGCCGGCCGAGCGCGGCCCGCCGAGCGACCACGCGCCGAGGCTGACGCGATCGACGTGACGCAGCGCGCGCACGTAGTCGACGGCCGCGTTGATGTCGTGCCAGTCCGAAGCGATCGTGGTCAACTGGTGAGGATAGCTCGGAGCGCACGGCGCGGCGAGCAGCCGTGGGATGAAGGTGGCCTGCTGCGCCGCCGACAGATTGCACGGGTCGTTCATCACGAGCGGTCGCGTCGAGCGGCCGTACCCGGTCGTGTCCATGGAGAACACATCGAAGCCCGCGCCGGCCAGATATCCCATCCAGCTGTAGTCCTGGTGGGGCACGTCGAACGCGACTTCCGCGGGCGTGCCTGCGCCATGAATGAACAGCACCACTCGGTCCGCCAGGCTCGACGCGCGAAGCGCCGTGCCGGCCTTCACGACCTCACGCACGTAGATCTGCGCTGGTTGACCGGTCATCGAAGGAACAGCAGACGTCACGCGGACGAAGTGATCGATCCGCAAGAGTTGCTCGCCATTGTCGCCAGACGCGGCCAGCGGAAAGACGACGCCAGTTGCCGCGATCAGAACCGCGGCGGTCGACCCGTATCGAGCTCTCCGAGTAATGTGTGAAACCGTTGTGCCCATGCCTTCTCCTGTGTCGTGGCTGAGTATCTCTGGGAGTGTCTTAAGACTGCGCGCATTCTTGATTCCGCATTCTTACTTCTTAATGTCGCAAGCGCGTCCCTATTTCAGCCCAGATGGCGATACACCAGCTCCTCGACCCCACGCAGCACCTCGATGCATCGCTCGTCGTAGAACGGCAGCACCTGCATCAGCACGACGACCGCGAGGTGCCGGTCGGGATCGATCCAGAAATGGGTATTGTTGATGCCGGCCCAGCTCAGGCTTCCCGGACTTCGCAGCCTGGCGTATCGTTCGTCGCGCGCGGCAATCTGGAAGCCCAGGCCGAACGTATCGCGGCCGGCGCCCAGCGGAAACGGTCTCGTCCGGGCCGCGTCGGCCGCCGGCTGCTCCTCGACGATGACTGCGCCGATGTGGTTGTCGCCCATCATGGCGACCGACTTCGGGCTGAGAAGCGTGGCGTTCCCCAGGCTTCCGCCGTTCAGGAGCATCCGCAGAAACGTCCCGTAGTCGCGCGCGGTCGAATAGAGGCCGCCTTCGCCGCTGACGGCCGCCTGCTGGACCGGCGCATTCGGCTGTTCGGTCAGTCGGCCGTCCGCTCGGCGGTGCACCGTGACGACGCGGGACGTGTGCTCCGGCGGCACGACGTACGACGTGTCGGTCAACTTCAGCGGGCCGACGATCCGCTCCAGGAAGAAGGTGTCGAGGGGCTGGCCGGATACTTTCTCCACGACCTGGCCGAGCACGCGCGTGCTGGCTCCGTACGCCCACTTGTCGCCGGGATCGAACAGCAGGGGAATCTCCGTCTCTCTGTCCCGATTGTTTTCGGTGAGGCGCGAGACGATTGGAGACGACCATCCGTAGCCCAGTCCCGAGGTGTGGCTCATCAGATGGCGAATCGTGATTGGACGCTTCGCCGGGCGCGACTCGTAGGCGCCGCTGGTCGCGTTGAAGCTCGTGAGCACCTCACGGTGCTCGTACGCGGGCAAATACTTCGAGACCGGGTCGTCGAGCCCGAGCGCGCCCGCCTCGACGAGCATCATCGCGGCCACGGAGGTGACCGGCTTGGTCATCGAGGCAATCCTGAACAGCGTGTCGACCCGCATGGCCACGTTGCGCGCCACGTCCTGCTTGCCGGCCGCACCTTCGTAGAGCACGCTGTCGCGATCCACCGCCAGCGCCACGACGCCAGGGACGTCGCCGCGATCGACCGTGGCCGTGAGGTACTGCGACAGTGCGGCCTTGCCAGCGGCCGAAATAGCAGGCCGCGACGGCTGGACGGCGTCCAAGCGTCCGAGCATCAAGATCCCTCCCGCAACGAGCAAGAGCCCGGCCGACCACACGCGCGCTCGTTGGTTCACTGTCATGCTCCGCATTCTGGCCTCGCACGGGGTGAGGTCGCAGGGATGTTAGCACGGCGGACACGCCGCTTCAGATCCGTCGCGGGGTGGATTGCACATCATGAAGGCGGCGAGTGAAATGAGATAGATATCCTCCGCGGTCTTCGCCCTCGTCACGCAAGCGGAAGGTCTTCGCTCACGCGCGTGTGCTCATCGTGATAGCGGAGCACGGGCGCGACCGAGGCGGCCACACGACCGCCGCCCGCGTCCCCAAGGTACTTGCAGACGCCCCGGTCCGCGGATTTCCGCTGGTACTTGCCGAGCCACTGCTCGAAGGCGACCTGCTCCTTCGGCCCTCGCGGAAACTGGTTCGGCGGCGCGACGTGGCCCGCGCGCCACGGTTTGGGCGTGAGCCGTGCGCGGAAACTCTTCTGCGCGCGACAGAGCTGTACGTATGCCTGGTCGGCGCCGACCGCCTCCATGATTCGCTCCGTTTCGCTCGATCCCGTGGCGAACGTCCGCTCGGTCGCGAGGAGGCGGTAGCCGCCGGCGGTTGCGTAGATGCGGAACGACGAGCTCGTCGTCGACGCCAGCGTGCTCGCGATCGTCTGCCACCGGACGTGTCCGCTCGATTTGCGGGAGAAAAATCCGCCCAACAGGCTCTTCGACGTCGACTCCGGGACGTCGACGTCCACGAACATCACGTCGGGAGCGTTGATCACGAGGCTGCCGTACGCATTTCTCGTGACGACGGCAGCCGTGGCATCGGCGCCGCGGTCGATGCGATCGACGATCTCCTCGCGCAGCGCGCGCACGCCGTACGGATATCGATCGGGCAGCGCGTCGCCGCTCTCGACGCGGGCCATCATGCGGCTCAGCCGGTCTTCCGCGTTTTTCCGGGCGTCGGCCAGGTCCGTGGCCGACCATCCCCATGCCGTCAGCGCGAGCGGGCTGCCGTCGGGGTGCGTCGTCTGTCCGTCAGCCTTTGCCCAGTAGAGAGGAATGTTCACGAGCCCTCGCGTTCACTCGGCGTCGCGAGCTGCTTCCGAAAGCAGCGGATTTGCACCGTTTCCTCGAAGCTGTTATCAGCCAGAAATCCACGGGCCGGTTTCAGGCCCTGTGTCTGATCCCTGTAAGGCCAACGCCCGGCATCAGCCGCGGCGTTCAGCATGCCACCACGCCGTCGGCTGCATGCCAAGTTAGACGGCTAACGCTAATGAAAGTCCAACCTCCAGAAAGTTGCGCCAGGCACTGGATTGTACCGGTACGCCGACGTCGGCTCGAATCCAAGCGACACGTACAGCTCTTGAGCCCGTTTCATGGAGGGAAGAGTGTCGAGCAACATCCTCTTGTATCCAAGGTGCCGCGCCTCTTCAATCAAAGCTTTGGCGAGCGCGAGGCCGATCCTTCCGCCACGGTTGGTTGGAACGACATAGAGGCGTTTCATCTCACAGTCCGAATCCGAAACTTTTCGGAACGCACCGCACCCGATGAAGGTTGACTCACGCACCGCCAACAGGAAACAGCCAGTCGGCGGACCATATTCATCCGCGAGGGATTCAACCTCGTGCGCGAAGTCTTGGAAGCTGAGGTCGAGATTCAATGACGCGGCGTAATCCTCAACAAGTTGGCGCGCGAGTGCCCAGAGTTCTGTTGAATCGGGTCGGATCAGACGCAACATGTGACCTTCGCCGGCCTCACAATCCTGCAACGCGGCCCGCCATTCCGTGAGTTTGTTCTCAAATGACATCGCGGCATGTGCTGGGCTCGTAGAGGGGAGGACTACTTGGCGAATGGCGTCTGTGCCCCTTCGAGCCTTCTGTGCGACCTGCCTCTTGGCGTCGCACCGATTCGCTAGGCATTCACGTCCACAGGCATGAATTCCGAAAACAGTTGTGATGCTTCAGAGACCTGAGAAATCGGGATGTAGTCGCAGACCTTGCCGTACTCCTCCCACATCCGTAGAACCACAGGATGGGTGTGCGCAGCCTCAATCGCCTCGCGTGAGGCCCATTCAAAGACTTCGACGAAGGTGCCGTCCTTTGCCTCCATGGTGATCGGGACCCGTTCCGTGACCAGGCCTATCGAACGCAGGGTGGCCACATGACCCAGCATCAGCTTCCGCAAAGCCTCGCCCTGGGCCGGCTTCGGTCGGTAACAGGAGATGACCACTCTGCCCATTCTTAGAGCCCTCCTCTCTCTCGATCCACGAAAGGTCCGCCCAACGTCCGCTCCGGCCCACGTGCGGCGCCGCGCATCCGCTCAGGCCGTGGAGAACCGCTCTTCGTCATGAATTGCCCACCGCACCCCGAATGTGCGACGGCTCATTGAATGACCGACGGATCCAGATGCTCGGCAGCGTAACCGATGCCATCGGTTCGCCGCGACCCACATATGAGAATGTCTCGCGCGGTGCTGTCAGGTCCAGTCAGTGTCATCTGCGAGCGAAACCCGCTTTTGCTTCTTCAACGATTCAATCATCGCGCGCTTCTGTTGAGCCCAGCCCGCGCTGACCTCGTGCGCCACGAAGCGAGAATGGTTGACCGCGTCCAGCAAACCCCTCGCGTGCTCGGTGTTTCGACTTCCGTCCTTCATGATCATCTCGGCCACTTCGCGGTGCCGCTCGCCAACCCTGTGAGGAGCCGCCTCGGGTATGTCGCTCGGGAGCCAGCCGACGATGCCTTGAATCGCGTCTGAGAGCTCACCTTGAGACTTCGGATTGACACCGGAGGGATGAGCCATCTCCCAAACGACTCGCTTGAATTCGTCGTGAAGCAGAAACGCCCACGTGACGGCGAGCTCGCCTTCGCGCAGGAATGCCAACAATCGCTCGTTGATCAGGTCTGACTGCGCCGTGTTGGGCGGCACCAAGCTCTTCACGAATCCCATTTCCACGGACGCGGCCATGCGGCGGATCGTTTGCCACCTCACCGAGGTACTCCTGGATAGGGCCTCACCGCGCGCGCCTTTCAAGATCGTGCAGCCGCTTCGCCGGTAGTCAACTGCGAAGCGCCCACGAGGCTCGCCACCACCCGAATGGGCAAGTACGCGGCAAGAGGAACCGCGAGCTCGCCCACGGGAAGCTGGATGAGTTGCAGCAGCGCAAACTGGATCACAACCACGGAAGAGAAAAGCCAGGCGGCAAGTCCGGCAAGGGCGGCGGTCCTGGGTCCGGACCCGTAGCGCGGCCGGATTGAGGCGCAGAGCCACATCGTCCGGATGCCGCCGACAATGTCCAGAACGAATCCCCATGCCCAGGGTCACGGGCCGCGACCGAAGCCGGACTGAATCGCTTGCATATACCGTGTTTGGCCGAGACCGAGGAAATCGAGCGCCACCGCCATGAAGGAAAAGATGCTGCCGGCCACGATCCCGCAGAGAACGACGCGTCTCCAGTTGGTGTTGCTCATAGTCTGTTCCTATGCCAGCTTCGCGCCCAGAGGTCGACGTAGCACCAGAACAACGCCAGCAATGGAATTACGAGATACGCGATGCCGATCACCACCATGCCCTTCCTGTTCGAATACCTATCACGGTTCCAGCGTCCGCCCAAACGGCCTCGCGATGAGCCGCGGCCCGACGTACAACCGTAGCCCACTAATAATGATGCACGTCGGGCCGTCGGCTCCATCGCGTGTTAGACGGCCTTGCCATAGGCAGTCCTGCAGCCAGGCCACCCCGTCGGGGCCAGCTGCTACCGCCAATGAGCAAGTTCCTCTCGCAGAACTCGACCGGTTCGAAGTTCACGTGCGAGTCTCAATTCACCAATCGGCCGTTCGCCTCTTAGATAATCTCGGTAGATGACGTAGTCGTAATCGGCAGTAAGAGCATGCAGGGGACATGCCGCCACGAGAACAAAGTCCTGATAGGGGAGTTCACCCCCAAAGCTCGCGAGAAGCACAACGTCTCGCCGAATCCACAATGGCGGTACTGCAGCTCGCAGTTCTTCGATGCTCGGCGGATAGCTCGTGACAGGAACTCGTGCAACCTGGCGTCAAGCAACGGTTGAGAATTCAGGCCGGTACTTCGCCAACCCCGAAACACCCTGCATCTTCGCCTGGTCCAGAACCAACAACATGAACACGTTGTCGGGTACGTTCCATTCGCACGAAATTCCGTACGTGCTTGCCGGCTTGAACCCGAATCGAGGATAGAACGATGAATGCCCGACAACGACGACGAATGGACAGCCTGCGTCCTTGAGTTTCCGGTTTCCCGTTCTGACCAGATTGCTGCCAATCCCTTGGCGTTGGAGTTCCGGAAGCACGGCCATGGGGCCTAGGCCCGATCCTGTGACGTCGCCCACGAACAGTGGGCTATACATGATGTGGCCCACCACCTGATCCTTGAGTGTTGCCACTAACGAAAGCAACGCTGCCCCGTTCGACCTCAATGCATCGACGATGTGGCCTTCTTGGTCTTGTCCGAATGCGCGCCTGTTCACATCACGAATGGCCGTGACGTCGGTCGGATGTTCTTCTCGAATTTCGATCAACGTAGGTTTATCTTGTCCGCCGAACGATTGCGAATGAGCCGCGCGCGTGCAGCTGCCATCGCGCGTCGGCTCCATTCGCGGGTTAGCCACCCACGGTGCGGTCCGGGGACAAGGGTAACAGAACAGTCCGGGGACATGGGTAACACATTCAGCCACACTCGAGCCGAGGTGCTCGGATGCCGTGGCAGGAGACGTTACTCATGGATCAACGCGTACAATTCATCGCGGATTCCCAACGCGACGTGTTCGACGTCGCGGAGCTGGCGCGGCACTACGGCATCAGTCGGAAGACCGCCTACAAATGGATCGACCGCTACGACGTCGGGGGACCGGCCGGGCTGGTCGATCAGTCACGGCGCCCCGCGCATTGTCCGCACGGAACGCGCCCGCCGATCATCGCGGCGCTGCTGGACGTGCGCCGCCACCATCCGACGTGGGGCGCCAAGAAGCTCCTGAAGATCGTGGCGACGCGGCACCCGACGTGGACGCTTCCGGCCCGGAGTACGGTCTGTGATCTGCTGGATCGCGCGGGCCTCATCATGGGACCGCGGCGGCGTCCGGTGCCTGCGCACCCCGGTCGGCCGCTGATCCCGATGACGGCCCCCAACGGAACCTGGACCGCGGACTTCAAAGGGCAGTTCAAAACCCGCAACGGGGTGTATTGCTATCCGTTGACGATCGTCGATGGCTTCAGTCGGTACTTGCTGACCTGCCACGGCCTGCTCTCGACCGCGATCGTCACGGCCCGGCCGATCTTCCTCCGCCTCTTCCAAGAGTACGGCTTGCCGGGGATTATCCGGACCGACAATGGCGTGCCCTTCGCGACCACCGCGCTCGGGCGCCTGTCCACCTTATCCGTCTGGTGGATTCGGCTCGGGATCCTCCCGGAACTGATCGCCCCCGCGTCCCCGCAGCAGAACGGGCGCCATGAGCGGATGCATCGGACGCTGAAAGCCGAGGCCACGCGTCCACCGAGCGCCAATCTGCGTGCTCAACAGATCCGGTTCAATCGGTTTCGTCACGAGTACAACGACGAACGCCCGCACGAAGCGTTGGACCAAGAAACGCCTGGCTCCGTCTACCAGCCGTCACCGCGGGCGCTGCCGCGCACACTCGCGCCCCTGGAATACCCCGGCCACTTCGAAGTCCGCCTCGTCAGTCGCAATAGTGGCATCCGCTGGAAGAAGCGCTGGGTCTGCGTGACGCACACCCTGGCGGGCGAGTACGTCGGACTGGAAGAAGTCGACGATGGGCTCTGGGACGTATACTTCGGGCCAGTGAAACTCGGACGGCTGAACGAACGCCTCCTCCGCATTGAAGATCACAAAGGGCGCACCGTCAGGAGAGGACCGGCCGGGACGACCACGGAGCCCGCGGACGCCCTGTGAGAGCTGAGGCGCGCCACGAACGTGCCCTCCTCATCTTCGAGCCGCGAGCCCTGTCGACCGATCTGAGCGAGCGATGCGTGAGACGCTGAGGATCGCCCCGGCTGATGCGACGAAACAACCGCCCAGGATGCCCCAGGAACGACGATCGGGACCTGGAGCGACCTCCGGGTCTACCTGATTTCGAGCTCGCGTATGATCGACGAGGGTTTCGGTGCCTCACCCATTAGTGAACACTTTTCGCGACACCAAAGAGGGTATGGACGCTGACGTCCCTGT
>Ga0156018_1040_pt1 | contig 30819 bp, 27 predicted proteins | sample RifCSPlowO2_02_FD_107672 | JGI IMG/M metagenome (GOLD analysis project Ga0156018, IMG submission 107672) | Acidobacteria bacterium RIFCSPLOWO2_02_FULL_65_29 | reverse complement strand
TGGCCGCTGAAAGGACGCGCATGACGCCGCCTCGTCCGGACCAGTCGCCGCGTCAACATCGACCGCCGCGGTGGGCCGAAGCCGTCCTGCGAGCGATGCTGACTCCGGAAGACGCGGAGACGGTTTCCGGCGACCTACTCGAGGTATACCGCGACAGCGTGCGGCCGTCCCGAGGGCACCTGGGGGCGAACGTCTGGTTCGTAGGGCAGGTTGCCGGATTCGCATGGCGTGCCACCTGGGTGTGGGGTCTTCTGCTGGCGACCTTGATCCTCGGCAGGAACGCTCTTGACTGGTTCGTGCCACCCGCCGACTTCATGACAAGGTCCATCGTCACGACGTACGGGGCCATGAGCCTCTTCCTCGTGTGTGGGGGGCTGATCGCCTACCGCACACGGTCGCTTCGCGCGAGCGCGGCAGCCGGCTTGGCGATCGGCGTGATCGCCGCACCCATCAAAATTGTTGGAGCGCTCGTGCTGCTCGCGATCTGGCACGATCCGCAGACGCGAATGGCCATCGATCGCAGTGGCGGCCTGGCTGAGGTGTTCGCGCTGCCTCTGTTCCTCTTGCTGCCCGGAGCATTGCTGGCGTTGGCGGGCGGGCTCGTTGGGAAAGCCGCGGCGTGGTCATTCCGACCGCGAGGCATGCAGTAGCCCGAACCACGATCAAGTGTCAAGGGCTTCGCCCTCGCCCTCTGCCCTCTGCCCTTCTGCTACACTCCCTCCGTGCGCGGTCGTGTCGTCTTGGGCTTGCTAATCGCTCTTGCGACGAGTCTCGCTGTCAACGCGACATCACAGACCGCCGTCCCGACGCCGGTCCAGGAAGAATCACGCCCGACCTTCGCGGAATGGCTGGCAGGCGTGCGCGCCGAAGCGATTGAGCGCGGCATTCGCGAAGAGATCGTCGACCAGGCGCTTCGCACCGTGGAAGCGCCCCTGCCGGTCGTCATCGAGCGCGACCGCACGCAGGCCGAGCTCGTTCAGCCGCTCGAAGCCTACCTCTCGCGCCGCCTGACGCCGGCAATCGTTCGGACCGGGCGCCAGATGGCGGCGAAGCATCGCACGCTCCTCGGCCGGATCTCGACGCGGTACGGCGTCTCCCCCGCGTTGCTGGTGGCCGTGTGGGGGGCGGAATCGAATTTCGGCCGGTTCAGCGGCGTCCATCCCACCGTGACGGCGCTGACAACGCTTGCGTTCGATCCCAGGCGCCCCACGCTCTTCCGCAAGGAGCTGTTCAGCGCGCTCGAGATCCTGAATCGCGGCGACATCGAGCTCGCGCGGATGCGCGGCTCGTGGGCGGGAGCCATGGGCCAGCCGCAGTTCATGCCGTCGAGCTACTTGCAGTATGCAGAGGACTTCGACGGCGACGGCGACCGCGACATCTGGGGATCGCCAGCCGACGTCTTCGCGTCGATCGCGAACTACTTGAAGGGCTACGGCTGGACCGCCGGCGAGCGGTGGGGCCGAGAGGTGCGCCTGCCGAGCCACGTCGCCGAGCCTGTTGCCGCCGGCATGGCGCCACGCGCAGGCACCTGCCGCGCCGCGCGAGAGATGAACGGCCCGCTTCCGCTCGACGAGTGGCAGCGGCTGGGCGTCCGGCTGACCAACGGGGCCGCGCTGCCGAAGGCCGACATGAACGCCTCGCTCGTCTCCGGCTCGTCTCGTCACTTCCTGGTCTACGACAACTACGAGGCCCTCTTGTCGTACAACTGCGCGCACTCGTACGCGCTTGGCGTGGCGCTCCTGTCGGACCGCGTCGCGGCTGGCCGATGATCTGGGCTGTCGCGCTCCTCGTCGGTCTCCTCGTGGTTCTCGCCGTGTTCGTCTACGACGTCACCCAGCGCAAGCACGCGATTCTCCGCAACTTCCCCATCATTGGCCATTTCCGCTACTGGCTCGAGGCGGTCGGCCCCGAGTTGCGCCAGTACATCGTCACCAGCAACAACGAGGAGCGGCCCTTCTCGCGCGACCAGCGGCGGTGGGTGTACGCCTCGTCGAAGCACCAGAACAACTACTTCGGCTTCGGCACCGACAACGACCTGGAACAGTCCTCGTCCTACATCATCGTCAAACAAGTGGCGTTCCCGCTCGATTCGCCCCGGCCCGGGGAGACAGGCCACGATCCGCAGTACCGCATTCCCTGCGCGAAGGTGATGGGTGGACCGCGGGGACGGAAGAACGCCTTCCGGCCGGCGTCGATCGTCAATACATCGGCGATGAGCTACGGCTCATTGAGCGCGCCGGCCGTCGAGGCGATCAACCGGGGCGTCAAGCTTGCCGGGTGCATGCAGAACACCGGCGAAGGCGGCATCGCGCGACACCACGACCACGGCGGCGATCTGGTCTGGCAGCTCGGCACGGGATACTTCGGCGCGCGCGACGCCAACGGCCGGTTCAGCATGGAGCGTCTGCTGGCCGCCGTGGCACGGCTGCCCATTCGCGCCATCGAGATCAAGATCAGCCAAGGCGCCAAGCCCGGTCTTGGAGGCGTGCTGCCGGCGGTCAAGGTCACGAAGGAAATCTCCGAGATTCGGGGCGTGCCGATGGGCACAGACTGCATCAGCCCGGCCGCCCACACCGCGTTCAAGGACGCAGACAGCCTGCTCGACTTCGCCGAGAAGATCGCCGACGCCACCGGCCTCCCGGTCGGGCTGAAGTCGGCTGTGGGCGACCTCGGATTCTGGAAAGACCTGGCCGGGTTGATGGCCACGACCGGGCGAGGCGTGGATTTCATCACGGTCGACGGCGGCGAAGGCGGCACCGGGGCCGCGCCGCTCGTCTTCGCCGATCACGTGGCGCTGCCCTTCAAGGTGGGATTCTCGCGTGTCTATCGAGAGCTCGTGCAACAGGGCGTGCACGCCCACGTGGTCTTCATCGGATCGGGCAAGCTCGGGTTTCCCGACGTCGGGCTGCTGGCGATGGCGCTCGGGTGCGATATGTTCAACGTTGCACGCGAGGCCATGCTCTCGATCGGGTGTATCCAGGCCCAGCGCTGCCACACCGGACATTGCCCCACGGGCGTGGCCACGCAGGGCCAGTGGCTGATGCGCGGCCTCGACCCCGCCTACAAGGCCGCGCGGTTTGCGAATTACATCGTCACGCTGCGAAAGGAGCTCCTGCAGCTGAGCCACGCGTGCGGCGTCGCGCACCCGTCGCTCGTGTCCTTGGATTCGTTCGACATCCTCGATCCAGGCCTGGTCGCGCGGGGCGCTCGGCAGGTGTTCGGCTACGAGCCGGAGTACAACGTCAAGTCGGCCACCGAGCGCGCCGCGATCGAATCGCTGATGGCGTCACCGCATCTCATCGTCCAAGCGCAATCTTGAGACCGGCTTGCACCAGGCGCGGCAAGCCCGGCCGAACGCCCGCGGGATGCCGGCTGACGATATGGAGGCTGTCGGTCAGGTTCTGCACGCCCGCAAACACGCGGGCGCCTTCTGTGAGCGCGTATTCTCCCGAGGCGTTCAGCACGAAGGACGCCTCCGTCGAGTCGCGAGCGACCAAGGCACCCTGTCCCGCCGCGGCCCGCATCTGGCCCACGTAAACGCCTTCAAGCCTCGCTCGCCACGACTGATGGTCGGTCTCCACGCTCGCATACAGCTGGTGGCGTGGCACGTACGGCAGTTCATCGCCACTCTGCACGTGACCCCACGGGCCGAATTGGCTTTGGAAGCTATTCCCGAATTCGGCGTGGGTGAAGGTATACGTGAGGCGGATGGGCAAGGCGGATGCAAGTCCGATCGCCTGGGCAGGGTTCCACTGGGCCGAGGTCTCCAGCCCGTACACTCTGGCCTTCCCACCGTTGAACAGTTGGCCTTCGCCGGTTCCACCGGTCGCCAACGTGTCGCGACCGAGCAAGTTGCCGTAGCGGTTGAAGAATCCCACGACCTCGGTTTCCACACCGCGACGCTCGACACGGGAGCCGAATTCGTAGTTGACGCTGTGTTCGACATCGGTGCCTTCCGCGGCTCCAGGTCCTGGCGGCGCGAATCCCTTGTGGACGCCAGCGAAGAAACCCACTCCCGGACGGACGGTATACCCGAACCCGACGCCTGGGATGACGGCGTCGATGTCGGTGGCGACGATGCCGGCCGTACCGGTGCGATTGGCGTCCGATCGAGCGTACGTCGTCTGGCTAAAAGCGATGTTCTCGTACCGGAGGCCAGGTGAAGTGCTCCACTTGCCCCATGTGATCGTGTCCGACACGAACCCGGCCACGGCGCCGGCGCCGGCGATCTGATTCGCCTGGCTGCCGGGCGCACCCTGTCGGGTCAAGATCATCCGACCGGCGAGCATCTGATATCCGTCATCCTGCTGGAAGCGATCCTCCTCGTCCCGGTGATAGCGGAGGCCCATTTCCACCTGATGTCGAACCTGCCCGGCCGAGACCGAGAGACCGAGAACCGACTGTACGCCCGCTCCGTAGTAGGTGCGGTTGTTGTTCCTCACGGTGAGCGCGTTCGGGGCACTTTCGCCGCCGACGAGCACGGCTATGCGTTCGACATTGAGCTCAGGCGCGAGAAGCACCCCGGCCAGCCCAGAGCCGAGCACGCTCTCGAGCTTGTACCAGGCGCGGTGAAAATCGTTGCGATACACGAGGGTCGTCAGGTCCCAGCTGCGCCGGGCGAGCAAGTGACGGAGGTGATACTGCTGATGAGTCGCGTCGAGAACATCGACCTGCGAGGCGGCGTAGCGGCGGAGCGGCGTGACGCGAAAGTCGGCGTCCGTCAGGCCGAGATACGTTTCATCGCCCGTCTGCTGCGTGCGACCGACCTTGACCTCGACTTCCTGATACATCGTCTCGTTTGGCGTGGTATTGACCCGGAACTTCGCCAAGTAATCCGAGAGCTCGACCCCCGTGTCGCCGCCCCCATCGAGGACTTTGAAGCCATCGTTGCGTAACTGGAAGGTCTCGATCAGCCACCCGACGTTGCGGTGGGAGTCGCCCACATCCGCCGTGATCTTGCGTGAGGCGTCGCCACCGCCGGTCACGGTGCTTCGAACCTGGAGCGTCGACGGAATGCCCGTGGAGACGTAGTTGATCACACCGCCGGTGGTGGTTGGACCGTACTTCACCTGGCTCGATCCCTTGCGGACTTCGAGTGCTTCCATCCGCCCCGCCGTGGGCGAATAGTAGGCGGCGGGCGCGGCGTAGGGTGCCGGTGCGATCAGCACGCCGTCTTCCATCATCGTGATCTTGCTGCTCCGGTCGGTCCCCGTGCCCCGCATGCCGATATTCGGTCGCAGGCCGTACCCGTCTTCTTCCTGGATGTTCAGGCCCGGAACCTGTCTCAACATTTGATGAACATCGTCGGTCGCGAGCTTCACTTTCTCCATCTCACGTCGCCCGATGACGTAGGCCGAGCCAGGAATCCTCGCCATATTGTCCAGGGGCCTGGCATCGCCAACCACGTTCACTCGCTCGCGAACGATTTCGGGCAAGACCAACGTGAGATCGAGCGACTGGCCTGGGGCGACCGTGAGCCGTTGAACGACCGGCGAGAAACCGATCGCTCTCACCGTGACACGGTACTCGCCCGGCTCGATGCCGGAAAACTCGAACCGGCCGGACACCTCGGCGGTGATCGTCGACGCGGTCCCTTGGAGAGGTTGAAGCACGATCTCCGCTCCTGGAACGGGTTGACCCGTCGCAGACACGACATGGCCGCCGAGGTGCACCGTCTGGGCCTCGGCAATTCCGAGCGCACATCCCGACAAGGACAGGAACAGGACCGACACTCTCGTGCGACGACTCATGGCGACCTCCGGACGGACGCTAAGATGATACTGAGTCTCAGTTTCAATGACAGAAGCTTATATCCGACCGATTCGGTCCGTCAAGAACAAACGACCGCTGCCCACGACGATCATCGCGGAGACCGCAGCGCACGCAGGGAAACACGAGATACGCTCCGGGCTCCCGACGAGCGTCTGGGATATTTTTGGAAGGAACGGTCTCTGCGCGCTCTGCCCGCCTTCGCTTCGCTCCGGCGTGGCCACGCCGTAGCGCGCCTGATCGCGCGGAGGCGGGCGTCGATCGTCGCGACGTCGTTACAGGGGGCTCTGCCAGACGACGCGGCCGACGAAAAACGGCCCCAGCCGCTCGAGGTAGAGCGAGGTCTGCTGCGTCTTCCTCATCGTCTCGACGACCTTCGAGAGTGGATAGAGATCCTTGCCGACCAGACCGACGACAAAGTCGTTGTCGCTCTTGTCGAGACCATGACACGCGAGGCGGATGTCGTGCGCGTAGTCGCCGGCGCCGAAGGCCATGCCGATCGCGCCGTGCTCGGCGAGGATGACGCGCTGCTCTTCGGCCGGAAGCTGGGCGAAGCGGCCGCTGCGACGCAGCGGATACCACACCGCCCACGTCCACGAGGGGTTGAGGGCCGTACGCCGGGGCCGCTCGAGCAACGTCTCCTCGAGATCCGGCTCGTATCCGATCGCGTAGGTCCGGCCGAGCATCGTGTATTCCGGCTTCTGCGCGAGCGCCGCAAAGGCGGGCGTATTGAGGAGCGCTCGCACCAACTGCACGAAGGCTGCTGGATCCCGGCTGAGCGTGAGGAGCGCGACGCCACGCGGGTCGTTGACGTCCTCGTAGAGCACGCCCGTCACGCCGGACGCGGCCAGCGTGGCCACGAGCGGACGCGTGTCGCGGCACCCACCGAACGCCACGAGCTGCATGAAGAGCCGCTCGTCGGATCGCTGGGGCTGGCCGTTCCTGACGCCGCCCTTCTCGCTGATATCCGGCGGCTCGGGACCGCGTCTGGTTTCGGTCGCGTGTGACATGGCTTGAGTATAAACGGATGTTTCTTGGCCTGGATAATGCCGCAAGGGTATAATTCCTGGGCCTTTGGGTCCGGCGACGCCGGACGTCACATTACGCACCGAACGGAGACGCGCGAGCATGCCCTTCATCATCACCGACCCGTGTATCGAAACGAAAGACACCGCGTGCGTGGACGTCTGCCCGGTGGACTGCATCCACCCGCGCAAGGACGAACCCGAGTTCGCGCAGGCGACGATGCTCTATATCCATCCGGAAGAATGCATCGATTGCGGCGCGTGCGTGCCGGCGTGTCCAGTCGCAGCGATCTACGAGAGCATCGACGCGACCCCCTCGCACCAGAAGGACCTGATTGAGGCCAACGCGGTCTATCGAAACGGCGACGCCGACTCCATGGCCAAGGCCGAAGCCATTGCGCAGGCGCACGTCACCGCGCACGCCGACATCATGGCGGTGCCTGCGGCCGAGCGTCAGGCGGCGCACGCCAGGTTCTAAGAGACAGCTGTCAGCGATCAGCTCTCAGCCGGCTTTCAGCCATCAGGCATCGGCTTGCGTTCTTTCAGCTGAGCTGACGGCTGAGAGCGGCCCTCCGTGAAAATAGCCACCTGGAACGTCAACGGGATCCGCGCGCGTCATGCCCAGGTCCAGGCCTGGATTGAGCGCGAACGGCCGGATATCGTTTGCCTGCAGGAGCTCAAAGCCGCGTCCGATCAGGTGCCGACCGCGCTCTGCGAAATGCAGGGCTATTGGTGTTACTGGCACGGGGGACCCGGCTATTCAGGCGTCGGGCTCCACGTGAGCCAGGTCTTCGCGCCCGAACGGCCCTCGTTCACGCATCCTTCCTTCGACCACGAACATCGCATCGTCGCGTTCGAGGCAGCCGGGATCGTGGTCTGCTCGGTCTATGTGCCGAACGGCGGCAAGGACTTCGCGGCCAAGATGCGGTTTCTCGCCGCGATGGCCGAATACACGCGCGACTTCGACGCCGCAGGCCGAACCGTCGTGGTGTGCGGCGACCTGAACGTCGCGCGCACGGAGAGCGACGTCCATCCCAAGGAACGAAAACCGAGAGCCATCGGACAGCTGCCGGAAGAGCGAGCCGCGCTCGAACAGATCATTGGACATGGCCTCGTGGATCTGGGCCGTGCACTCGATCCCGACAACGAGGAGATGTTCACCTGGTGGGCGCCCTGGCGAAACCTGCGCCAGCGGAACATCGGCTGGCGGCTCGACTATATCCTCGCGAGCCGCGCGCTCGCCGCGCGCGCCGTCTCCTGCTCTGTGCAGAAGGACGTCGGCACGAGCGACCATGCGCCCGTCGTGGCCGTCTTCATCTAACCTGGGGCTCCGCCCCACACCCCGGTCCAACCCTTTCAAGCTGCGGCGCGTGGTATCCTGAAACACCCTTCGGATATGGACGAACTGACGATCCAACCCGCGCTCGGAGACCAGCCGCTTTGCGACACGCGAAGCAAGGCGCTGCCCGCCTACGAAGTCGGCACTCTGCATGCCGCGGGAACGCTCGACCCCGCTGCCGTCTTCGAAGGGCAGGTCGTGCTGGCGCCGTTGCCGGTGGAGCTTCCACGAGCCGACGCGAACGAGGCGCCGCGCGAGCGTTTGTGGCGCCGCGCCGCGCGCGAGGTCGTTGCGGGCGTGCAGACACTCCTCTCCGCAGCCGTCTACGCCACGCTCATCGTCACCTTCGGATTCCAGGTCGCGCGCGTCGACGGACTCAGCATGGCGCCGACGCTCGAGGATCACGACCGCCTGATCGTCAACAAGCTGGTCTACGAGATCGGCGAGCCGCGGCCGGGCGACATCGTGATGCTCTACTACCCGCTCAACCCCGAAAAGATGTTCGTCAAGCGGGTGATTGCCAAGGAAGGCGACACGGTGCGGATTATCGATGGCCAGGTCAGCGTGAACGACGTGCCGCTCCACGACGATTACGTGCCCGAAGAGTTCCGGAGCCACGACGACTGGGGTCCGACCGTCGTGCAGCAGGGGTACTATTTCGTGATGGGCGACCACCGCAACAACAGCTCCGACAGCCGCCACTGGGGGCCCGTGCCGAAGAGATACATCGTCGGCAAGGTCAAGCTGCGTTGGTGGCCCATTCAGGACGCCAGAATCTTCTAACTGATACGCGATCGCGAAGCCCACAGTTGACAGTCAACAGTTCACAGTTGACAGTCAGCAGTTTCACAGCTGACAGGCGCGCGACTGTCAACTGTCGACTGTGAACTGTCGACTTGAAGCCGCTAGTTCCCGCTGGTGCTCTTCCCGCAGCTTGAACTTCTGAATTTTTCCTGACGCCGTCATCGGGAAGTCCGGCACGAACCGCACGTACTTCGGCACCTTGAACCGCGCGAGCCTGGCGGCGCACCATGCGATGAGCTCCTCACTTGTCGCCGGCCGGATTCCCTTCTCGTCCCGAGCCCCGAGTCCCGAGCCCCGAGCCTCGAGCCCCGAGTCCCCACCTCCGCTCGCCTGATCGCTGGGCGAGCGACGGCGGGCAGGCCGAGCCCCGCTCTTGAGCCGAATCGCTGCCGCGACCACCTCACCGAAGAAGCTGTCCGGCATGCCGTAGACGTACGCGTCGGCGATGGCGGGATGCTCGCGCAGGCAGTCTTCGATCTCCTTGGGCGAGATGTTCTCGCCCCCGCGGATGATGAGGTCCTTGATCCGTCCGGTGATGCTGAAGAAGCCGTCGGCGTCCACGCTGGCCTCGTCGCCCGTGTGCAGCCAGAGGTCGGCGTCGATGGCCGCGTCGGTCGCGGCGCGATTGTTGTAGTACCCCTTCATCACGTTGTATCCCCGCACGCAGAGCTCCCCGCGCTCGCGGGCGGCGAGCGACGCGCCGGTGGCGGGGTCGACAATCTTCACCTCCATACCGGGAAGCGCCACGCCGACGGTCTGCGACCGTTTCGCCACGGCACAGTCGCGCGGCGTCATCGTGATGCCGGGCGAGGCTTCCGTCAGGCCGTACGCGATCGTGATCTCCGGCACGTGCATGTCCGACATGACTCGCCGCATGAGCGGCTCGGGACAAATCGATCCGGCCATCACGCCCGTTCGAAGCGACGTCAGATCGAAGCGCGAGAACTCCGGGTGCTCGAGCTCGGCGAGAAACATCGTCGGCACGCCGTACAGCGCCGTGCACCGTTCGCGCTCGACGGTCTCGAGCACGCGGCGCGCGTCGAACGCTTCGAGCGGGCAGAGACTGGCGCCGTGCGTATACGCACCGAGCACACCGATCACGCAGCCAAAGCAATGGAAGAGCGGCACGCACAAACACAGGCGGTCGGCCGGGGTCAGCGCCAGTCCGTCGGCCAGCGCGTACGCGTTGTTCACGATGTTGCGGCTCGAGAGCATGACGCCCTTCGGAAACCCGGTCGTCCCCGACGTGTACTGCATGTTGATCACATCGTCGACTCCGACGGCTGTGCCCCGCGCATCGAGCGCCGACTCGGCCACCTCTCGGGCCGAGGTCCGGAGCGCGTCGTACGACTGAAATCCCTCGGGCACCGGACCGCCGTCTCCGTCGATGAAGATGAGCCGCTTCAAGCCGGGTATCTCGCCGCGCGGCGCCCCGATGTCGTTCAGGGCGCCGACGTAGTCCACATCGCGAAACCCGCGGATGGTGACAATGGTGGCGGCTTCGCTTTGCCGCAGCAGGTAGTTGATGTCCGTGGCACGAAGCGCCGTGTTGGCGGTGACGAGGATCGCGCCAATCTTGGCGAGCGCAAACTGCAACACGACCCAGGCGGGCACGTTCGTGGCCCAGACGACCACACGCTCGCCGGGCCCCACGCCGTGCGCCATCAGGCCGCGGGCGATGGTCCGCGCCTCTCGATCGAGCTCGTCGAACGTGTAGCGAGGGCTCGGCGAGTAGAGGAGGGCCGGGTGGTGTGGCAGGTCGGCCGCCAGCTGCGTGAGCAGGTCGCCGACGCTTACATCTTTGTACGGGGGGGGCACTATTTGGCTTCGCCTTTCACCTAGCAAGTTATTGGCTCTAGAGGCTGTCTTCGTGCGGCCGCAAAGCGGCCGCCTCGTAGCGAAGTTTCGCCGTTCGAGCCCACGGCCCGTTACTCGGCGGATTGAGGCGAAGCTTCGCTACCGGTCCTGCAATATACTGATCTGTCTGTGGCGCAACCGTGCACCGTGCTCATCGCGTCTGCCGATCTGCTGCCGGCGCTGAAAGAGCGGACGAGCAGCAATGAGAGCGAGCTTCTGGCCTTCAGCGACGCTGAGGCGCTGCGCGCCCTCGAGACGATTACCGGCCGAAAGCCGGCCATCGTCGCGCTGGAGCGCGTGTTTGCGGGCACGCCTCGCGGCGCGGCGCTCATCAACCGCATCAAGGCCGACCCCACGCTGAAGCAGTCGGAAATCGTCGTCATCGCGCCCGACGGCGACTTCTCTCGCTTCAAGTCGCACGCCCCGCCCGGCGGGCAGGGCGGAGGCGGAGCGGCGGGCGCGGCGGCCGCGGTCGCCGCGGCGCCGGCGCCGGTTCACACGCTCGATCAGCGCGGCACCCGCCGCGCGCCACGCTTCAGGATCGCCGGGCAGGTCGATGTGCTGGTGGACGGCAATCCGGCCACGCTCATCGACATCTCGACTGTCGGCGCGCAAGTCGTGTCGGGCGCCGTGCTCAAGCCGAACCAGCGCCTGCGCATGTCGCTCACCGACGAGGGCGGCGACGTCCGCTTCAGGGCCGCCGTCGCGTGGGCCTCGTTCGAAATCTCGTCGAAAGGGCCGCGTTACCGGGCCGGGATCGAATTCCTGGACGCCAACCCGCAGGCCGTCGACGCGTATATCGGGCGCCACAAGGCATCCTGAGAGTTCAGAGTTCAGCGTTCAGATTGGCGAGTTCAGATTGCCGGTCGCATCCGATCTCTGCACTCACATCTATCAACTCTGAACTCTGAAGTCTGCCCTTCGGCCCTTCGACTGGCTCAGGGCCGTCCCGAGCATCGTCGAGGGACGACTGGCTCAGGGCATCCTGAGCTTGTCGAAGGATGAAATCTGAAGGTTCAGGATCTCGTTCCTGAGGATCGTGTCGTTCCGCTCCGATCCGGTCGACACGATGGCGGCAGGGACGCCCGTGACCTCCTCGAGCCGCGCGACGTAGCGGCGCGCGTTGTCGGGCAGATCGGTAAAACGCCGGACGCCTCGCGTTGGCGTTGTCCAGCCCGGCCACGATTCGTACACCGGATCGCACGCGGCCAGCTGTGCGATGTCGGAGGGAAACTCCTGAAGCGTCCGCGAGCCACAGCGGTACGCGGTGCAGATCTCGACGCGCTCGAGGCCGTCGAGCACGTCCAGCTTGGTGAGCGCCACGGCATCGAGCCCGTTGATGCGCACCCCGTAACGCGCGGCCACCGCGTCGTACCAGCCGCACCGGCGCGGGCGGCCGGTCACCGCGCCATATTCGTTCCCGCTGTCGCGCAGCCGGTCGCCCATCTCGCCCGTCAACTCGGTCGGCAACGGCCCTTCGCCCACCCGCGTCGTGTACGCCTTGACGACACCGAGGACGGCGCCGATCGCGCGCGGTCCGATGCCGAGGCCGGTGCACACCCCGCCGATCGACGCGTTCGACGAGGTCACGTACGGGTACGTGCCGTGGTCGATATCGAGCAGTGTGCCCTGCGCGCCCTCGAACAGGATCGACCGGCCCGCTCGCATCGCCTCACTCAGCATGAGCGACACGTCGCGCACCAAGGGCTGCAGACGCGCGGACTGCTGCAGCAGGGCCTCGTACACGGGCCGCCAGTCCATGGTCGAGTCGTGGACCAGGCGATTTCTGGCCGTCACGTTGTCGCGCACGTGCCGCTCGAGGCCGGCGGGGTCGGCCAGGTCGGCGACCCTGATGCCGCGGCGCGCAATTTTGTCTTCGTAGGCGGGCCCGATGCCCCGCGACGTCGTGCCGATCTTGCGCTCGCCGCGGCGCGCCTCGGCCAGCAGGTCCAGATCGCGGTGATACGGCAGGATCAAGTGCGCCTTGTCGCTGACCACCAGCCGGTTGGCGGCCGCCACGCCATGGGCGGCCAGTTCGTCGATCTCGGCAAAGAGCGCCAGCGGATCGACCACCACCCCGTTGCCAATGACACACGTCACGCGTCCGTGCAGGATGCCGGAGGGGATGAGCCGGAGCACGAATTTCACGCCGTTGACGTAGACGGTGTGGCCCGCGTTGTGTCCACCCTGGCAACGGGCCACGATGTCGAAGTGCGGCGTGAGCAGATCGACGATCTTGCCCTTGCCTTCGTCTCCCCACTGAGCGCCCAGGACTGCGAGATTCATCAGGGATGACGATTTTACTCGGAGTCAAGAAAAAAGTTTTTTTCTTTTCGGTTGACAACGCTCGCGTCGCTTTCTAACGTCTATTCTTTCGCGCGCGCGCCCCCGACCGCGAATCGATCCGCCATGCTGACGCCCCGCTCCACGCTCATCCGCCGCGTTGTCGCAGCGCTGGACGCGTCTCCCTCGCGCATTCCGGTGCTGCTTGGAGGATGCGGCAGCGGCAAGACGACACTGCTCCATCAGCTTCGCGACCGCCTCGGCCGGACCTCGTCGCAGTGCATCGATGTCGAGCGCACGGCGACCACGCCAGAGCGTTTCCTGAAGGCCGTCACGGCAAGCTCGCCCTTTGCGCCGGCCGGCGCGACGACCGCCGGCGCCCGGGCCGCGTTCGACCACACCCTCGCGTTCTTCAGTCAGGCCCGAGCCGCCGGGAGCGAGCAGGCGACCTTTCTGCTCGATGAGTTTCTCGAGCTCCGGACCTTCGAGAGCTTCCCGGGTCTGCGGCGCGTGCTGCACGAGCTGGTCGACGGCCTCGCGGCCGGCACCAACCGGATCGTGCTGACGAGCCGCTACACCGTGCGGGCGCTTCGCCTCCTTCGCGACCGCTCGGCTCGCTTTGAAGTTATTCATATTCCAGCACTTACGGCCGAAGACACGCTGGACATCATGGGGCCCTCCATGACGTTGTCGCGGCCGGCTGATGCCCACGAGGCTGAGTACGTGGCGCGCACGGTGCACGCGCTCGCCGACGGTCGACCTATCTACGTGCGCGCCATCACCGACGAGCTGGCGGCCATGCGCGATCACGGCGGCAGCGACGCCATCAGCGCACTCGTGGCGCTCCTCGCCCCCGAGGGCCGCCTCGCCAGGCAGTGCGGCTTCTCGTACGAGCTCCGGCTGCATCGTGCGCGCGGTTACGGCGCGCTCAAGGCTATTCTGGAAATTCTCGCCGAAGAAGAGGGATTGACGCTCACCGAGATCTCGATCCGTCTCCAGCGCACGCCGGGGTCCACGAAGGATTATCTCTCGTGGCTGGAGGACGTGGATCTGGTCACCGCGCGCCAGAAACGCTATAGCTTCACCGACCCGCTGCTGCGCGTCTGGGTCCGGCTCCACTGCCGCGCGGCGGCGCCAACCGACGACGACCTCGCCCGCGAAGTGCACCGGTACGCGCTCCCACGGCTTCCGCAGGCCGAGCCCGCGATGGCGATGGTCGCGGCCGGCGGGGGCGGGGGCGCGGGCCCCGCCGAAGAAGACAAGAAACCTTGGGGGATTATTGAGATCGACTAGGAAGTCGAAAGTCAAAAGTGAAAAGTTAAAAGGACAGCGCCAGAGCGTGGTCCTTTTGACTTCTCACTTTTAACTTCTTAATTTTTCGAGGGCCAGCCGCGCGGCCTCCTGCTCCGCCTCTTTCTTGTTCTTACCGGTCGCCTCCGCCAGCGCCTCGCCGGCAACCGACACCTCCACCTGAAACACCTTGTGATGGTCCGGACCAATGGTGCCGGTCAGCCGGTATTCGGGCAGCGGGCGATCGTGCGACTGCAGGTGCTCCTGCAGCGCCGATTTGTGATCGTGACCAGCGGTGCCGTCGCGCCGGACCTCGTCGAGCAACAGCGCAAACTCCCGCAGGATGAACGCGCGGACCTGCTCGACGCCGCCATCGAGATAGATGGCCGCGATGAGCGCCTCGTAGCCGTCGGCCAGCAGCGCCTGTTTACGGCGGCCGCCGGTTTTTTCCTCGCCCCGGCCGAGCAGCAGATGCTCGCCGATCGCCAGCCGCTCGGCCTGCCGCGCCAGGGTGGTGGTCGAGACGAGCGCCGCCTTGACCTTCGACTTCTGGCCCTCGTTGTAGTGGGGAAACTCGCGGAACAGTGTGTCGGCGACGACAAAGCCAAGGACGGCGTCGCCCAGGAATTCGAGCGACTCGTTGTCGGCGACCCCGCCGCTCGCATCCTCGTTCGCCCGCGACGTGTGTGTCATGGCGTGCTCGAGGAGCCCGCGGTCGCGAAACCGGTAGTCGATGGCCTGCTCGAGCGCGTCGAATTCGTCGCGGATCCGGACGACCTTGCCGCTCGACTGGTCGGCGCCGACCCGGTGGCTCTCGATGATGCGCACGGCCTCCTCGGCCTCGTCTTCGCGCACCGAAATCCGGACTTCCCCGAGGCCGTCCACGGTCAACGGAAACACCGAGTGCGGCACGGCCGACGACACGATCGACATCACGCCGTTCGCCTCGAGCAGTCCGGAGACAATGCTGGCTTCGATGTCGGAATGCGTGCGAAAAATGACGACGAGGTTCGTCACGACGTCGTCATGCCTCGGCGATCTCGGCGGGTTCCCGGCCGACCGTGGTGAACGGCCCGACGACATCGACGTCCTCGACCTTCAGCAAGAGCATCGTCATGTCGTCGTGCTGGGGGGCGTTGCCGACAAACGACGCGATCTCGAAGAGGACGCGGTCGCGCAGCTCGTCGGCCGCCAGGTCTCCGTGCTGCTCGGCCAGCGCCCCCAGCCGCGCTTCCCCGAAACAGTCGTCGTCGGGGTCCATGGCTTCGGTGATTCCATCGGTGAAGAACAGGTAGAGATCCCCGGCGTGCAGCGGAATGGTCTCTTCCTCGAGCAGCCGCTCGAACATCTGGCCGTCGTCGATCTTGAGGCCGAGCACGAGTCCGTCGGGGGCCAGGATGCGCGCGCGCCTGGGGCCGTCACCCCCCGCGGGCACATAGATGAGCGGCGTGTGGCCGGCCCTCGCGTAGGTCATCGTCTTTGCGCCGAGATCGATGACCGCATACGTCATGGTGATGAAGCTTCTCGCATCGAGATGCTTCGCGATGATGCGATTGGCGGCGATCAGCAGATCGCGCGGGGACGAGTGAATCAGGCTGAGCGACAGGATGAGCCCCTTGAGCTCGGCCATGTACAGCGCGGCAGACGTGCCCTTGCCCGACACGTCGGCGATGAGCACGCCGACGCGCCGTTCGTCGAGCGGCAGGAAATCGTAGTAGTCGCCGCCGACTTCACGGGCCGGCACGCACAGCGCCGTCACCGACAACCCCGGCATATTGAGCGGGCCCTGGGGCAGCAGCGACATCTGGATTTCGTGCGCGATGCGTAGCTCTTCCTCGAGCCGCTTCTTCTCGGCTGCCTGCTGCAGCAGGTCGTCGATGCTGGCGGTCATCGAGTTGAACGACTCGCTCAGCTCCCCCAGCTGGTCTTTCTCGACGACCGCAATCTTGTGCGTGAAATCGCCCTGCCGCACGCGTTCGGTCCCGACGAATAACTCGTGCACCGCTCCGGTGATGGACCTCGCGAGCACGAGGCCCGTCACGAGCGCCGCCGCCTGGATGACCAGCAGCAGTAGGCCGATCACGATGAGCACCAGCAGGAGGCCCTGGCCGACGCCTTGCGAGGAAATCCTCTGGTAGATGTCCCCGACGCCGAACCGCAACGCCACCCGCAGCACGCCGCCCTCTGTCCCCTTCGCCCAGTCGATGTACTGCACGTTGGTGAACGACGCCAGCGACGCGTCGGCGGATACAGGAGAGGGAGGCGGCTCGGTATCGCCTGCTCGCCGAATCAGCGGGGCGACCTCTGGCGTCAACCGCTCCATCCCGGTCAGCTCTGCCCCGGTGTCCTGCCGGATCTGCTGCCGCACCCGCCCGTTGATCGGCAGATCGACGACAACGGCGTATGTGGGCGGGCGCGCCTCGGGAAACGACAGCGCGCGGACCAGCGCCCGCGTCTCAGTGGCGGGTGCGCCTTCGCGTTCGGCGAGCAGCAGCCCGGCGAAGCCCTCGCATCGAATCCAGTCCGGCACGCCCGATGGCGGTTCGACGTGAGACCACGGTCCGGCAGTCTCGACCGACTCGTCGATGCGGGCCGACGAGGGACGTTCAGGCGCAGACGTTCCGCATGGGCGGGTCATCGGCACGACGGCGAGCGACGCGGTCGGAAACTCCTCGGTGATCGCGGCCAGACGCCGCGCGAGAATGGCCGGGACCTCGCGCTCGCCCGAACGCTGAATCTCGGTCGCCGTGGTGGATGCAATCGCCGCGACGCGATCGACGAGCGCGAGGAACCGGTTCTGCACCAGATACGAGCTGAAATTGGAGAAGAGGAGCACACCGCCCAGGAGAAAGAAGGCCACAATCAGGATCGCGGGAACGAACCCCATGAAGATGTACGAAATGATCAGCTTGCGGCGGACCCGCCAGAGCAGCCGGCGCTTCAGCGACGACAGGCCGCGAACGAAGAAGTAGCCGCCCCCGGCGACGACCGCGATCGAGGCGACGGTGTCGAACACGCCGACAAACGCGGGGAGCGGGCCGGCGACGCCGCTCGCGATGAGTACCAGGAGCTTCGTCGCCAAGCCGATGACAATCGCACGGCCCGGCAACGTGCGCAGAAGCGCGTGCTTCACGCCCCGATATTACATGGTATCGTTAGCGGATCGTGAAGCTCGGACGCGACGCGCGGTTCAGTACGATCTGTTTGCACGCCGGCCAGGAGCCCGACCAGGCGACGGGCGCCATCGTCACGCCGATTTATCAGACATCCACCTACGTGCAGGAGGCGCTCGGCCGGCACAAGGGGTACGAGTACGCCCGCACGCAGAACCCGACGCGATCGGCGCTCGAAGGAAACATCGCCGCGATGGAATCGGGTACGACGGCGTGTGCCTTCGCCTCCGGCATGGCCGCCATCAACGCCGTCGCCACCATGCTCCAGGCCGGCGACCACGCCGTCGTCTCCGACAACGTCTACGGCGGCACGTTCCGCCTCTTCGACAAAGTGCTCTCCCGCTATCAGCTGTCCTTCGCCTACGTGGACACCGCCGACTTGGCGGCCACCGAGCGCGCGTTTACGCCGGCGACGCGGCTGCTGTTTGTCGAGACGCCGAGCAACCCCGTCATGCGGATCACCGATCTTGGCGAGGCCGCCTCGTTGGCTCACAGGCACGGCGCACGCCTCGTGGTCGACAACACCTTCGCGAGCCCGGCGATTCAGCGGCCCATCGAGCTCGGCGCCGACCTCGTCATGCACAGCACGACCAAGTATCTGAACGGCCACAGCGACAGCGTGGGCGGGGTCGTCGTCGCGACGCGAGACGAGGACGCCGCGTGGCTGAAGTTCGTGCAAAATGCCGCGGGGGCCATTCTGTCGCCCTTCGACTCGTGGTTGGTGCTGCGCGGCACCAAAACGCTGCCGCTCCGCATGGCCGTGCACAGCGCCAACGGGCTGGCGCTGGCCGAGATGCTGGCCGGCCACCCGAAGGTCCGGCACGTGCTCTATCCGGGCCTGCCGTCACATCCCCAGCACGCGCTCGCCCGCCGCCAGATGCGCGGCTTCGGCGGGATGCTGGCGTTCGACCTCGGGTCGCTCGAGGCGGCGCGACGGCTGCTGAACGCCGTCCACCTGATGTCGCTCGCCGAGAGCCTCGGCGGCGTCGAGACCCTCATTTCGCATCCTGCCACGATGACGCACGCGTCGGTCCCGGCGGATCGACGAGCGGCGCTCGGCATCACCGACGGCCTGGTCCGCATCTCGGCGGGAATCGAGGACATCGACGACCTGAAAGAGGATCTCCACCAGGCGCTGGACAATGTCTAGTCGGGTCTAGGCGGGTCAAGGCGTGGCCGAGCTCTTCGACCTGCTGCTCCACATCGACCGCTACCTGCTCGATCTGACCTCCATGTACGGCGTGTGGGTGTACGGCATCCTCTTTCTGATTATCTTCGTCGAGACGGGTCTCGTCATCTGGCCGTTCCTGCCCGGCGATTCGCTGCTCTTCACCGTGGGCGCCATTGCGGCCACGGGCGCGCTCGACGTGCGCCTGACCTTCGTGCTCCTGCTCGCGGCCGCCGTCGCCGGCGACGCGATCAACTACGCGCTGGGCCGCGCGGTGGGCACCCGCGTGATCCATCTGTCGGCCGTCGATCCGCGCTGGGGCCGATGGATCAGTCCAGCGCACGTGGGGCGCGCGAAGGAATTCTTCGCGCGGCACGGCGGCAAGGCCGTCGTCATGGCGCGGTTCATCCCCATCGTCCGCACGTTCGTGCCGTTCGTGGCCGGCGCCGCCGACATGCGTTACGCCGCGTTCGCGCTCTACAACTTGTCGGGAGCGTTGGTCTGGGTGGGACTCTGCATCGGTGCGGGGTACCTCTTCGGCAACGTCCCGCTCGTGAAGGAGAACTTCTCGCTGGTCGCGCTCGGCATCGTCGGCGTGTCGGTCCTGCCGATGGCGATCGAGTACGTGCGTTATCGGGTCTCGCTGCGGACCCATTCGAGGTAGCCGGGGCTGCCGTCGGTCACCGGCAGCACGACGAATTCGGGCACCTCGTAGGAGTGCAGCGCGGCCAGGCGGACGCGCACGGCCTCCACGCGGTCCCGCGTCGTCTTGATGACGACCTGGCGTTCTTCCTCGCGCTCGAGGGCGCCGCGCCAGCGGTAGAACGACGTCATCGCGGGCAGCACGTTCACGCACGCGGCCAGCCGCTCATCGACGAGCGCGCGCGCGATCTCGTCGCCGAGATTGCCAACGGGAACGGTGGTCAGGATCAGGACGACGTCGGACATTGAGTCGTTAGTCGATAGTCGATAGTCGATAGTCGTCAGTCGATAGTCGTTAGCGCCCCGACGTGTAGTGCAGGACTTTAGTCCTGCCTCGCGCGGCGCGTGCAGGTCTCACCAGCCTCCGCCAAGCTGCGGCGGTCCGCCGAGGCGAAGGCGGAAGGCCCGCGAGAGCTGATAGCCGAGAGCTGAGAGCATACGCGCATCAGCGCCTTGTACTTTGTACGGGCTTGTTGTACTGTGTGGCGCGCGTGGCCAAGCCCGGCGGTCGACCCATCGAGAATCGAGCCAGCCCGATCGTGAGGCGCGGTGGGCGCACCAGGCGGCTCGTCCGGTTTCTCCTGTTCGTCGCCGCCGCCCTGATCGTGGTCGACGCGCTCGTCGGCAATCGCGGGCTACTGGCCATGCTCGACGCCAGGCGCCAGCACGCCGAGCTCGCGGCGGCCATCGCCCGCCAGCGCGCCGAGAACGCGCGCTTGCGTGAGGAGGCGCGTCGGCTCACCCACGACCCGTCGGCCATCGAGGAGATCGCCCGCCGCGACCTCGGGCTGATCCGGCCGGGCGAAAAAGTCTTCATCGTCAAGGACCTGCCGACGCCGGCCGCGCCCTGATCGAACCGCCCAGACGTTCGGTGCGGGCAGGACTGAAGTCCTGCACTACACTTCGCGCTCGCCTGTCCGGATCTTGTAGCTCTCGCCGACGGGAATCACGAAAATCCGGCCGTCGCCGATCTCGCCCGTGCGCGCCGCTTCCGTAATGGCTTTCACCGCGTCGGAGACCATCGCGTCCGGCACGACGACCTCGATCTCCATCTTGGGCAGCAGACTGACGTTGTACTCCTGGCCGCGGTAGATGGCCGTGTGGCCTTTCTGTTTACCGTGGCCGCGCACCTCCGTCACGGTCATGCCCGAGATCTGGAGCTTCTCGAGCGCGTTCTTGACTTCGTCGACTTTGTTCGGCCTCACGATCGATTTGATCAGCTTCATGGGGATCCCTCCAGAACGCGTAGCAAGTTGTCGGTCAGCTCCCGCTGTTGATCAGCGGATAGTTTCTGGCCCTGCCGGGTGAGATGAAAAGTGTCGATCGCCCGCCGCCCCTCCGTGGCGATGAGCACCAGGTCCACGTCGCAGCCCGATTCAGACATCGCGCGGCTCAGGCGGTACAGCAGGCCCAGCGCGTTCTCCGCGACAATTTCGACGATCGTATAGCGGCGCGACGACTCGTTGTCGCAGTGCACGACGGGCGCAAGACCAGGCAGCTTGCGCCTCAGCGCGCCCTCCTCGCGGCCCTTCAGGCGCACGGCCGGATCGGTGCGACCCGCGATGACGTCCTCGAGCCGCTTGATCACCTTCGCGACGCCCTCGGGGTTCAGCTCGAGAAAGCGTTCCTCGTCGGTGAAGCGGAACATGTCCACGACGAGACCGTCGGGCTTCGTGAAGGCAAAGCCGCGGAGGATGTCCATGCCGTACGAGGACAGAACGCCCGAGATGTTCGAAAACAGGAACGGCTTGTCGTGCGTGATGACGGTCAGCTCCCACCCGTCGGCCTGCTGCTCCAGCCAGGCTTCGAGCGAGTCGGTCTCGAGGTGCCGCGACCGCCGCACGTGGCTGTAGATCGCGACAGGTGAAAAGAGCTGGAGGTAACGGCGCGGCAGCCCGCGCAGGAACGCTTCGATGTCCTGCCCATCGAGGTCCGGAGGTCGGTTCCTGACGAGCTCTGAGGTCGCCGACTGGCCTCCGTTGATCACCTCGTCGCCGTACGAGAGCGTCAGGTGATTGTACGTGTCGACGTAGAGCCGCCACAGCAGCTCTTCTCTCCACGGGGTCAGCGTCTCGCGACCGACCGCTTCGACGTCCGCCAACGTCACCAGGCAGAGCATCTTCAGCCGTTCCTCGACGCCCACCAGGGCCGCGAACTGACGGACGATTTCCGGGTCCTCGGTGTCGCGTCTGAACGCCGCCACCGACATTTTCAGATGCTCCACGACGAGGAACTCGACCGTCGCCCGGGCGTGATCGTCGAGCCGCATCCGATCGAACATCTGGCGCGCCATCCGCGCGCTCTCGACGTGGTGGTCGTCGTCGCGCCACTTGCCGACGTCGTGGAACAGCAGTGCGAGCACGAGCAGTTCAGGCGCGTCGAGCTCGCCGAGCAGACGCGCGAATCGCTCGCGCTCGGGACCCGCCCCGGTCAGCCGTTCGAGGTTGCGGATCGTCAGGAGCGTGTGCTCGTCGACGGTGTATTTGTGGTAGAAGTCGCGCACCACGCGACAGCTGATGGCCTTGAACTCGGGAAACATCTGCCCGAGGAGCCCGACATCGTGCATCTCCGACAATTGCGCGTACAGCCCCTGCCTCGGCTTGAGGAACCGCAGGAGCGCGTCCCGGTGGGCCGAGGTCGGGGTGAAGTCGTCGGCCCGGAACCGGCCGGCGTGCTGTTGGATCGACGCCAGCATGTCGTCGGACACTCCGCAATCGTTGTCGAGCGCTGCCTGGAAGGCCGCCAGCCACGTTTCGGGGCGGTCGGCGGCGGCGCGGACATCGACGAAGCGAATGCCGTCGGCGGCCCGCACCAGGTTGTGGCCCACCGGGGCCGGCGCCGACTTGAGCGCCCAGCGCAGCGACCGGTCGATCGCGCGGGCGTGGCGGAAGTAGTCGCCCATCAACCGCTCGACCTGCTGGCGCGGCGTCGACCCCGGATAGCCGAGCCGCTCGGCGGCTCGTTCCTGCAACTCGTGGCTGAGCACGTTGTGGTGGCGCTTCGCCTCGAGGTGCAGAATCGACCGGACGCGCAGCAGAAATTCCTCGGCATCGTCGAGCGCCCGTGGACCGGATCCCCCCTGGCCGAGGAGCGCGGGATCGGTCAGCTTCGCGATCGTCAGCGCGGCGAACAGATCGCGGAGGCCGCCAGGCGATTCCTTCAGATCGGGCTCGAGCTGATAGAGCGTGTCGTTGAACCGCGCGTGCCGCGCGGCAATCAGGCCTTTGAGCGCCTCGAGCGTCCGAACGGCGGTGCTCGTGGCTTCGGTCCCGCCCGAGAACTGATCGAGGAGCGTCGCGTCGCCGACCACGGGCCTCGCGTCGGTCAGCGCCAGCAGGAACTCCGGATTGTCGCCCCCGACGTCCGACCCCTCGGAGACCTCACGCACGTGGTGTCCAATCGTGAGGCCGAGGTCCCAGATGGGATTCAGAAACGCGTGAAGAAACCGCTCGTCGGAAGGACCGATTGAGCCGGCAAACAGGATCAGCAGATCGATGTCGGAGTGGAGGCACAGCTGGCGGCGCCCGTAGCCGCCGAGCGCGAACACGCCGACGGGCTGCGCGAGCGGCCCGGCTTCCGCGAACAACTGCTGAACCATCGCGTCCATCCGATGGGAGTACTGGCGGAGGGCCTGGCGCCCGCCGTCGCCCCGCTCGGTGGCGGCCGAGAGCTCCGCCCGCGCCGCGTCGATGCGCGCCCGGCGGGCGGATCGAGGGTCGGGGGGCGCGTCGGCTGACGGCGAGCGGGGCTCTGACATGGCGATCATGGCGCGTCGAGCGGGATCGGCGAAGGACGAGCCATGCCTCGCGCGCCGGGCGCATCGGTATGGTAGTGCGAAATGGCCGAACGAACCAGCGCCAAGGGCGCCTAAGCGCCGGCGGTCCGGTGCCGTCGCCACTGGATCACGGCGGCCAGACCGATGCCGGCTGCGACGGAGGGAACAGGCGCGCCGAACTTCAGGAGCAGTCCTGCGGTGAGAATCGACGCGCCGAGGAACAACTTCCAATTCATGTCCACGTCATTTCCACATCATGGCCGTGAAAATCACCAGCATCATCGCCGAGTGCACGAGCGCGGGCATCGTCAACGGCTCGAGCTGCCCGAGAATCACGCCTCCGCCGTTTCCACCGAGTGGAAGTCAGGATAGGCCACATTCCCGTGCTCGCCCAGGTCCAGCCCCGACATCTCTTCTTCCGCGGACACGCGCAGCCCGACGGCCAGCTTGATGATCGTCCAACCGACAAGCGCGATCACGAACACGAAAGCACCCACAGCAAGGACGCCAATCAGTTGGGGCACGAGTTGCGCGAACCCGCCGCCCATGAAGAGTCCCAGCTTGACCACGGCCGCGGCCGGACAGACCGCAGGATTCGCAAAGAGTCCGACCGCCAAGGTTCCCCAGATGCCGTTGACCATGTGCACGGAAAGGGCGCCCACGGGGTCGTCAATCTTGATGCGGTCGAAGAAGAACACCGAACCGACCACGAGAACACCGGCGATAATGCCGATCAGAAACGCGCTGCCCACGCTGACGAACGCGCACGGAGCCGTGATGGCCACGAGTCCCGCCAACCCGCCGTTGAGCGTCATGCTGAGATCGGGCTTTCCCGACACCCACCACATCGTGAGCAATGCGCTGATCGACGCGGTGGCCGCGGCCGTGTTCGTTGTGACCGCAATATGGGCGATCGAGGCCCAGTCGGCGGCCATCGTAGAACCCGGATTGAACCCGAACCAGCCGAACCAGAGCACGAACACGCCGAGCGCCGCAGACGTCAGGCTATGACCGGGGATCGGCATCACCTTGCCATGTCTGAACTTTCCAATGCGGGGCCCCAGGAGTATGACCCCCGCCAAAGCCGCCCACCCGCCAATGGAATGGACGACTGTCGATCCGGCGAAATCGAGCATGCCCATCTGGGCGAGCCATCCCCCACCCCAAATCCAATGGCCAGCGACAGGATAGATGAAGCCGACCATAAGGAAGGAGAACAGGAAAAACGCGCCGAACTTGATTCGCTCCGCGACGGCACCCGACACGATGGTCGCGGCCGTGCCGGCAAATACGAGCTGGAAGAAAAACTTCGCCCAGAGCGGCGTGCCCGTCCAGCTCAGTGAGCTGTAAACCCCCTTGTACGCATCTCCCGTCAAGGGGCTGCCGTCGGCGCCGCCCGCGAACCAAATGCCCGACGTGCCGATGAAGCCGTTGCCGTCCCCGAACATGAGCCCAAAGCCGGCCAGCAGGAAGGCCACAGAGGACACGGCGAACACGATGTAGTTCTTGGCGAGGATATTCACGGTGTTCTTGGCGCGGCACAATCCGGATTCGACCATGGCGAAGCCGAGGTTCATGAAGAACACGAGGAATGCGGTGAGCAGCGTCCACATCGTGTCCATGGCGACTTTCGCGTTGTCGATCGCGGGCGCTGGCTCTTGGGCCTGCGCTGCGAGCGTGATGGGCAGACCGAGGACTAAAAGGGTTCCCAGAACCGGAAACACTCGTCCGGCGATTCTTCGTGTTCTGCGCATGTCGGTAGACCTCCTTCGATCCATCCCAAATGCCCCGTTCATATGCTCATGTCCTCAAATGTGTGAGTGCGTCCGTTTCCCGGCGACGTGGCCACGAGTCCTGCAATTGCCATCGTCTTTTCTCCCCCGCCGCGCGTGCCGATCTCGGCGGGCCGCGTGATGACTACACCGTCGGCCAATCCCAATAGCAAGACCGACTCCAACACCGCGCGACCGGCGAGAATGGCGCCTCCGCGCATTTGTCCCACGAAAATCGAGAAAATCTGCTGGCGCTGCTCTCCGCGACCGTCGAGAACGAGCGACAAAAAGGTGGGCTAGCGCAACGGCTGCGACATTTTTGTCTCCACTGACCCTGCCCGACTGGTTGTCGCGGGGCACGTCGAGTGAGACTGCCGGCCGCGCGAACCGCCCGTGCGATCCGCGGCGCCTCCGAGCGCCGCCGCTCAGTACGCCACGCCGATTCCGAACAATCCGACCACCTTGCTCGTGTCGCCGCTATTGAAGGCCTTCGTGGTGTCGCCGAAGACAAACACGTCGGCGCCACCATGGACGTTCCATGACCCGAAACGGCTCGGCACGCCCTTGAGCGGAATCGTCAGCAGCGCGCCGATATCGAAGAACCCGAATTTGTTGTCGGTGTCGCCGGCCTGATAATAGTCCTTCAGGCTCACGCCGACCTTGACTGGGATCGTCAGCGTGGGACCGTCGGCCATCAGCGTCAAGGCCGGGCCGACGCCGAGCTCGAGATAGGTGCCCTTGGCGCTGCCGGTGTCGGCCTGACCGTCATCGCTCAGCTCGAAGGCCACGACGCCGTAGGGATTGATCATGTGCGCCTTGGCGACCTTGAAGCTGAGCTCCTTGACGGTGTCGAACATCGCGTTGGGGCTCGTGTAGGCCGTGAAGGTTGTCCCGACGCTGACGCCTCCGCCCACGCCGAGCATCAGCGTCGCGAGGAATCGTTCCTCGTAGTGCAGGCGAGCCGAAGTGCCGTCGGACCCCGACGAGCCAGTCTGCAGGCTGTTCCACACGCCGACAGTGAGACCGACGCGGGTCGCACCTCCCTCTCCCGACACAAGCGCCAGCCCGATATTGCCGAACGGCGATAGCGTCAGCTTCGGATCGCGTTCCTGGACCATCCCGCGGAAGACGTAGACCGAAGGAACATCCAGACCGCCGGTGAAGGTCAGCGCGCCGGGGTTGGGATCAGCGGCCGTTTGCGCAACTGCCGATCCTGACAACAAGATCGACAGGACCGCGCCGGCGAGCATCCGCCGGACTCCTACCCCACACGCGCCGGAAACAATCGCCATCGATCGAACCCTCCGGGCACAGTCTAGCAGCCGGAGGATGACAACCGGTAGCGAGACGCCAGTCCGGCGTCGGCGCTTCAGCCCCTACGGGGTTTTCGAACTGAACGAATACAGCAAGCCGAACCCGATCGAGTGCTGATTGTCGCGGAACGTGCCGTCGTGTTTCTCGAAGAAATCCACATCCGAGAAGTCGCCTCGGTACTCCATCCGCCAGAGCAGTCGGGGCGCCAGCGTCACCTCGCCCGTCACCGTGAACTCTTTGAGCGTCTGCGCCGTGCCGGTCGTAAATCCGTCTTCGTCCTGGTACCACTCGACCCGGGGGATGACGGCGAATCGGTCACTTGCGATGAATTTCGCATAGCCAGCCACGCCCTGCCAATGAACGGATCCGCCGGCCACGTTTTCCCGTCCGTAGTCGTAGTTCACCATCAGACTGAGTGCGTCCGTCGCGGTGTACATGATGGTCGTGTCCGACAGGTGGCGCCAATCGTCGTCGTTGTCCGCCTGTTCCGGACCACCCATGTAGTTCTGCGTGAGCGTCAGCGAGGCCGTCGGCTTGAGAACGAGCATCGCACCGAACGTCTTGGCCTCATTGTTCTCCACGACGTTGTTCCAGCCATTGACGAGCGCGCCCGCTATCGTCACCTTGTCGCTGGCCGCATAGGTGGCGCGAACTCCCATGTGGTAGTACGGAATGGCCCAGGCGAACAGGATTGAACGGGAGTAGTTCCAGTTGTCCTTGGCTTCGATCACTTCGGCTCCGTGCTGGGTCACGAACTTACCCACGTCGAACTGCAGGCCATTGCCGGCAGGCGCGAGGTAACTCATATAGGCCTGTTGGATGTTCTGAAAGATCGCCGCACCGCCCGGCTCGACGGCGTGAACCATGGCCGTCGTCGGGCCGTAATCGAGATCCAGCCGAAATCCGCCCCTTGAATCGGCGGTCGGAATTTTGGCCAGGCCGAACTCCAGCAGGCTGAGCCCGAACTGGTTGTGCTTGGTATCGAAGTTCCTCAAGGGCGCATCGCCGCTCGGCTTGGTCGAATACCAGTCGTAGTACGCATCGACCAGGCCGAAAATCTCAGTGCTTTCGAGGAATGTCATGGGACCACCGCCAGCCGGCGCCTGCTCGGCCGAAACGGCGCCAGCCTCGCCACCTGCCGCCGCCGCAACGGTGTCATCGGTGTTTGCAGTCACTGTGAGCGACAAATTGAGGCCCGGTGCGGCACTGTCCTGCGTGAAAGCGGACCTCGCTCCCGGGACCGATACCAAGGCACTCGCCACAACCACGCGGGCCAGTTTGCCAAACACGCGAGGACACATCGTGATCACAGACACGGCGACACCTCCGGAGAATCGAGAAACGGCTGAAGGCCGAGAAACGAAATGGCCCGAGCTTCTTCTAGTGTCGAGTATGTTGTGCAAGAGCGGCGCCAGCGCGGCCCGCGACGAGCCCTGGCGGTTGTGAGCGTTTCCCGGCGCAAATCGGCCGCTGCGGCGCCCCGCTCGAGACCCTTCGCGCCTACATGGGCAACATTAAAGTACTATCGACAAGATGAGGCGACATTATTGTCGTCCAACGTCGCCGAACCCCCAGGGGCGTGCTCCGCCTCGCATGGGTTCGCGCGGGCGCGCCGCCCCGCCAGCTCGTTCGGACGGAGTAACAGCATTGTTGTCGATCGCCCCGAACCAGACAATTTTGTTGCCTTGGCCGCTGGGCCCAGGCCCCCCGGACCAAAGACTGTGCCTCGCGCCCAATCTGGCGTGCAGGTTGCTTCGACGCCATCGCGATTCGTCGGCGCGCTATTCTGACGGTGGCCCTGCGGTTGAGGGCGGGCGCGCCGGCCGGAGCGGTGGCGATGGGGCTCGCGATCGCGGGCGTTGATCAACTGGAACGCGCACGGGACCAAATGAGGTGACAGCGTGCCGATCGGCCGAACAGTCCGTGGTGAAAGTCTGGCGTCGCATCGAGACGGCCGAGGCGCCCCGCCGGCAAGGCGCGACGACCGAGAATACCGGGAGTATTTGAGCGAGGAGCAACGCAGCCGGCGGGGATGGATCGGCCGTCGAATGCAGCCAGACTTTCACCACGGGCTGTTGGCCCGTCCGTGGCTTCTCGTCGTCGGGTGCCTCGCGGTCCTAACCCTCGCGGCGGCGCCGGCGTTGGAGGCCGCCGAGGAAGCCGCCCACGGCGACCCCATCGCCGGCGTGATTCTTTCGCTCGCCATCATCCTGATGACCGCCAAGGTCGGGGGGCACTTCGCCGTCAGCCTGGGCCAACCGCCGGTGCTCGGCGAACTGGTCGGCGGCCTTCTGCTCGGCAACCTGGCCGTCTTCGGCTTCTCGGGATTCGACGGTCTCAAGACCGACGCCGACGTCGATATGCTCGCGCGCCTGGGAGTGATCGTGCTCCTCTTCCAGGTCGGCATCGAATCCACGGTCGGCCAGATGATGAAGGTGGGTCTCTCTTCCTTTCTGGTCGCCACCATCGGCGTCATCGGGCCGTTCGTTCTGGGGTGGGGTGTCGGCGCGTGGTTCATGCCTGATGCGAGCGTGTACACGCACGTGTTTCTCGGCGCCACTCTCACCGCGACCAGCGTCGGCATCACGGCCCGCGTGCTCAAGGATCTCGGACGCGCGCAGAGCGACGAGGCGCGCATCATCCTCGGGGCCGCGGTCATCGACGACGTCCAGGGGCTGATCATTCTCGCGGTCGTAACAGGCATCATCGGCGCCGCCAACGCCGGAGGCTCGATCTCCTACGGGGCGATCGCCACCGTGCTCGTGAAAGCGAGCGCGTTCCTGTTTGGGTCGTTGATCCTCGGCGTCTACCTGTCGCCGCGACTGTTCTCCCTGGCGTCCAGGCTTCAGTCGGGAGGCGTACTGCTCGCCGTGGGTCTCGCGTTCTGCTTCGTGCTCGCCTGGCTCGCCGATGCGATCGGCCTCGCGCCCATCGTCGGAGCGTTTGCCGCCGGCCTCGTGCTCGAGGATCTGCACTACCGGGACTTCGTCGATCGCGGCGAACACTCGCTCGATCAGCTCATCGAGCCAATCGCGTCGTTCCTCGTGCCCGTCTTCTTCGTCGTCATGGGACTCCGAACCGACTTGCGCGTGTTCGCCCAGGCGGGCGTCCTCGGGCTAGCCGCCGCGCTGACCGTTGCGGCCATCGCGGGGAAGCAGCTCTGTTCGCTGGCCGTCGCCGGCAGGGGCTTCGACCGGCTGTCGATCGGCATTGGGATGATTCCGCGCGGCGAGGTGGGGCTCATCTTCGCCAACATGGGACTGACGCTGGCCGTGGCGGGCGAGCCGATTGTGAGCCAGAGCGTCTTCTCGGCGGTGGTCATCATGGTGATTGCGACGACCATCGTGACGCCTCCGGCGCTCAAATGGAGTTTCGGGCGCTTCGAGCGCCGCCGTCTGCCGCGCGGATATCCGTCCCCTCTTGCCGAGAACCCCCGGTCGCGAACGTAGACCGGTCGCGACGCTTCGCCTCGACCGCCGAGTAACGGGTTCGGCTCCCGCCACTCCGCGGTCTGTCGTCGCTCACCGGGTGCTGGCGGGGGTCAGCTTCGTGACGGACGCAGGGCGGCGATCCCCTTCGACGCCGACCCAGTCGGCACTCGTTCCGTCTGCAAACCGTTGACGCACCTTCCATGCGATCTGCGAGGCGTTGGGATTTCGCGCAAAGAACACGAACTCGCCGTACTCGCCGGCCTTGATGTCCTGCTTCCACGTGATCACCACGATGCGGGTCCCTTCGCGCCGCGCTTCATACGTGTAGCCGGCACCGACGAGGACGCCGCTCACCGCCACGCCTTCAGGCACCTCGAGCTCCACCGACGTGGTCGTGACCTGTCCCTCGGTTGGAACGCGGACGGTGTAACGCTCGCCCGCGCCGGCCTGGGACTGTTGCGGCCATACAGTTACATGCGCCTGAGCCACTCCGCTCCCGAGCACCAGAGCCGCCGCCATCATTGCTGCGCGCATCACGTTCTCCCTCCTTCTCATCCGCCTCGCCGCCATTCTATTTGTCATCGGCAATCCGCGTCGCACCCACTTGGATCTCGCGAGCGATGAGAGGATCCTCGCCGTCGCCGATGTCCACCACCACGCGTCGGCCGATCTGGACTTCTGCGAGTCCGACTTTCCGCTTGTCGCGCGTGACCACTGTCTTGGCGTTGACCTCGATGGACAGGTTCTCGCCGCCGGGCGTCTTGACTTCCATATGCTTGTCATCGCGCGCGGTGACGGTGCCCATGATCTTGTGAGTGTGACCAGGGTGAGCCCGTAGCGCCGCCGGGATGACCAACGCCGCTGTCAGTACCATCGCGACCGCCCACTTCATTCTCATTGTCTGCTCCTGAAGAAGACGAATGCCTCGTCGAATCGCGTGTTCCTCAATGCACATGGGGTTTGGACGCTTCCCTTGGAGTCGGATCCTCCCCCATGAGAAACCGCTCCTCTTCGATTTGCCGCCGGACCTCGGCGGGCGGCTTCGGGTTGAGCGCCTCCATCTCTTCGATCTCTTCGGGCGTGAGTTTCGGCAGCCGACGGATGAAGTGGACGAGAC
>Ga0156018_1030_pt2 | contig 31768 bp, 30 predicted proteins | sample RifCSPlowO2_02_FD_107672 | JGI IMG/M metagenome (GOLD analysis project Ga0156018, IMG submission 107672) | Acidobacteria bacterium RIFCSPLOWO2_02_FULL_65_29 | reverse complement strand
GTCGCTCGCGGCGGCCGGATCGCGCCCTGAACGTCGTTGGCGACCTGGATGGCCTCGCCCGTCAACTCGCGGCGGCTCAGGTCAAAGCGTTGCGCCAGCAGAGCTGTCCGTCCACGACGGAAGAACAAATGGCCGCCTGCGTACCCGACGTGTGAGCTGGCACGGAAGAGCAGCTTCCGCTCGGCTGCATCGAGCGAGGCCACATAGACGGCGCCGTCCTCAGTGGTGATGCCGCCGTCAAGGTCCATGTACAGGAAATGTTGCCCATCAGGCAGGAACTGCGGGTGCAGGAGGAGTCCCTGTTCGCCCTGTGTCTCGAAGCCCGCCAGAACCGCGCAACTGCCATTCTCCAACAAGAGCCGCTGAAGTCGGCCGGCGCCGGCGAAAAGAATGACCCCCTCTTGGCTCCATGTGGCTTTTGCGTATGCCTGGGCGGCGTCACATCGTGCGACTGCCGGGCCGCCCGCCAGATCGACGGTCTTCAGCTTTCGGTCCGCAAAGAACCCCAAGGAGCGGCCATCCGGGGACCAGAAGGGCGAAGTGGCGGCGTCGGTGCCGGGGATCAATCGTGCAGCCGATGCGTTCAGCGGACGCACCCAGAGTATTCGCCTGCCGTCGGTGTTCCTTGCAATGAACGCGAGCGACGTACCGTCAAGAGAGATTGCCGGATCGTTCTCCGAGATCGCGGGACCACTGGGGAGCATGACGGAGAGCATGAGAGCGTTGGACGCCGCCGGCTCGCTCCGAAGGGCGATCGCCCCCAAGCCGAGCGCCGCGAGGAGCAGAACGCTGGTCGCAGCCACCCACAACAGCCGCTCGCGCGACCATCGCGGCGCCGCCGCAATGGCTGTAGCCGTCGGAACCGAATGCACGATCAGCGCGTCCAAAGCGAACGCCAGGTCATCCGCGGATTGGAATCGAGCCGCCGGACTCTTCTCCAGGCAGCGCCCGACGATGCGCGTGAGGGCGGGAGGAATCTGACGCTCGACGGCCGGCAGCGCCGGCGGATCCTCCCTGACGATGGCCATCATCACGTCCATCGTCGTCTCACCGCGGAACGCTCGTTGCCCCGAGAGCGCCTCATGGAGAATCGCGCCAAGTGCGAAGATGTCGGCCCGATGGTCGGTGGCCAGTCCGCGCACCTGCTCGGGCGCCATGTATCCGACAGTGCCGAGCACCACGCCTGGCAGGGTATTCGGAGGTGCTGTCGCCAGCGCGCTCACGCCGGGCGGCGAAGCGAAGGGCGGGTCCTTGGACCCGCCGGCCGCCGGCTCTGTGAGCTTGGCGAGTCCGAAGTCCAGAATCTTCACCTGTCCGCGCGAGCTGATGAAGATGTTCTCCGGTTTCAGGTCCCTGTGAACGATCGCTTTTTCATGCGCCGCTGCAAGGCCGCGGCAGATCTGAATCGCGTACTCGACGGCTTTCTTCACAGGCAGCCCGCCATCGACGAGCCCGTCGCGGAGCGTCTGCCCTTCGAGGAGCTCGGACACGATGAACGGCGCCCCCTCGTATGAGCCGATCTCGTGGACCGTCAGGATGTTCGCGTGGTTCAGCGCGGCCGTGGCCTTGGCCTCCTGTTCGAAGCGGTGGAGACGTTCGGGGTCGCTGCTGAAAGACGCGGGCAGGATTTTGATTGCGACCTCGCGCCCGAGCCGCGGATCCCGCGCTCGATACACCTCCCCCATGCCGCCCGCCCCGAGTGAGCTCAGGATTTCGTACGATCCAAGTCGAGTTCCAGCGGCGAGCATTTCAGTTTTCGCGAGTCGAGGGGCCAGCGCCCACGAGCGAAAGGACTTCGTAAGCGCCGAGTTGGGTACCGGGTGCGAGCCCCATCGAATTGGCCGGAGCGCGATTATAGCTGGCCTGAAACTGATTGTGCGCCGCGGATAGGGCTTTTTCTGGCCTCGCTTGTGGCCAACCCTCGCGACACGCAATACTACATCCGAGACGGTCCGCTCCCTTGTCGACCTACGTCATCACTCCGGCAGTCCGCCAGAAGATCGAGGATCACGGACTGAGCGTTGACGAGGTCGAGGCCGTCCTGGCCGCACCAGAACAACGAGTGCCGGGCCACGCCGGCCGTATCGTCCTCCAGTCGCGCGTGGGAAGGTTTCTCATTCGTGTAGTCGTTGAACAAGACCGGAATCCGCCTGAAGTCGTGACCGCGTACCGGACGAGCAACGTCGCCAAGTACTGGCAGGTGGAAGATGCGGATTGACTACGACCCAGACCACGATACCGTCTACATCCGTCTGCACGAAACACCACGGACCACCGAGAGCGACGAGGTCGAGCCGGGCGTGATCGTCGATTATGGTCCGGACGGCCAAGTCGTCGGCTTCGAGCTTCTGGACGCTCGCCGTCGTGGTCCGTGGGCCGAGTGGATCACATGGATTGACGCGCTCCAGATTCGAGTGGCGCGTTCACAACCCTGATACTCGAAGTTGCCGCGCCCAGACGCCAGTCGTTCGCATCCGACCAGACGAGTGCCTCGGTGTCGAGGAGGACCGCCGCCGGGCAGCGGCTCGTTGGCAACCGCCGCGCAATGCTGCACGTTGTACACTAGCCGGCATGGCAGGCACGGCTCCGGTCCGGCGTCGCGCGACGTATGCGGATTTGCTCGCGGTGCCAGATCATCTCGTGGCCGAGATCCTCGATGGCGAGCTGCACACGTCACCGCGCCCGGCGCCCCGTCATGCCGTCGCCAGCTCGGGCCTCGTCGGCGACCTGTCGGCGGCGTTCGATCGCGGCCGCGGCGGGCCCGGGGGATGGTGGATTCTCTTCGAGCCCGAGCTTCATCTTGGCCCTGACGTCATCGTGCCGGACGTCGCAGGCTGGCGACGCACGCGGCTGCCAGCCATCCCGGAGAGCGCGTTCTTCACGCTGGCTCCGGATTGGGTATGCGAGACGCTGTCGCCCTCAACCGAGCGGATCGATCGCGGCAAGAAGCTGGCGATCTACGCCCGCGAAGGCCTGTTCCACCTGTGGCTCGTGAATCCGATTGCGGAGACGCTCGAGGCATACCGGTTGGAACAAGGCCGCTGGCTCCTGTTGGAAACCTTCAGCGGCGATGTGGCGCCTCGCATCGAGCCCTTCGATGCGATCGCGATCGAGCTCTGGCGCCTGTGGGGACGATCGGAGCCGCGCTGACCCGAGCTAAACATCTATTTCAAAAAGACTTGGCTTGACGAGCCACGGGCGCCCCTTGTGGCCGCTCTTCCGAGCCGCCCAAACCATTTCTTGACAGACTTCACATGCCTGCACCACGATGGGCGCCCGACATCAACCGCTGGAGGCGCCTGTGTCAATTCCGGTTCGAATCACCATCAACGGCACGCTTCGCCAGTTCGATCTCGACCCGCGCATGCTCCTTGTGCATTTGCTGCGCGACGCCTGCACGCTGACCGGCACGCACGTCGGCTGCGAGACGGGCATCTGCGGCGCGTGCACGGTGCTGCTCGACGGCAGCGCCGTGAAGTCCTGCACCATGTTCGCGGTGCAGGCCGACGGCGCGGAGGTCACGACCATCGAGGGTCTGGCCAAAAACGGCGACCTCCATCCGGTGCAGCAAGGCTTCTGGGAGCGCCATGGGCTGCAGTGCGGCTACTGCACGCCGGGCATGATCATGACCTCGGTCCAGCTCCTCTCGCGCAACGCCAAACCGTCGCGCGAGGAGATCGCACACGGTCTGGCCGGTAACCTGTGCCGGTGCACCGGCTACTCGCACATCATCGACGCGGTTCAGTACGCAGCCGGCATGGGAGGTGCACGATGAGCGCCCAGGCGAAGAAGTACTCGGGCCAGCCGTTGAAACGAATCGAAGACCCGCGGCTGATCAAAGGGATCGGGACCTACACCGACGATCTGCGGCTGCCCGGCCTCCTCCATGTGGCGTTTGTGCGCAGCCCGCACGCCCATGCGCGCGTCACCAGCATCGACACGAGCGTGGCGAAGGCGATCAAGGGTGTCGTGGCCGTGCTCACCGGCGCCGACGTGAACGAAAAATGCGGCGTCGTGCCGTGCGCGGCGGCGATCCCCGATCTGAAGCTGCCGAAGCACACCGTGCTGGCGGGCGACCGCGTGTACTTCGTCGGTCACCCGGTGGTGGTCGTCGTCGCCGACGATGCGTATGCGGCGCGCGACGGCGTGGACGCCGTCGAGGTGGAGTACGACCCGCTGCCGGTCGTCGTCAACCCGGAGGAGGCGATCAAGCCGGGTGCGACGCTCACCCATCCCGATCTCGGGACCAACGTCGCGTTCACCCACAACGTCAACGGCGGCACCGACATCGATGAGGCGTTTCGCAGGGCGGATCGCGTCATCAAGCAGCGCGTCTACCACCAGCGGCTGACGCCGATGCCGATCGAGCCGCGTGCGGTGGTGGCGTCGTATCACGCCGGCGAGGGCACGATGAGCATCTGGTCCTCGACCCAGGTGCCGCATTACCTGCGGACCCTGCTGCCCGGCATGATCGGTGTCGCCGAGAACAAGCTGCGGATTGTCGCGCCCGAGGTCGGCGGAGGCTTCGGTGCGAAGCTCAATGTCTACGCGGAGGAGGCGCTCTGCGGGCATCTCGCGATGCGGCTGGGCGCGCCCGTGAAGTGGGCCGAGTCGCGCCGGGAAAACGCGACGTCCACGATCCACGGCCGCGATCAGATTGGGTACTACGAGGTCGCGGTCAAGAACGACGGGACCATTCTCGGGCTGAAGGCGCGAACGATTGCCGATCTCGGGTCCTACTGCCAGCTGCTGACGCCCGCCGTGCCCACGCTGACCGGTCTCGTGCTGACGGGCTGCTATCGCATTCCGGCGGTCAAGATGGAGATCGTGGGCGTCTACACCCACAAGATGGCGACCGACGCCTACCGCGGCGCCGGCCGTCCCGAAGCGACCTATCTGATCGAGCGGCTCATGGATCTGGTCGCGAAGGAGCTCGGGCTCGACCGCGTCGATCTCAGGCTGAAGCACTTTCCGGCGCCGACGGAATTTCCCTTCGGCACGGCGTGCGGCGTGACGTACGACAGCGGCAACTACCAGGGCGCGCTCGAAAAGGCGCGGCAGCTCGCCGACTGGAAGGCCTTGATGAGCGAACGGACGGCTGCCCGCAAGTCGGGCCGCTTGTTCGGCGTCGGCGTGTCGACCTACGTCGAGATCTGCGCCATCGGGCCGTCGGCGGCCATGCCGGCCGGCGGATGGGAGTGGGGCTGCGTCCGCGTCGAGATTTCCGGCAAGGTCACGGCGATCACGGGCACCTCGCCGCACGGTCAGGGACAGGAGACGAGCTTCGCGCAGATCGTGGCCGATCAGCTGGGCGTGTCGATCGAGGACGTGGTGGTGATGCACGGCGACACGGCCGTGGCGCACTACGGCCGCGACACCTACGGCAGCCGCGCCACCGTGATCGGTGGCACCGCGCTCGTGATGTGCACTGACAAGATCATCGCGAAGGCCAAGATCTTCGCCGCCCATCTCCTCAAGGTGGCGCCCGACCAGGTCGCGTTCGCCGACGGCCAGTTCTCGGCGCCCGGCGCCGAGAAAACGCTCAGTCTTGCCGCGATTGCGGGCGAAGCGTACGTCGCGAAGAATCTTCCGCCTGGGCTCGAGCCGGGGTTGGAGGCGTCCAGCTTTTTCGAGATACCGAACTTCACCTTTCCCTTCGGCACGCACATCGTTGCCGTGGAGATCGATCGCGAGACCGGCCAGGTGGCGATCCAGAAGTACGTTGCGGTGGACGACTGCGGGCCGCAGATCAACCCGCTGCTCGTCGAAGGGCAAGTCCAGGGCGGCATCGCTCACTCGATCGGCCAGGCGCTGTTCGAACAGACCGTCTACGACGAGAACGGCCAGCTGCTGACGGGCGAGTTCATGGACTACGCCATGCCGCGCGCGACCGACATCCCCGAATACATCCTGGGCCATACGGTGACGCCCTCGCCCACCAATCCGCTGGGGATCAAGGGTGTGGGCGAAGCCGGCACGATCGGCGCGACGCCGGCCGTGGCCAACGCCGTGATCGACGCGCTCGAATCGCTCGGCGTGACGCACCTCGATATGCCTCTGACGCCCGAGCGCGTCTGGCGCGCGATTCACCAGCGAACCGTTGCGACGGTGTGAAATGTAGGCCGGGTCCTGTGGACCCGGCGGGAGTCGTGAATGTCGGGCGGGTCCTGTGGACCCGCCGACCAGGAGAACGCCATGTATCCCGCTCCGTTCGAATATCTGCGCCCCGCAACGATTGACGAGGCGATTGCTCTCCTAGTGACCCACGGTGAAGACGCTAAGATCCTTGCCGGGGGCCACAGCCTGATTCCGGCGATGAAGCTCCGATTGGCGCAGCCGCGCTACATCGTGGACATCGGCCGCATTCGCGGCATGAGCCACATCCGCGAGACCGCCGGCCGCATCGTCGTCGGCGCGATGGCGACGCACGACGCCATCGAGCGATCGGCGCTGCTGCGCGAGAAGTGTCCGCTTCTGCCGGAGACCGCCGGGCACATCGGTGACGTGCAGGTGAGGAACAAGGGCACGATCGGCGGCAGCCTCGCCCACGCCGATCCGGCCGGGGACTGGCCGGCGGCCGTGCTCGCGCTCGACGCCGACATCGAGCTGGCTGGCCCGCGCGGCCGGAGAACGGTGAAGGCCGACGGCTTCTTCGTCGATCTGCTGACGACGGCCACGGCGCCTGACGAGGTGCTCGTGGAGATTCGCGTCCCCATCACCTCGGCCAAGGTCGCGTACGAGAAAACCGAGCAGAAGGCGAGCGGCTTTGCCATCGCCGGTGTGGCGGTCGTGGTCGAGCAGGGCGGGGTCCGCGTCGGCGTCACCGGCGTGGCCGCAAAGGCGTACCGGGCCAAAGCCGTCGAGCGGGCGCTTGCCGGGCAGTCGGCGCCGACCGCCGAGGGCATCGCCCGCGCGGCCGCGCTGGCCGCGGAGCGAGTCGAGGCGCTGGGCGACATCCACGCGTCGCCCGAGTACCGGCTGCATCTCGCCGAGGTGAACACGGCGCGCGCCCTTCGCCGAGCGTACGGAAATTAAGAAGTAACAATTAAGAATTAAGAATGCGTGCTCGAATTTCTCAAGGCGCCGCTCGTCGGTCCGAATTCTTAATTCTTACTTCTTAATTCCTAATTATTCCTAATGTGAAAATCACCACCTCGGCCGCCGTGGCCGCCCCTCGAGAGCATGTCTTCAGCGCGCTCAACGATCGCGGCGTGCTCCGTCGTTGCATTCCAGGTTGCGAGGAGCTGACCGACGTCGATGAGGAGACCTTCGCCGTCAAGCTGAAGCTGGGTGTGGCCGGCATCAAGGGCAAGTACGCGGGCACGGCGACCCGACAGGATCTGCTTCCGCCCGAGTCGTTCACCTTCGCGCTCGACGGCAAGGGCAAGACGGGTTTCGTGCGCGGGACAGCGGCCGTTCGCATCGAGACACAGGGAGAGGCGTCGCGCATCGATTGCGAGGCCGACGTGCAAATTGGCGGCGCCATCGCCGCCGTCGGGTCCCGCCTGATCGGCGCGGTCGCCAGAAAACTGACGCGCGACTTCTTCCGCGAGCTCGCCGACGCCATTGGCGCCCCGCCTGACGTCTCCGACCAGAACGAGATCGACGCGCTGCCCGACCCCGGACGCGACGAGCGGCTGGAGTAGACTTAGGATCCGAGGACCCTTACAGACCGTGCCTGCGCGCGCAGTTGACAACTCCCAATCGGGCCGGCTCGTGCTGTTGTGTCTCGCGGCGTGGATCCTCCCGGGTGCGGGTCATCTGTGGCTCGGCCGCCGCACGACGGGCCTCATCCTGCTCGTGGCCCTGCCGCTGATGTTCGCCATCGGACTCGGCGTCGAAGGTCGCCTGTTTCCTTTCACGCTGTCGGAGCCCCTCGTCTGTCTCGCGGCCATCGCCGATCTTGGCATTGGCGTTCCGTACTTCGTCGCGTCCGGGCTCGGGCTTGGCGCCGGCAGGGTGCTGGCCGCGACGTACGAGTACGGCAACGCATTTCTGATCGCCGCCGGGCTGCTCAATCTGCTCGTGGTCGTTGACGCGTACGACATTGCGCTTGGCCGCAAGTGATGCAGAGCCACCTGCTGCTGCTCGTCCTCTTCGCGTTCTTCGTGTCGCTCGTCTTCGCGCTCTTGAGCAAGGACGATGTGAAGGAGCAGCTGCGGTTTGGGGCGCTGCTCCTCGCCGGCTTCATCGCGGCGGCTATTGTGCTTGGCTGGTTGATGTACCCGTTTCCGCTGTAGTCGACCGTTTACACTTGACAGCTCACGGTCCTGGCTGTCGACTTCGAACTGTTGACTGTGGACTGTCGACTGTTGACTGCTGACTGTTGACTGCCAGATCTCGCATGTCGCTGTGGGCGCCAGTTGTGGCGTACATGGCCCTCATTTTTGCGCTGTCGTCGATCTCGGAGCCGCCCGAGGCGCCGGCGGCCGTCTCCGACAAGGGCCTGCACTTCATCTTGTACGCCGGGCTCGCCGCGCTCGTCGTGCGGGCGCTCGCCGGTGGCTGGCGTCGGCCGGTCTCGCTCGGCGTCGTCGGGCTCGCGATTGCGATTTCGTCGGTCTACGGCGCAACCGACGAGCTGCACCAGTACTTCGTACCTCCCAGGCAAATGGAAGCGCTCGATCTTCTGGCCGACACGATCGGCGCGTCGCTCGCGGCCTTCGGCCTGCTCCTGGCCAACCTGTCCCGCCGAAGCCGAACGGGCCGGCAAGGCGTTCGCCGAAGGCGGATATAATTCGAACCCGTCATGGCCTTTGACAATCTTCTCCTCGGCCGCGACCGCGACGGCCGCGTCGCGCTCGTGACCATCAACAGGCCGAAGGTTCTGAACGCGCTCAACACCCCAACGCTCGACGAGCTCAGGCGCGCGCTCGGCGACTTGAAGCAGGACCGTGAGATTCGCGTCGTCATTGTGACCGGCGCGGGGGAGAAGTCCTTCGTCGCCGGGGCCGATATCAACGAGCTGGCCGTGCAGACGCCCGCCTCGGGCCGCGACCACGCACTCGCCGGGCAGCACGTATTCGATCTCATCGAGAACCTCGGCAAGCCGGTCATCGCCGCCATCAACGGTTATGCGCTCGGCGGCGGATGCGAGCTCGCCATGGCGTGCACGCTCCGGGTCGCCGCTGATACGGCGAAGCTCGGGCAGCCCGAAATCAACCTGGGCCTGATTCCGGGCTACGCGGGCACGCAGCGGCTGTCCCGACTCGTGGGCAAAGCCAAGGCCATGGAGATGATTCTGACGGGTGCGCCCATTTCGGCGGCTGAAGCCGAGCGTATCGGGCTCGTCAACCGCGTCGTGCCGGCCGGCGAGCTCATGACGGCGGTGAACACGCTGGCCGCTCACCTCGCCGAACAGGCGCCGGTGGCGATGCGGTACATCATCAACGCGATCAACCACGGGCTCGAGATGCCATTCGAGAAAGGCGAGGTCTTCGAGGCGACACTCTTCGGGCTGGTCGCGTCGACCGACGACATGCGCGAGGGGACGCGCGCGTTTCTCGAGAAACGCAAGGCCGAGTTCAGGGGCAAGTAGGGCGGGTAGGCGATGCGCATTGCACTGGTCGTTTCCAATTACCACGACTTCGTGACCGACCGCCTGCAGGCCGGCGCACTGGCCGCGCTGTCTGCGGCGGGCGTCGAGGCAGCCGCTGTCACGGTGCTGCACGTGCCCGGTGCGTTCGAGATTCCGTTTGCCGCGCGCAAGGCCGCCGAGACCGGGCGCTTCGCGGCGATCGTCTGCCTGGGCTGCCTCATCAAAGGCGCCACGCCGCATTTTGATTTCATCGCGTCGGCCGTGGCGCACGGACTCACCGATGCCGCGGGCGCGACAGGCGTGCCCATGGCCTTCGGTGTCCTGACGACGAATTCGGTCGAAGAGGCGCTCGAGCGCGCCGGCGAGGGTTCCGCGAACAAGGGATGGGAAGCGGCCACGGCCGCACTGCAGATGGCCGAGCTCGCGGCCCGATTCAAGACGTGAAAAAAGACACACGCCGCCGTGCCCGCGAGGCGGCCTTGCAGATTCTGTATCAATGGGACGTCGGCAAGCTCGACATCGACCGCGCCATCGAGACGTTTTTCGACTTGCAATGGGCTGACGCACAGCCGCCGCCTGACGACCTGCGGGCGTTTGCCTCGGGCCTGGCGCGCGGCACGGTCGAGCGGTTGTCGGACGTTGATACGCTCATCGCGAACACGACCGAGCGCTGGCGGCCCGAGCGAATGCCCGTCGTCGATCGGCTCGTGCTCAGAATGGCCGTGTGCGAGCTCCTCCGCGATACGGGCACGCCGCCCGCCGTGGTGATCAACGAGGCCCTCGAGCTTGCGCGCACATTCAGCACCGAGGAATCGGTGAAATTCGTGAACGGGATGCTGGATGGGATCAGGAAGAAGATAAACAGGCTTTAGGCTTTGGCCGTCAGGCTTGAGGCTTTGGCCAAAGCCTAGAGACCAGAGACCAAAGTCCGTACTATGTCCTCACAAGACGAACAAGTCGCCCAACGCCGCTCCAACCTCGACGCTCTCGCCACGCTCGGTGTCGACGTATACCCGCACGCGTTCGAGCGTCGGCATACGGTCGCGGACCTGGTCGACGCCTACAACGCCCGCACCCACGACGAGCTCGAGGCCGAGCGGCCCGAGACGGTCACGAGCGGCCGCATTCTGGCGATCCGGTCGTTTGGCAAGGCCAGCTTCCTCGCCATCTCGGATGGCCGCGCAAGAATTCAGGTGTACATCCGGCAGGATTCGCTTCCGCCGCTCGACTTTCAGATCTTCAAGCTGCTCGACATTGGCGACTGGATCGGCGTCGAGGGGCGGCTGTTCCGGACCAAGACGAACGAGCTGACGGTCTGGGCGTCACGGCTGCATTTTCTGGCCAAGTGCCTGCTGCCGCTGCCCGAGAAGTGGCACGGGCTGACCGACGTGGAGATCCGGTACCGGCAGCGTTACCTGGATCTCATCGTCAACGCCGAGTCGCGTCGTGTGTTCGAAACGCGCGGCCGTGTCGTGTCGGCGGTTCGCGAGTTCATGACCGGACGCGGATATCTCGAGGTCGAGACCCCGATGATGCAGCCGATCGCGGGCGGCGCACTGGCCCGGCCCTTCGTCACGCATCACAACGCGCTCGACATGCCGCTCTACCTGCGGATCGCGCCCGAGCTCTACTTGAAGCGTCTGACGGTCGGCGGCCTCGAACGGGTATTCGAGATCAACCGGAGCTTCCGGAACGAGGGGATTTCCACCCAGCACAACCCCGAGTTCACGATGATGGAGTTCTACGAGGCCTATGCGGACTATCAGGTGCTGATGCGCATGACCGAGGAACTGGTCGCCACCGTGGCCAGGCAGTCGATTGGCACGGATCAGATCGCGTTCGGCGATCACCGCATGTCGCTGACGCCGCCGTTCGCGAGGCTGTCGCTTCGTGACGCGGCGCGCGCGGCAGCCTCGAGCACGCTCGGGCGCGCGGTGTCGGACGGCGACCTGCGCAATCAAGAGTGCGCCGCCGGCCTCGCGCGGGCGCTCGGCGTCGACATCGAGCAGGGCGAGGGCGCCGGGAAGATCACGTGCGCGATCTTCGAGGCGCTCTGCGAGGATCAGCTCATCCAGCCGACCTTCGTCTACGATTTCCCGACCGAGGTGTCTCCCTTGTCGAAGCAGAAGCCGGGCGATCCGGACACCGTCGAGCGGTTCGAGCTCTACATCGGCGGCTTCGAAGTGGCGAACGCCTTCAGCGAGCTGAACGATCCCGCCGAGCAACGGCGGCGCTTCGAGGACCAGTTGAAGGAGCGCGCGCGCGGCAACGTCGAAGCGCACGCCATGGACGAGGATTACATTCGCGCGCTCGAGTACGGCCTGCCGCCCACGGCCGGCGAGGGTGTCGGCATCGATCGGCTGGTCATGCTGCTGACCAACAGCCCTTCGATTCGCGATGTGATTCTATTTCCACTGATGAGAAAGAGAGAGTAGCCACGAAAGCACGAAAACACGAAACCTTATAGGCTTCTTGTGTGGCTATCAGCTCTCAGCCGTCAGCCATCAGCCTGCTGGCTGTCCAGAGCCGAGAGCCGTGGCTGAGAGCTGATAGCTGATAGCTGATAGCTGACTGTCTGTGAATATCCCATTCGAGCTCCACGTCGCCCTCCGGTATCTCGTCGCCAAGCGGAAGCAGGCGTCGATTTCGGTGAGCTCGTTCATCTCCGTCCTCGGCGTCAGCGTGGGGGTGACCGCCGTGATCATCGCGCTCGCGCTGATGACCGGCCTGCAGACCGAGCTCCGCGACCGCGTGCTCGGCGCGAACCCGCACATCTATGTCTGGAAGCAGGGCGGCATCGGCGCCGACTACCGTCCCGAGCTCGAGAAGCTCAAGCGGGTGCCGCACGTGGTCGGCGCGGCGCCGGAGGTTCTCGGGCAAGGCCTGGTCTCGGCCTCCACTGTCGACGCGCCGATTCAGGTCAAGGGCATCGACTCCGTGCTCGAGCTCGAGGTGACCGACATCCGGCGCGCAATCCTGACCGGAAGCCTCGACGCGCTCCAGCCGAGAAACGAGGACGACCGCGACGGTATCCTCCTGGGAAAGGATCTGGCGGCGAAGCTCGGCGTCGAGGTGGGCGACTCTGTGCAGATCATGTCGGCGCACCTGGTGTTGTCCCCGGGCGGCCGAATCCCGCGATTCCGGCGCCTGCGTGTCGCCGGCACGTTCAGCCTCGGGCTCTTCGAGCTCGATACGACCTTCGGCTTCGTGTCGCTCGACGTCGCGAAGCGGCTGTTCGACAAGCCCGAAGCCGAGATGGTGCAGCTGCGCGTGGACGACATCTATGCCGCGCCGGCGGTGGCCGCGACGATTCGCGACACGCTCGGCGCCGAGTACATCACCGAGGACTGGGCCAACATGAACCGCTCGCTGTTCTCGGCCCTCTGGCTCGAAAGGCTCGCCATCTCGCTCGCCATCGGCCTCATCGTCGTCGTCGCGGCGCTGAACATCGTCGCCTCGCTGATTCTTCTGGTGATGGAGAAGCACCGCGACATCGCCATCCTGAAGACGATGGGCGCGAGCGCGAAGAGCGTGACCGCCATCTTCATGGTCGAGGGCGTGATCATTGGACTGCTCGGCACCGCGATAGGCGGGATCGCCGGGTCGGCTATCGCGACCATCGTCGATCGCTTCGAGCTCATCCCGGTGCCGCCGGATGTGTACATGGTGTCGCACATGCCGCTGACCGTCGTCCCTCTCGACGTGCTGCTGGTCATCACCATGGCGCTCGTCATTTGCTTCGTAGCGACGATCTATCCGTCGCGCCAGGCCGCGAGACTCGATCCTGCTCAAGCGTTGAGATATGAGTAAGTCGTTAGCCCGTTATGCTGGTCGAAACGAGAATTTTGTACTCGGTCCGCATAACGGGCGAGGCGCGCACGGCGCGCCTGCGAGGGAGCGGCGCGGGGCGGAGGGGTCCCCGCAAGCGACCGATCCGGGGTGTGCGGCGGAGCCCCACGTGAGTTTCGTTAGTCGATGGTCGTTAGTCACGACTATCGACTATCGACTATCGACTATCGACTAGCATGGCATTTGTCGAGGCACACGGCATCCAGAAAGCCTACTGCGTCGGTGGGAAGCCTCTGCCCGTCTTGCGCGATCTCGATCTCACCGTGGATCGAGGCGAGATGGTCGCCATCATGGGCGCGTCGGGTGTGGGGAAGAGCACGCTCTTGCACGTGCTCGGCGGTCTCGACCGCGTCGATGCCGGGACCATCGCGCTGGACGGCACGGTCCTGACGACGATCCCCGATCAGGAGCTCGTGACGTTTCGCAACCGGCACGTCGGCTTCGTGTTTCAGTTCCATCATCTGCTGCCGGAGTTCAACGCTCTCGAGAATGCGGAGATGCCGATGCGCATCGCGCGCGCGCCGCTGGCCGACGCGCGGCCGCGCGCCGAGGACCTGCTCCGCCGCGTCGGGCTCGGTGATCGCCTCACGCATCGCCCTGGCATGCTGTCGGGCGGCGAGCAGCAGCGCGTCGCCGTCGCGCGCGCGCTCGTGATGCGTCCGGCCGTGCTCCTGGCCGACGAGCCGACGGGCGATCTCGACGAGCAGACCGCCGACGCGCTGCACGCGCTCCTGCGCGACATGCACAAGACGTTCGGGCTGACGTCGATCATCGCAACGCACAACCCGCGCCTCGCCGGCGCCTGCGATCGCACGCTGCGCCTGGAGGGCGGAAGGCTCACGGGATGAACGGCGCAGGTTCCGCCGGGTCCACAGGACCCGGCCCACGTACGGCCGCTTGGGCGGGAACCCTAACAGCTACAGCTACTTATCGCGACTGATGGTGCCGATAACAGGAGAGGATGCCGTATAATGTGGTCAGAGTGACCTTGACCCCCATAGCATCGGCATTTACGTAGATGTTCGAACGGTACACCGAAAGGGCCCGGCGAGTCCTCTTCTTCGCCCGCTACGAGGCCAGCCAGCTCGGAAGTATTTCCATTGAGACCGAGCACCTGCTCCTTGGTCTGATTCGTGAAGGCAAGGGCCTCACGAGTCGAATCTTCGCGCGCTCGCATCTGTCGCTCGAAAACATCCGCAAGGAAATCGAAGGCCGCACCGTCTTCCGCGAGAAGGTCTCGACGTCGGTCGAAATCCCGTTCAGCGCGGAAACCAAGCGGGTCCTGCAGTTTGCGGCCGAAGAAGCCGACCGTCTGCTCCACAGCTACATCGGCACCGAGCATCTGCTGCTCGGCATCCTGCGCGAGGAACGCTCGGTCGCCGCAGCGATCCTCACGGAAAAGGGGATGCGCCTGAACTCGGTGCGCGAGGACATCGTACAGCTGCTGAACGAGAAGACCACGCTGACCCGCGTCAAGGAAACACCGCTGCTCGCCGAGTTCAGCCGCGATCTCACCGAGTCGGCCATGAAGAACCAGCTGGACCCGCTGGTCGGCCGTGACCACGAGCTCGAGCGCGTGCAGCAGGTGCTCTGCCGCCGCACGAAGAACAACGCCGTCCTCATCGGCGAGCCTGGCGTCGGGAAGACCGCGATTGTCGAAGGGCTGGCGCAGAAGATCGTCTACGGCGACGTGCCGCACTTTCTCGCCGACAAGCGGATTCTCGCGCTGGACATCTCCTTGATTGTCGCGGGCACGAAATATCGCGGTCAGTTCGAAGAGCGCCTCAAGGCGATCATGAAGGAGCTGACCGACAACCCGAACATCATCGTCTTCATCGACGAGCTGCATACGCTGGTTGGCGCCGGGTCGGCCGAAGGCTCGCTCGACGCGGCCAACATCCTCAAGCCCGCGCTCAGCCGCGGCGAGATCCGCTGCATCGGCGCGACGACGCCCGCCGAGTACCGGAAGTATATCGAGAAGGATCGCTCGCTCGAGCGCCGCTTCCAGGCGATCAAAGTCGACCCACCGGGCGAGCGCGAGACGATCGAGATCCTGTTGGGGGTGAAAGACCGCTACGAGACCTTCCACCACGTCGAGTACACGCGTGAGGCCCTCGAGGCGGCGGTGTACCAGTCCAACCGCTACATCACGGACCGTTTCCTGCCCGACAAGGCGATTGATCTGGTGGACGAGGCGGGTGCGCGCGCCAAGCTGCGTGAGGCGGGGTACAGCGAGGAATTCGGGGAGATCAACAAGTCCATCCGCGTCGCGGTCGAGCAGATGGAGAGCGCGGTGTCGCAGAAGGACTTCGAGGCGGCCCAGCGCTATCGCGAACAGGAGCTCACCGCGCGCGACAGCCTGCAACAGGTGCAGGCGCGCTTCGATATCAAATCCAGCGCGCGCAAGGTCATCGTCGGCAAACAGGAGATCGACGAGGTCGTATCGAAATGGACCGGCGTCCCGATGACGTCGATCAACCAGGACGAAAGCGACAAGCTCCTCCGGATGGAGCAGGAGCTGCACCGCCGCGTGATCAGTCAGGAGAAGGCCATCTCGGCCGTCTCGCGCGCGATCCGGCGCTCGCGCGCGGGCCTCAAGAACCCGAATCGTCCCGTCGGGAGCTTCGTCTTCCTCGGACCGACCGGCGTCGGCAAGACCGAGCTCGCGCGCGCGCTCGCCAATTTCCTCTTCGGCAGCGACCACGCGCTCATCCGCTTCGACATGTCCGAGTACATGGAGAAGCACTCGGTCTCCAAGTTGATCGGCTCACCGCCCGGCTACGTCGGGCACGAGGAGGGCGGCCAGCTCACCGAGAAGGTCAAGCGCAATCCGTACTCGGTCGTGCTGCTCGACGAGATCGAGAAGGCGCACCCCGACATCTTCAACATCCTCCTGCAGGTGTTCGAAGACGGGCACCTCACCGATGGCCTCGGGAATCGTGTCAACTTCAAGAACGCCATCATCATCATGACGTCGAACATCGGGGCGCGTTTCATCCAGAAGAAGTCCTCGATGGGTTTCCAGTCGTCCGACACGGGCGAGATCGCCAAGAGCGTGACCGACATGGTGCTCGGCGAAGTGAAGCGCACGTTCAACCCCGAGTTCATCAACCGCATCGACGAGATCATCGTCTTCGAGGCGCTGACCGACGAGGACCTGCGGCGGATCATGGGGCTGCTGGTCAACCAGCTGAACGAGAACCTGGTGGACCGCAAGCTCCGCATCGCGCTCACCCCGGAAGGCGTCGACTGGGTGATCGAAGCGACGTGCAAGGACCGCTCGTACGGCGCTCGGCCGCTCAGGCGGGCCATCCAGCGCTACGTCGAAGACCCCCTGTCGGAGGAGCTCATCCGCGGCCACTTGCGCGGCGGCGAGATCGAGGTCTATCTGGACGCCGGCGTGCTCGCGTATCGCCCAGCCGGCGAATTGGAGGCGGGGCGCAAGCTCGCCTAGCTGACCGTGGAATTTGAGGATTTGAGGATTTGAGAATTTGAGAATTTGAGGATGTGAGGATGTGAGGATCTCTCGAAATGTGATGATTTGCGCAGTAAATCGCGAGGTTGTCGATCCTCGAATCGCTGCAAATCCCCAAATGGCGCCAACTCCTCAAGTCCTCAACTCCCCGAATCCTCAACTCCTCAAGTCCTCAAATTCCAGACTTTCCCGTCCGTGTGTTCGTCTAAGTTTCAGCTAAAATAAGGGTTCAGTGCCGAAGGTTCGCTCGCTGGCTCGTGTGATCGTTCTCGCGGCCTTCGCCGCCTGTTTGCCGGTCCCTTCGGCCTTGGCGGAACAGGCTCAGGCCCCCGCACGGCCCGGTCCTCCCGCCAAGGTGTGCACGGTCGACGTCCCACCGCCGCCGGCGGCCCAGCTGCCGCCCGCCAGCTCGATCCCGGTGTTTTGGCTGGTGGCGCCGTGTTTCGAGGCGCAGGGCAACGTGTCGCTCGTCGACATCCAGACCTACCTCTACTACATCCAGTCGCAGCAGAAGGTGAGCCGGCCGTCGCAGGGCCTCTGGACGCCCTACGACGAGAGCCTGGAAGAGATCATCCGCGCCGACTTCCGCCGGTTGTGGAACACGAACTTCCTGGACAACCTGTGGATCGACGTCCAGGACTACGCCTTCACCAACGGCGTGGTCGGCAAGATCGTCGTCTACCACATGGAGGAGCGCCAGCGCGTCAAGGTCGTCGACTTCGTCGGTTCGAAGAAGGTCGAGACGTCGAAAATCCTCGAGCAGCTCCGCACGCAGAACGCCGAGATTCGCATCGACACGTTCATCGACCCGGCGCTCTTGCGGAAGGTCGAAGTCATCCTGCGCGAGATGTTGAAGGAGAAGGGCTTCCAGAACGGCGAGGCGACCCACCAGATTACTGAAGTCGCCGGCGGGCCGAAGCTGATCAACGTCACGTTTCTGATGACCGAAGGCCCCAAGGTCAAGATCCGCAGGATCGAGTTCGTGGGCAATTCGGCGGCGAGCGACCGCGCGCTCAAACGCCGGATGAAGAACAACAAGTCCCAGTGGATGTTCTCGTGGATCACCGGCCGCGGCACGTACCAGGAGGCCAAGTTCGAGGAAGACGCCGACCGTGTGATGCAGTTCTATCTCGACCGCGGCTACATCACGGCGCAGGTCGGGACGCCGGAAATCAAGGTCATCGAGGACTCCGAGGACCAGAAGTCGCGATTCATCGAGCTGCGGATTCCGGTCACCGAAGGCAACCGGTACCGCGTCGGCAACTTCGACTTCGTCGGCAATACCGTCGTCAAGACCGAAGCGCTCAGGCCGCTGTTCAATGTGAAGGCGGGCGACTACTACAGCCAGGGCGACATTCGGAAAGGTTTCCAGAAAGCGCAGGAGATGTACGGCGGCGGCGGATACATGGAGTTCACCGGATACCCCGACAACCGCCCGCGCGACCTCCCGGATCCGTCGCAGCCCGAAGCGCCCGCCGCCCTTGCCGCTGTCGACCAGAAGAAGGGGCCGCCCATTGTCGACGTGACGATGCGGATTACCGAGGGGAAGCAGTACTACATCAACCGCATCACGTTTGTCGGCAACACGACGACGCGCGACAACGTGATTCGGCGCGAGATGCGGCTGTACGAGAACGGCGTGTTCAACAGCGAAGCGCTGAAGTACAGCATCCGGCGGCTGAATCAGCTCGGCTACTTCAAGGCACTCGAGGGTCCGCCCAAGGACGTGACCGTCGAAAAGATCCCGACCGTCGACGGCAAGGTGGACGTGCGGATGCAGCTCGAGGAGCAGAATCGCAACCAGTTGTCGTTTGGCGCGGGCGTGTCGCAGTTCGAGGGCTTCTTCGGCCAGTTGTCGTTCCAGACCGCGAACTTCCTGGGCCGCGGCGAGAGCCTCACGGTGGCGCTCCAGGCCGGGTCGCGCGCGAAGAACTACACGCTGTCGTTCACCGAGCCGTTTCTCTTCGACCGGAACATCACGGGCGGCCTGAACGTGTTCAAGCAGGAGGTCCGCTACATCAACCAGTTCACGCAAGAGTCGGTCGGCTCGTCGGTCACGTTCGGCTTCCCGCTCGGCCGCGGCTTCACGCGGATGTTCACCAACTACAGCTACCAGAAGGTGCGCGTCACCGAGATCAACGACGCCTATAACGATCCGATTCTGCTCGCGCGCAACCCGTTCCTCCGCGATTCGCTGCTCATCGGCGCCGGCGGCGAGCGCATCATCAGCCAGGTCTCTCCGAGCGTGGTCTACAACACGGTCGATCAGCCGATTTTCCCGACCACGGGCAAACGGCTGTCCGCGTCGGTGGACCTCGCCGGATTCGGCGGCAATACGAATTTCTACAAACCGATGCTCGAGGCCGTGTGGATCCAGAGGCAGAACGCACGGATGTCGCTCGCCATGCGCGGGCAGCTCGAGTACATCCAGACGTTCAGCGGGTCGAGGGAGCTGCCGATCTTCGAGAAGCTCTTCCTGGGCGGCGAGTACAGCATTCGCGGCTTCGACATCCGCTCCATCGGCCCGGAGGATCCGGTCACGCACCTGGTGCTCGGCGGCAACAAGAGCCTGCTCTTCAACGTCGAGCAGATTATCCACATCGCGGGTCCAGTCCGCGCCATTCTGTTCTTCGACGCCGGCCAGGTCCGCAACAGCGGCCAACCCTTCTCGTGGAAGGAAGACGTGATCAACGTGTTGACTCCGCCCCTGCCGCTCCTGACCGATCCGTTCGCTCCGGTCTTGCTGCAGAGCCTGGAGGAGTCGCTGAGGCCGATTCAGACGGAAGTGACCGGCAGGGCCGCGGCGTTCAAGACGTCGACCGGCCTTGAAATCCGGTTCTTCATGCCGGTGCTGAACGTCCCCTTCCGCCTGATCTTCGCGGAGAACCTGTCTCGGGCTGGTGTGCGGAACAACAACCTGCAGCCGCAGAAGGCGTTCCAGTTCCGATTCGCGGTCGGGACGACGTTCTGAGGCGGCCGATGGCCGCAAGTCAACAGTTCACAGTTGACAGTTCACAGTTCTGAGGGCGACACTTAACGCTTTACGGCCGGATGTCCAACTGTCAGCTGTCGACTGTCGACTGTTGACGTCAACCGTTAGCTCTCTACGAAAGGACTGATCGTAATGAGAGGTTTCGCCCTTGCTGCGTCGTTCGCGCTCCTGGTGAGCGGCGCTCCCACGTTGGCCCAGACTCCCGCGCAGCCCGCGACGGCCAAGCCGGCCGCCCCGGCGCCCGCCGCGCCGGCGGCCGCTCAGCCGGTCCCGCCGGCGAAACCGCCGGCCCCATTCCCGCAGGGCGCCAAGCTCGGTTACGTCTATTTGCAGCAGATTGCCGCGTTGTCGAGCGACGGCAAGGCCGCGCAGGCCAAGGTCTCGGCGTTCACCCAGAAGAAACAGACCGAGATGGCCGAGAAGACCAAGGCGTTGCAGGCCAGCCAGCAGAAGCTGCAGACGGGCGGCGGCGTGATGAGCGACGCGGCGCGCGCGCAGCTCGAACGGGACATCGAACGCCAGCAACGCGACCTCGAGCGACTGCAGCAGGACGCGCAGGCCGACATCAACGAGCTCACCCAGGAAGTGCAGGCGGAGTTCAACAAGAGGCTGTTCCCGATCCTCGAGCAGATGGCCAATGAAAAAGGTCTGCACCTGCTGTTCAGCGCGACCGACGCCGGGCTCATCTGGGCCGCCGACGGTCTCGACCTGACGCTGGACGCTGTGAAGAAGCTCGACGCGGCGGTGCCCGCCAAGCCGTAGGCAGGACAAGTTCATAGAGCGACCGAGCCGCCGCCTGCGCCGAAGGCTTCGGCGAGCCTCGCCGGAGCTCGAAGAGCGGAGGCGGGGGGTGTGGGGCGGAACCCCACGGTAGTGAGGCGCGCACGGCGCGCCTGCGTCCCTCGACGTGCTCGGGACGCCCTGAGCATTGTCGAAGGGCGAGGGAGCGGCGCGGGGCGTAGGGGTCCCCGCGAGCGACCGAGCCGGGTGTGGGGCGGAGCCCCACGTTAGAAGTGGACCACCCCTAACTCAAAGGTGAGGGGCTCCACGAGCTTCCCGACATCGTAGACCCGCACGCACAGGGCCCCGGTCGCATTGACCGTCGCGTAAATCACGGAGCCCTGAATGGCTGAATCGTCCGACAGCACGGCGGAGCACGTGGCGCCGTTCCAGGTCCCGAGGCTGAGGCCGACCCCGATGGTCGGGTCGGGCGCCACGCTCCGCAACGTGGCCGTCACCGTGCCGCGATTTCCCAGGAACTGGAACGTCGTCCCGCCGTTGACGGTCAGCGTTCCGGCGAAAGTGTCGGTCGTCTCGGTCGGCGTCGGCGCGGTCGGAAACAACAGACTCTCATCCGCACAGGCGGAGGTCACGAGGGCCGCCCCGAGGAGCGCGAGCAGCGGGAGCCCGCGAGTGGATACTCGAATCATCCTTTCACCATAACACGTCGGTAGCGAAGCTTCGCCTCAAAAAGCCGAACACTTCTCATACGCAGGGACATCGGCTTGAGAAGATGTCTGGGTTAAGACGCTCGGGGCCTTCTGATAGACTTGTGCCCCGTGCCGATCAACATCCCGCAGGCGCTGGACCGCCTGTGCTACCGGTACCCCTCGATGCTCGTGGATCGCATCACCGAGCACGAGAGGGGCCGGCGTCTGGTGGCCGTCAAGAACGTCACCGTCAACGAGGAATTCTTCCAGGGGCACTTTCCCGGCGCGCCGCTCATGCCCGGTGTGCTGATGCTCGAGTCGCTGTCGCAGGTGGCGGCGATTCTGCTCGTCGAGCGCGGCGATGCGCCGCCCAACACCCACGTCTATCTGCGCGGCGTCAACGATTGCAAGTTCCGCAAACAGGTCGTGCCCGGCGATCGGCTGCGACTGGAGATCTCGCTCGGCCGCCGGCGCGTCTCGCTGGCGAGGGCGCAGGCCACGGCGTTCATCGGCGACCAGGTGGTGGCCGAGTGCGAGCTCCTGCTGGCCGTGGCGCCCGACCGGTACGAGATTCACCCCACGGCCATCGTGCACGCGTCGGCCTTCGTGGGCGAGGGGACGACGATCGGGCCCCATGCCACGATCGGCGCGGGCGTACGCCTCGGCAGGGACTGCCGGGTCGGCGCCTCGGCCGTGATCGACGGCCCGACCGAGATCGGCGACGACACGGAAGTGTTTCCCTTCGCGTCGATCGGCCAGATTCCGCAGGATCTGAAATTCAAGGGCGAGGAGACGCGCCTCCTCATCGGCCGCCGGAACATCTTCCGTGAGTTCGTGACGATCAATCGCGGCACGCGCGGCGGCGGAGGCGTCACCCGGATCGGCGATCGCAACGTCTTCATGGCCTACGTCCACGTGGCGCACGACTGCCACGTCGGCGATGACACGATCTTCGGGCCGCACGCGACGCTCGGCGGCCATGTGGTGGTCGAGGACTTCGTCAACATCAGCGCCGGATCGGCCGTGCACCAGTTCTGCCGTGTCGGCCGCCACGCGTTCATCGGCGGCTACTCGGTCGTGACGAAGGACGCGCTGCCGTTCGCCAAGACGGTCGGCAGCCGGCCGGCCCGGGTCTTCGGTGTGAACCGGGTCGGGCTGGATCGCCGGGGCTTCTCACCCGATGTGATCATGAAGCTGAAGCGTTCGTTCCGGTATCTGCTCCAGTCGAAGCTCAACACGACGAGCGCGCTCAGGCAGATCGAGCGCGATCGCGCGCTGGCGTGCGCCGACGTCCAGTATCTGGTGGAGTTCATCCGCACCTCGGCGCGAGGCGTCATCCTCAGGCGGGCCACCCGCCGCGCCGAGGAAGTGCTGGCGGACGAATGAGAGGATTGCCTTCCTTTCTGCAATTCTGCAATTCTACAATCCTGTAATGCGTCTAGGTCTCATCGCGGGCAACGGCCGGTTCCCCTTTCTGGTGCTCGACGCGGCGCGCGGCGCCGGGCACGACGTCACGGTGATCGCGATCAAGGAGGAAGCGTTTCCTGATCTGGCCGACGCCGCCCGGCGCGCGCCCGAGGCGCCCCTCCACTGGGTGTCGCTCGGACAGCTCGGCACGTGCATCAGGCTGCTCGAGGACGCCGGCGTGACCGAGGCGGTCATGGCGGGTCAGGTGAAGCATACGAAGCTCTTTGCCGACATCGTGCCCGATCTGACGCTGATGTCGGTGCTGATGCGCCTCAAGGCACGCAACACGGACGCGCTCATCTCGGGTGTGGCCGACGCGCTCGGCGACCACGGCATCACGCTGCGAGACTCCACCGCGTTCCTGGCGCCGCTGATGGCGGGCGCCCGCGTGCTCACCGCGCGATCGCCGTCCGCCGAGGAACAGGCCGACCTCGACTTCGGCTATCGGATGGCCGATGCCATCGCAGGCCTCGATATCGGACAGACGATTGCCGTGAAGACAGGCGCCGTCGTCGCCGTCGAGGCGATGGAAGGCACCGACGCCGTTGTCGCACGCGCCGGGCAGCTCGCCGGCTCGGGCGTGCGTATTGTGAAGGTCGCCAAGCCGCACCAGGACATGCGCTTCGACGTACCCGTGATCGGCGTCTCGACGATCGAGGCGATGGCCGCTGCCGGCGCGACAGTCCTATCGGTCGACGCGGGCAAGACGCTGATGGTCGATGGCCAGGCCGTGATTCGCGCCGCCGACGAGGCCGGGATCGCGATTGTGGGGAGAGTGAAGCCCGATGCGTGAGCGCCTTGTGTTGGCCACGGTGTCACGAGGATGCGAAAAGGAAGTCTTGGGTATTCTTCGTGTCTTCGTGTCTTCGTGGCTGCGGCGATGACGCTGCGCCTCGGAGTGATCGGCGTCGGCCATCTCGGCAAGCATCACGCGCGCGTCCTGTCCACGCTGCCGGGCGTCTCGCTGGTGGGCGTCGCCGATACCAACCGCGCGCGAGCGGATGAGGTTGCGGCGGCAAGCGGCACGCGCGCGCTGTACGACGCGCGCGATCTTCTTGACGAGGTGCAGGTCGATGCCGTCATCGTCGCCGTGCCAACCGAGAAGCACCTCGAGATTGCGCTGCCATTTCTGTCGGCCGGCGTGCCCACCCTCGTCGAGAAACCAATGGCTCGGTCGATCGCCGAAGCCGACGAGATGATTGCTGCCGCGGCGAAGGCGGGCGTGGCGCTGGCGGTGGGACACACCGAACGCTTCAACCCGGCCGTCGAGCGAGCGCGGCCGCTGCTCTCCGATCCGAGGTTCATCGAAGTCCATCGGCTCGGCGCCTTTCCCGATCGCAGCCTCGACATCGACGTCGTGTTCGATCTGATGATTCACGATCTCGACGTGGTGCTGTCACTCGTCGATGCCGACGTGACGTCGATCGAAGCCGTCGGCGTGCCGGTCCTGACCGAGCGCGTGGATATCGCGAACGCACGGCTGCGGTTCGGCAACGGATGCATCGCCAACGTCACGGCCAGTCGCATCAGCCGAGACCGCGTACGGAAAATCCGATTCTTCCAGCCCATGGCGTACGTGTCGATCGACTACGCCGCGCAAAAGCTCGAGGTCTGGAAGCTCGTTCGAAGTCCTGGGCTCATGCCCTCGATTCAGGGCGGCGAGGTGGAGGTGCCGAATCAGGAGCCTCTCGAACGGGAGCTGACGGACTTCGTCGACGCCGTCGTGGCGAGGCGCCCGCCGACGGTCGACGGCGCCGGAGGGCGCCGCGCGCTGGCGCTGGCCCAACAGATTACGGATAAGATGGCCACGGAAATGCAGCCACGAAAACACGAAATCACGAGACCGAATCTTTAAGAACACGTTGCAGAATCAAACGCTCCACTGAAGTCTTTTTCGTGTTGTCGTGGTTTCGTGGCTCGTCTATGACACGAAGGTACGAAGCAAACATGGCATGTGGTCTTTTCGTGCTTTCGTGGTTTCGTGGCTATGTATTCTGATCTCGACGAATTTCTTTCCGATCTCGACACACGCGGGCTGCTGACGCGCATCGCCGAGCCCGTCAGTCCCAACCTCGAGATCGCCGCCGTCATCGACCGCGCGTGTAAAACGACCGGCGGCGGTCCGGCGCTCGTCTTCGAACGGCCCACCGGCTTCGACATCCCGGTCGCGGCCAACGTATTCGGATCGATGGAGCGCATGTGTCTGGCGCTCGGCGTGAAGTCGCTTGACGATCTCGGTGCCGAGATCGACGAGCTGATGACGCCGCCGGCGCCCAAGGGCCTGATCGACGCGCTGAAGCTCCTGCCGACGCTCGGCCGGTTGAAAGACCTGATGCCGAAGACCGTCAAGGACGCCCCCTGTCAGGAAATCGTGCAGGAGAACGGCACGCTCGACGAGCTCCCGATCCTCACGTGCTGGCCTGAAGACGGCGGCCCGTTCATCACACTGCCGCTCGTCTTCACGCGCGACCCGGAAACCGGTGTACGCAACATCGGCATGTACCGCATGCAGGTGTTCGACGGCCGTACGACGGGGATGCACTGGCAGCGGCACAAGGGGGGCGCGCAGCACTACCGCGTGGCGGAGCGGCTGGGCCGGCGGCTCGACGTGGCCGTCGCGCTCGGTCCGGAGCCGGTCCTCAGCTACTGCGCGACCGCGCCGATGCCCGAAGGCCTCGACGAGCTCCTGCTCGGCGGCTTCCTCGCCAGGCGTCGCATCGAGATGGTGAAGTGCGTGAGCGTGGACCTCGAAGTGCCCGCCAGCGCGCACATCGTGCTCGAGGGCTATGTCGAGCCGGGCGAGCGGCGGCGGGAAGGCCCCTTCGGCGATCACACCGGGTTCTACTCGCGGCCGGACGACTACCCCGTGTTCCACATGACCTGCGTGACGCGCCGGAAAAAGCCCACGTACCTGACGACCATCGTCGGCATTCCGCCCATGGAGGATTTCTATCTCGGCATGGCGAGCGAGCGAATCTTCCTGCCGATGATTCAGAAGACCGTGCCGGAAATCGTGGACATGCATTTTCCCGCCGAGGGCATCTTCCACAACCTGGTCATCCTCTCGATCGACAAGCGGTACCCCGGCCACGCGCGCAAGATCATGCACGCGGTCTGGGGCCTCGGCCAGCTCATGTTCTCCAAGACCGTCATCGTCGTGGACAAGGACGTGAACGTGCACGATCTGCGCGAGGTCGCGTGGATCGTCGGCACGCACATCGATCCGATGCGCGACGTGCAGATGACGAAAGGCCCGGTGGACGACCTGGACGACGCCGCTGAGTTACCCGCATATGGCGGGAAGATGGGCATCGACGCCACGCGAAAGTGGGCGTCCGAGGGTTACAGCCGTACGTGGCCGACGCGGCTCAAGACGACCGAGAGCGCCGCCGCGCGCGCGGCCGAGATCTGGGCGCGGCTCAGAATCGGGTAATCGGATCGCAATGTTTGCTTCGTGGTTTCGTGTTTTCGTGGTTGAGTCGACCGACCATCCGGCTCCTCTGTCTGTCCACGCGCAGATGAGCTGGGCTGAAGAGGGCAGCCCGCAAGGCCGATAAGGGCATGGGGACGAGGCTCAGTCATTGATCCGTGTTGAGGGAGTGATGCGAACGTTGCCCATTCTGATCGCCCTGGCGGCGGCGGCGTCTCTAGCCGATGCCGGCCAGCTGCCGACGCTGGGCGACGCGGCGAGGAAGGCCGAAGAGGGCCGGAAGGGTGCGCCGCCGCCGGCCTTCAGAGCGAAGGACCTGGTCGGCGACGTCGAGTGGATCATCACGCGTGAGGGGCTCGAGGAGTACGCGAGCGCCCGGGCCGACATCGCCGCGCTTCGAAGAAAGACCGCGTCGCTTCACACCCGTCTGTTCGAGACGAGCCGCCGAGCCGCCAAGCTGGCGGACCTGGCGCCGGCGCTCAGCGCCGAGCCGGCGATCGTCCAGACGCTCGGCCGCTACAAGTTGAGCTCGAGGGACTATCTGCGGCGCGAGCAGACACTCGTGAACGCCACGGCGTGGGCTGCCCAGAAGGCCCTGCCGGATTCGCTCAAGAGCCGGCCGATTCGCGTGCAGAACGTGGACTTCGTCCGCGACAACGGCGTCGTGATTCGCGAGATCACCGCTCGGTACCAGAAGGTCGAAACCTCGCCGATCTGGTTCAATGCCGCGCGCTTCGTCGAGAAGCCATAGAAGCCAGTCAACACGACGCTGCCACCCGGATCCACACCTCCTGGCTGTCATTGAAGCCCGCGTGTGAGTGCCTGATCGTTGGCGGTTTTCTGGCCGACACGTCGATGCAAGATTCAACGGTCCACATCATGGCGGCCCCGCCGGATTCACCAGACGCCGTTCGCCTCATTCGGGCGCTCGATGATGACCTGTGCGGTCGATATCCCGGCATCGCGCCTCACGGCCTTCGTCCCGAAGACGTCCGGGATCATCGGCTTGTATTTCTTGTCGCACGAGCCGATGGCGAAGCCATTGGTTGCGGGGCGGTCCGTGAGCTCGGGCCTGGTGTCGGGGAAGTCAAGCGAATGTTCGTGCAACCGGCGTGGCGCAGGCGGGGCGTTGCCCGACAGGTGCTGGCCGCGTTGGAGGTCCAAGCGCGGACGCGTGGTTATGTGGCGCTGCGGCTTGAAACGGCTGTGGGTCAACCGGAGGCAATCGGTCTTTATCGATCGGCCGGATATGTCGATATTCCGCCCTTCGGTGAGTACCTGGGCAGCCCGGTGAGCGTGTGCTTCGAGAAACGACTCCCTAGCCTCTAGCCCCCAGCCCCTACTATGATCGTCGCCCAGTGCCTGTCACCGACGCCGAGCTCGTCGCGCTTGCCGCCACACACGACATCATCACGCTCGGCATGCAGGCCGACGATGTGCGGCGCGCGCGCCACGGCCCGACTACGACCTTCGTCCGCGTGGCGGAGGTCGCCGTTGGGCCCGGACAGCCGATCGTCGTGCCCCCTGCCGCGGGCGAGCTGCGCATCACGGGCACGCCCGCGTCGCGGTCCGGGGCCATCGAGCGGACGGCCGAGGTCGCGCGCGCGGCACGCGGCCTGCCGGTGTCGGGCTTTTCGCTCGCCGACCTTGAAGCACTCGCCGGGCGCGAGCGCGTCACGCTGCGCGCGCTCCTCGAGGAGCTTCGTGCGGCAGGGCTCGAGCTGGTCGCCGAAGCCCCCTTCGATCGGTTGCGCGACGCTCGCCGATCCATCGAGGAAGTCAACATCGCCGGCCTGGCGCTGGCGAGGCTCACGATCGATCAGCTGCCGGCTATCGAGGCGCCGGTCCTCCTGACACAGATCGCGATGCTGCAGCGTGAAGTGGCGGTGATCCGCGCGTTTGCTCCGCTCCCGCGGCGCGTGAATCCGGCGGCACCGACCACCGGCTACGACGATGTGAAGCGGGTGGCGTTGGCGCGGCTGGCGGTGGAGGTGCCGTCCATCCAGGTGGATTGGGCGCTGTACGGTCCCAAGCTCGCGCAGGTGGCGCTCACGGTGGGCGCCGACGACATCGACGCCGTCTCGGCCGTCGACGACCTGAGCGATGGGCGGCGCCGGGCGCCGCTCGAGGAAGTCATGCGGAACATCAGGGCGGCTGGGCTGGAGCCGCTCGAGCGCAACGGCCGCTTCGAGCCCATCACCCGATGAGCCACGTCCGTCTTGGCGCCGTAGGGTATCTGAACGCCCGCCCGCTCGTCTTCGGACTCGAAGGCTCATCCCGCTTCGATCTGCGCTTCGACGTGCCGTCGCGCTGCGCGACACTGCTTCACGAGCACGGCATCGATGTCGGCCTGATTCCCTCGATCGACTACCTGCGGGGCCCGGGCCCGTACTCCATCGTCCCGGGTCCGGCCGTGACGTCTCGAGGCCCGGTCGCGTCGGTCGCGTTGTACACACGAAAAGAGCCGCGAGACATTCGAACGATCGCGATGGACACGAGCTCGCGCACGTCGATAGCCCTTACGACGGTCCTCGTCAACCGCGTGTACCGGATCGCGCCAGACACCTTGGCGATGCCGCCCGACCTGGACGCCATGCTCGCGCGCGCGGATGCCGGGCTGATTATCGGCGACCACGCGCTCTTGCTGGATCACGGCGCGGCGGGCGCCCGCAAGATCGATCTCGGCGCGCTCTGGACCGATACGACAGGGCTGCCATTTGTGTATGCATTTTGGGCCGGATGGCCGGGCGTGCTGAGCTCCCCGGACGTGAGGGCACTTCAGCAGGCGAGGGATGACGGCGTCGCGCATACCGACGAGATCGCACGCACCTACTTCGAGGACCGCGTCGACCTGCAGGCGGTCGCCAGCCGGTATCTGCGCGATAATGTCCAGTACTTCCTCGGACCCGAGGAGCTGGAAGGACTTCGTGCCTTCTACGGGTACGCTGCGGAGTGCGGTCTCGTGATCTTCGACGGCCAGATGCGGTTCTACGATGCGGAGCATTCCGGATCTCGCTGACAAAGTGCGTGGCGGGGCACGTCTCGATCGAGACGAGGCGCTCGATCTCTATCGCCGCGCGCCGACGCCGCTCCTCGGACAACTGGCCGACGAAGTGCGCGGACGGAAGCATCCGGAACGCGTGGTGTCCTACATCATCGACCGCAACGTCAACTACACGAACGTGTGCGTCGCCAAGTGCAGTTTCTGCGCGTTCTATCGGCCCGTCGGGTCGCCCGAGGGTTACGTCCTTGGATTCGACGAGCTCTTCAACAAGATCGACGAGACGATCGCCGTGGGCGGCGTCCAGCTGCTGCTGCAGGGCGGGCACAATCCCGATCTGCCCCTCACGTGGTACGAAGATCTGTTCCGGGCCGTCAAGACGCGATACCCGTCGTTCAAGCTCCATGCGCTCTCGCCACCTGAGGTCATTCACCTGTCAAGGCTGTCGCAGCTCGCCGTGCCCCAGGTGCTCGAGCGGTTGATGGCCGCCGGGCTCGACAGCGTCCCGGGCGGGGGAGCCGAGATTCTCTCGGACCGCGTACGAAAGCTGCTCCACTGCCATGGCAAGGCCACCTCCGATGAGTGGCTCGACGTGATGCGCCACGCGCACCGCATGGGCCTTCGCACGACCGCGACGATGATGTACGGAACCGTCGAGACCGATGAAGAGCGGCTGGAGCACTTGTGGCGGCTGCGGGACCTTCAGGACGAAACCGGCGGCTTCACGGCGTTCATCGCCTGGAGCTATCAGCCCGACCACACCGAGCTCGCGGGCGTCGAGGCGACAGGCATCGACTATCTGCGGACGCTGGCCATCGCCCGCCTCGTGCTCGACAACTTCGACAACCTGCAAGCGTCGTGGGTGACGCAGGGCGGGAAGGTGGGTCAGCTCAGCCTGGCCTACGGCGCCAACGACATGGGTAGCGTGATGATCGAAGAGAACGTCGTACGGGCCGCCGGCGCGAGCTATTGCATGGACGAAGTCGAGATCGTCAGGAACATCGAAGACGCGGGGTTCACGGCCAAGCGGCGGAACATGCACTACGAGATCCTCGGCGATCCGATCTTCCGCGAGCGTGACGTGCCTCGCATGACCGAGTTGGCGACCGCGCGCCAGGAGGGCGACACCAGCGTGCCCGCCGAGCTGCGCCTCTATCCGGCGAGGAGCAGGACGGGCAGGAAATTGTAATTCCCATGGTCCGCTACCGCGCGGCGTGGGTCGTTCCCATCAGCCGGCCCACGATCCCCGATGGCTGGGTGGCCGTCGATCGCGGGCGGATCGTCGCGGTTGGTGTGGGAGCCGGAGACCGCGATCTCGGCCGTGTGGCCGTGATGCCCGGCCTGGTCAACGCCCACACGCATCTCGAGTTGTCCTACCTTCGCGATCGGGTGCCCGCCTCTTCCGACTTCGTATCCTGGATCCGCAGTGTCGTGGCCCATCAGCGCCGGCGTCGCTCGTCGGCGCCTGAAATCGTCCAGGGCATCGAGCGCGGGATCGCCGAAGCCGTGGCATCGGGCACGGCGGTGGTCGGCGACATCGGCAACACCCTCGCCAGCGTCGAGCCACTCGCTCGCAGCCCGCTGGCGGCGGTGGTCTTCAACGAGCTGATTCGGTTCAACGCGCCCAGTCCCGAGGCAATGGTCGACGAGGCCGTCGCCGCCATCCGTGCCTGCGCGTCCGCCGACGTCCTGCTCAGACTGAGCCTGGCCGCGCACGCGCCGTACTCGGTCGGGCCTGGCGTGTTTCTGGCGATCCGCCGGGCGATGGATCGAGGCCTCTTCGGACCGTGCGCGGTGCACCTGTCCGAGTCGGCGGCGGAAGTCGAATTCATTCGCACCGGAGGCGGGCCGTGGCGCGCGTTCCTCGAAGAGGTTGGCGCGTGGGATCCCTCGTGGGCCGCGCCGGGCGTCAGCCCGGTCGAGTATCTCGACGGTCAGGGGTTTTTCGACGCGCGCGTGCTGGCGGTGCACGGGGTGCAGATGACCGGAGATGACCTGGCGCGCCTGGCCGCACGCGGCGCGACCCTCGTCACGTGCCCGCGGAGCAATGCGCACACGGGCGCGGGCGCGCCTCCTCTCGATCGGTTCTACGCGTCGGGCGTTCGCGTGGCCGTGGGCACCGATAGCCTGGCGAGCACCCCCGACCTCAACATGTTTGCCGAAATCGCGGCGATGCGGGCCCTTGCGCCTGGCGTTCCGGCTTCGGCGCTCCTCGACAGCGCCACGCACCAGGGAGCGCGCGCGCTCGGGTTCGCGTCGGAGTTCGGCACGATCGAGCCGGGGAAGCGTGCGCGGCTGCTCGCCGTCGACGTGCCGCCGGGCATCGACGATGTGGAAGAATATCTGGTGTCGGGGATCGAGCCTGCACAAGTCCGGTGGCTCGACTGAAGATGAGTCCACAGTTCACAGTCGACAGTTGACAGTTCTGTTTTGACTGTCAACTGTGAACCGTCAACTTCTTCAGAGCCCGAGAACTGAGAACCCGATGGGCAGTCTGTCGACGTATCTCTCCTTCGTGCGCTTCAGCCACACGGTCTTCGCGCTGCCGTTTGCCCTATCGGGCGCGCTGCTCGCCGCGCGCGAGGC
>Ga0156018_1016_pt1 | contig 31861 bp, 24 predicted proteins | sample RifCSPlowO2_02_FD_107672 | JGI IMG/M metagenome (GOLD analysis project Ga0156018, IMG submission 107672) | Acidobacteria bacterium RIFCSPLOWO2_02_FULL_65_29 | reverse complement strand
TCGGCTGCCGGCGCTCAGCCAGACGCGGATGCTGCGTTGCTGGCGTGTGATCGACCCGGCCAGCGGCTCCTGCGCCACGACGCGATCGACCGGGACCTTCGGATCGGGACGCCGCGCGTCGTCGACGCGAACGGTCAGCTGTTCCGCAGCTGCCAGCGCCGAGGCTTCGCTCGCGGTGTGATTGACGAGGTTGGGCACCTGCACCTCACGGGCGCGCAACGCGAGACGCATCGAGGCCGTCGCAAACAACCCGTAGGTGCCGAGGAGCGCGGTGCCGAGCAGCAGGAGCTTGCCCACGCTCCACACGCGCGTTCCAAAAGCCATCTGCGGACAGATTACTACAAGTCCTTCTAGGGGCTAGGGACTAGGGGCTAGGGGCTAGGGACTAGGGGCCAGGGACTAGGGGCTGGGGACGAACTGAGACGGCGTTCGAAGACGGCGCCGAAGAACGCCTCGAGCCCGTTCCGATGTGGAGATGTTCGCAGGTATCCGCCTTCGTCGACGAGATCGGGTGTCAAGAGCGGATGGACCGTGCGCACATCGACGGGTTCGAAATCGGCCGCCTCACGGAGGAACGCGTGGGCGACGTCCTCGTTCTCCTCGGGCTCGCTCGAGCACGTGGCGTACACGAGCCGGCCCCCGGGCGCGACGAGGGCGGCGGCGTTCCCGAGCATGCGACGCTGCGTCTCGGCGAGCGGGGCCAGGTCGCGCTCTCGCCGCCGCCAGCGAATGTCGGGGTCGCGGCGCAGGGTGCCAAGCCCGGAGCACGGCGCGTCGACGATGACGCAGTCGAACCTCGTGTGGAACGGCAGCGGCGACAGGAGGTCGGCCTGGACGAGCCGCACGCCATGCGCCCGCGTCTGGGCCACAGTCTGGCGAAGCAACTCCATGCGTCTCGAGCGCACGTCGCACGCAACGACGTACCCGCCCGGCTCGATGGTGGCCGCGAGCGCGGTGGCCTTGCCGCCCGGCGATGCGCATGCGTCGAGGATCCGCGCGCCGGGGCGGGGCCCGGCGAGCAGGGTCACGAGCTGCGACGCTTCGTCCTGCACCACAAACCATCCCCCGGAGGCCGACGCGTCGCGAAGCGGGTGGCCCGATTCGACGATGAACGATCCCGGGGCGTACCGTCCGGGCGTCACCGTGATTCCGCGTTCCGCGAGTCGACTGCGAAGATCGGCCGGCGACAGGAGCAGCGTGTTGGTGCGCAACGTCAGAGGCGCCGGACGATTGTTGAAAAGGAGCCACGCCTCGGCGACGTCGAAACCGAAGCGGGCGAGCCAGCGCTCGGCAAGCCAGCGGGGATGCGACAAGGTGATGCTCAAGTAATCGAGCGCCGCGTGGAGGTCGGTCGGGGCCATCATCACTGGGGGTCGAGGCGGCAGCAGCAGCGACGATCGCGTGCGCGAGATCGCGCGCAGCACGCCGTTGACGAACCCCGCCGCGCTTCGTTTGCCCGCCCAGCCAGCCAGATTCACCGCATCGTCCACCACCGCCGAGGCGGGGACGCGCGTCAGATGGAGCAGCTGATACAGACTCAGACGGAGGATTTCGACGATCTCAGCGTCGAGACGATCGATCGGTCGCTTCGAGCATTGGACGATGAGGTGGTCGAGCGCCGCGCGAAAGCGCTGCACACCGGTCGCGATCTCGGCCGCGAGCGCGCGGTCACGATCGTCCGGGAGCGACGCCCGAGCGCTGGCGATGGCGCCGGGAAGGTCCGCGCGGCCGGCCGACACGGCGACAAGGATTTCATAGGCGGCAACCCTGGCGGGCGCAATCATGGGGTGATGGTGAACCGGTCGCCCGGCCGGACTCGATGGCCGGCGAGGAAGTCGCGCGCGCTCATCGGCCGCTTACCCTCGGTCTGAAGCTCGACGAGGTCGAGACCACCCTCGGCGGTTGCCACGCGTAGCATGTCGCCGCTTGCGACGATGATTTCGCCAGGTGGCGCGACGCTGCAGCTGATTAGCTGGCGCGTGCGGCGAACGATCAAACGGGCGCCATGGAGGTAAGAATGCGCGTGGGGCCACGGATGCAGCCCGCGCACCTGGTTGTGAATGCGGAGCGCAGGCGATTGCCAGTGGATGAGCCCGTCCTCTTTCGTCAGCCGGCGTGCGTAGGTAGCCGCACCCTCGTCTTGTGGCGTCTCCCGAGCGGTACCGCCCGCCAGCTCATCCAGCGCCGCCACGAGCAGGGGCGCGCCGAGACGCGCGAGATCCCGCTCGACCTCTTCGCTCGTCTCATCCAATCCGATGGGGCGTCGCACCGCGGCCAGCATCGGTCCCGAGTCCAGCGCCTTCACGACGCGCATGATCGTGACGCCCGTTTCCGTATCGCCAGCGAGGATGGCTCGATGGACCGGCGCGGCGCCGCGGTGGCGTGGCAACAGTGACGCGTGCACGTTGATCATCCCGAGCCGAGGAACCGCCAGGACGGCCTCGGACAGAATTCTTCCGTAGGCGGCGACCACTCCAATGTCGGCGTCCAGGGCCCCAAGCGAGAGACGAAACGCCGGATCGGCCAGCGTGGCCGGTTGAAGCACCGGTACGCCCGCCGCGACGGCGCGCGCTTTCACGGGTGAGTCGCTCGTCTTGTGGCCGCGCCCCCGGGGACGATCGGGCTGCGTCACGACGGCAACGACCTGATGATGCGAGGCGAGCACGGACTCGAGCGTCGGCACGGCGAAGGACGGCGTGCCGAAGAACACGACTCTGAGCGGCGCCCCGTTCACCATTTCCCCGCGCGCGTCAGCTTCCGGATTTTCCTGACGATCAGGTCCCGCTTGATGCCGCGGAGCTGGTCGACGAAGAGCTTCCCGTCGAGGTGATCTATCTCATGCTGGAACGCACGCGCCAGAAGATCCGTGCCTTCGCGCACAAAGGCCGTGCCGGAGCGATCGAGCGCCGTGATCACGACACGCGACGGCCGAACGACTGTCGCGTTGAAGCCGGGCACGCTCAGACAGCCTTCCTCCTCGAGCTGCATGCCGTCGCGCTCGACAAACTCCGGGTTGACCATCACGATGAGGCCCGAGGGATCGCGGCCGATCGAGACATCGACAACCGCGATGCGCAAGCCCATGCCGACCTGCGGCGCCGCCAAGCCAATGCCTGGGGCTGCGTACATCGTCTCGATCATGTCCCCAATCAGCTGGTCGACGTCGGGCGTGATCGCGCCGACCGCCGTCGCCGGCTCGTGGAGGATCTGGTCGCCGTACTTGAGAATCGGCCGAATCACGGCGTCAACGACGTCAAACGCAGAGACCGCGAAGACCGCAGAGAAACGGTGTCACCGACGTTTTACCGCAGAACTCGCAGAGCTCGCAGAAACGGACTAATCCGGGAACCCATTGACGATTCGGTTAATGCCTCCATCGAGCAGCCATTTAACATTGAAGTTGTAGAAGACCGACCTTGCAGCCGGAAAGCCGCAGATATGAAATCACTTGCGCCGTGTGGACGGGTTCCAGGCGCTCGACCGACTTGACCTCGACGATCACTTTGCCCCCGATAAGAAGGTCTATACGATACCCGCAATCAAGCCGCCTTCCGCGATAGATAAGCGGTAACTCTTTCTGCCGTTCGACGGCGAGCCCCCGGTCGATCAGCTCGAAAGTCAAGCAAGCCTCGCACGTTGATTCCAGCGTCCCCGGTCCGATTTCGTGATGAACGGCCATGGCTGCGCCGATGATCTTCTCGGTGAGGGCATTCAGTTCGTCTCTTTCGTCATTCACGCCTGGGGCGTATGCAATGTCTGTGACAGGCCGATCAGTTCTTGAATCTCTGCGATCTCCGCGAGTTCTGCGGTTTCTGTCGTCGTTGGGCTACGGTCGCTGGAAGCGGGCGGCGGTGCGGGCACGGTAGGCGGTCCAGTTCGCTCGCAGCTCCTCGACCGAGTCGCCGCCGAATTTCTCGAGCAACGCGTCGGCCAGCACGATGCCCACCATCGCTTCACCCACCACCGCGGCGGCCGGCACGGCGCAGACATCGCTGCGCTCCACGGTCGCGGGACTGACGGCCATCGTCGCCAGATCAACGGAGCGGAGCGGCTTCATGAGCGTGGCAATCGGCTTCATGTACGCGGTGAGGCGCAGATCCTCGCCGTTGGTGATACCTCCTTCGAGACCGCCCGCGTTGTTGGTGGGCCGCGTCACGGCCATGCCGCTTGGCGACGACCCGGTCCGCGGCAGAATCTCGTCGTGAATGCGAGACCCAGGCAGCGATGCCACGAGCGGGCCACGGCCGATGCCGACCGCCTTGATCGCCTGAATCGACATCAGCGCCTGGGCGAGGCGCCCGTCGAGCTTGCGATCCCACTGGACATGGCTGCCGAGTCCCGGGGGCACCGCATGAGCGATGACCTCGAAACTGCCGCCCATCGTGTCGCCCGCGTCCCGCGCCCGATCGATCTCCGCAATCATCCGACGCTCGACCTCTGCGTCCACGCAATGCAACGCCGATTGGTCGCCGATCGCTCGCGCATCCTCGAAGCTCACGGCCAGTTGATCAGAAATTGCCACCGACCCGATGGACACGACATGACTGACGATGTCCGTCTCGACCTGTTGCAACAACTGCCTCGCGATGGCGCCGACCGCGACGCGGGCAGCGGTTTCTCTGGCGCTGGCGCGTTCGAGCACGTTGCGAATATCGTCGTGCCCGTACTTCACGACGCCCGCCAGGTCCGCATGCCCGGGACGAGGACGGGTCACCACGGGTCGATCGACGCCGCCAGCGTCGGAGGGCGGCGCCGACTCGACGCTCATCGTCTTTTGCCAGTTCTCCCAGTCTTTGTTCGGAATGAGGAGCGCGATGGGGCCGCCGGTCGTGGCTCCGTGGCGGACGCCGCTCAAGACCTGCGCGCGATCGGACTCGATCGCCATCCGCCGGCCGCGTCCGTACCCGGTCTGGCGCCGGCGAAGCTGCGCCGTGATGGCGTCGAAGTCGATCGCGAGACCCGCCGGAATGCCTTCGAGGATCGTCACGAGCGCCTGGCCGTGCGATTCGCCGGCGGTCAAAAATCGCAACATCGGGCGTTCATTCTATCCGAAAAATCTGCACACTCTGGACGCTCACCTTCGGCCTTTCCGAGGAAACTCGCGCGGTCAGTTTCTTGCACTACGCGTCTCCTCTCGAACACGAGGAGGCTCCATGAAAGATGTCGAGATCGTCGAGCTCATTGCCGACCGTTTCATCCGCTTCGACGATCGGCGCGTCGTCGATCTGGCCAGCGGCGACGAGGTCGTGCTCGTGTCGTCGACGGTCGGCGGACCGTCCGAGCAGACACGGTGGGCGCTGCGGTGCGAGTGGTTCTTCGCCGTGCGACACCGCGCGATTGCGGAGCTCGTCGACTACGGGGTGGTTGGCGAGACCGGTCGATTCGAAGCGTGGCGGAGTGGCCCGACCTGGCGCGGGGCGAGTCGCGCCAGCGCGCAGGCGAGGGATCTGGCCGCGACGTTCTTGCGGGCCAACGCCAGGATCGCGCAGCCTGAATCGGACTTGGTCGGAAGCTCGCGCGAGGGCCGCCCCGTCGTCGTGCCTGGACCAGAAACCGGGTATGTGCGCGATGGGCCGACCCTCACTGGCACGGTGCGGCTCGAGGCCTGTGGGATTCGGATCGTGGCGCGAAGTGCGGTCTCGGCGATTGCCGAGCTCTTTGGCGACGTGGCCGGCCGGCAGCCTCGCGTGATCGCGCTCGGCGGATCGCGAGGCGCGGGCCTGGCGACGGCCGTGCGCGAGCTCTCGAGGGCGGCACGGCTCGCCGGATTCGTGCCGCTTCGTCTCGATCTCGAGGAACTGCCGATCCGCGAGGCTCTGGCGGGCCGATCGCTTTTTGCGATCGCCAGCTCGCTCGATCCCTCGAGGAGCTGGCAAGACGTTCTCGCCTGGGCCATCGAGTCGCCTCGGCCCCACGTGTTTCTGTTCACGGGCGTTGATGCCGTGCCGCGTCTTCCCGAGATCTGGCTCGAGCCGGTCGCGGCATCGACGCTCGTCTCGGCCATCAGACCCTCAGAGCCCGGCCGCACGCTCAGAAGGCGGATCGAGTCGGCGGCGCGGCGTGCCCGCGGCGCGCCTGGCCGTTTCGACACGCTGCTGTGGGGGCCCATGCCGGTCGGCCGGCCGCCGGCTATGGCCGCTCGAGTGATCTCACGAGCCGCCGAGCAGCCGGCGGCCTACGGCGACGACACGACGGGCGCGTCTGATCGAGCCGCGGTGGCCGTGGCTACCGACGCGTGGCCGGCGCCGGGGGAGTTGGCATCGCTTACGAAACGAATGGACGCCGCGCTGGCGCTCGTGGCCGCCGGACGCCATGCGCCCGGAGAGCGAGCCCTCCGGGCAGCGGTTGCCGCACTGGCCCGGCGTCACGACTGGCACGCTGCGGCTCGCGGCGCACTCGGGCTGGCGTGTGTGATCCTGCGACGGGGACGCCCCCGCGACGCACAGCAGGCGCTCGTGCAGGCTAAAGACTTCTGCTACCGGGCCGGGGACGGCACGATCGCCGACGCGGCGATCTTGTCGGGCGTGGCCGCGACCGATCTCGCACGGCTCGACGAAGCCGAGAGTGTGCTTGGCGTCGCGTTGACGGCCGCGCTTTCGAACGGCGATGCGCCGCGCGAAGCAGCCAGCCGCCTGGCGCTCGCGCGCTGCCTCTTCTGGCGGGGGAAGCACGAAGACGCCGATCGGGTCCTCGCGCCGATCGAGGAGAACACGATCGGAGACGAGCTGGCGGTTGGCCGGTTGGTCGCGCTCGCGCGTGTGGCGATCGGCCGTCGCGACCTCGAGGCGGGCGTCGGCCTGGCGCTCGCGGCCGTCGAGATCGGCGAACGCTCCGGCCGGCCCTCGCTCGTCGCGAAGGCGGCGTGCGGCGCGGCGTTTGCGCATCTGGCCATCGGCGATCGTGGCGCGGTGGATCGCGATGTGGTCGTGTGCGTCCGCGCAGCAAGGCTCGCGCGCGATCCGCTGCGAGCGCTGCGCGCGCGGCTCACCGCGGCTGAAAGCCAGCGCCGGGCGGGACGCCAGGCCGGGGCCGCCCTGCTCGTCGATCGGCTGGCGAAGTTCCCGGCGGGAAGCCTTCCGGCCACGGTGCGAGCCCGATGCGCGCTTCTTCGCGACCTGCTCACCCCGTCCTCGGGCGCCGACGTGGTCAAGCGTCACGTCGCCGCGACCGGCCTTCGCGCGCTCGCGCTGTTTGCGCCCTGTCAGAAGCCCGACGGCCTTCCGGACCTCCGCGCGGTTGTGGACGACGTCGTGGACATCCTACGCGTCGGTCAGGCGGGAGACGACGAGGCCGTGATGGCCGGCGTGTGCTCGCTCCTGCGAACTCGATTGCGTGCGGCGGTCGTGGCGTTTTACGCCATAGATCGCGGTAGCCTCGAGGGCCCGGGGAGCCCCGGGCGCTTCGTCTCCCTCGTGTCGGACGGCAGCAGCCGGCTCGACCCCGACATCGCGGCACGTGCCGTGGCGGCGGGGCAGATGATCCCACCGCACGCCCATCACGACCTCATCGAAGCCGGCGCCCCGGTGCGATACGGAAGCGAAACGATTGGCGCACTGGTCGGCCGCTGGGCCGTAGGCTCGGCCCCGGACGGGACCCGCGCGGCTTTGCTCTTTACCACCGCGGCGACCGCCGCGGGCCCGGCGGTTGCCGGCGCGGTGGCCCGGCGCGTGCAACGACTGGCGCGCGATCCCGGAGATCTTCTGGGTGTGAGCGCCGTGATGGAGCAGGTGCGGCGCGCGGTCGAGCGAGCCGCGGCCGCGCCGTTTTCGGTGTTGATCGAGGGCGAAAGCGGCAGCGGCAAAGAGCTCGTCGCGCGCGCGCTGCATCGTCGTGGACCGCGCCGCGACAGGCCGTTCTGCACCTTGAACTGTGCCGCGCTGCCCGATGATCTCGTGGAGGCCGAGCTATTCGGCCATTCGCGCGGCGCCTTTACTGGCGCTGTGGCCGAGCGGCCGGGCGTGTTCGAAGAGGCCCACACCGGTACCTTGTTCCTCGACGAAATCGGCGAGCTGTCGATCCGCGCGCAGGCAAAGGTCTTGCGGACGATTCAGGAGGGCGAGCTGCGCCGCGTCGGGGAGAACATCGCCAGGAAGGTCGACGTGCGGATCGTGTCGGCGACCAACCGCGACCTTCGCCAGGACGTCGCGCTCGGTCGGTTTCGGATGGATCTGCTCTATCGCCTCGATGTCGTCCGTATCTCGCTGCCGGCGCTCCGGGATCGGCGTGAGGATGTGGGCCAGCTTGTCGATCGGTACTGGCGCGATGCGTCCGAGCGCGTGGGGAGCCGCGCCGTTCTGAGCGGGGCCTCGCATGCCGCCTTGGCGCGCTATGATTGGCCCGGCAACGTGCGCGAGTTGCAGAATGTCCTGGCGGCGCTGGCGGTCCGCAGTCCCAAGCGAGGCGTCATCGGTCCCGAGGCGCTGCCGCCGGCGTTTGGCGGCCCGCCGCCGGCAGGCGCGTGGCGGCTCGAGGAGGCCAGACGCACGTTCGAGGAGCGGTTCGTGCGCGCCGCGCTCGTGCGCACCGGCGGCCACCGAGCGCGAGCCGCCGATGAGCTGGGCGTGACGCGGCAGGGATTGACCAAGCTCATGTCGCGACTCGGCATCTCAGGGACGGCGTAGGGGCTGGAGGCTGGGGCGGGAGGCTGGGAGCTTGGGACTCGCCGCCTTCGCGCCTTCGGCGCTACGGCGTGCCCCGCCGAAGCTCGCGTGAGTCGACTGGCAATGTTCCGCTTTCTGATCCGCCGTCTGCTGCTCGCCATCCCCGTGCTTATCGGCGTGGCGACGCTCGTCTTCTCGCTCATTCACTTGATTCCCGGCGACCCGGTGCAAGCGATGCTCGGCGACAGTGCGCCGCCGCAGGACATCACGGCGCTTCGCGAACGCCTAGGTCTGAACCGCCCGCTCTATGCGCAGTACGTCAGTTTCATGAAAGGCGCGGTCACCGGCGATCTCGGTACTTCGATTCGGACCAACCAGAAGGTGGTCACGGCGATCGGCGAGCGGATGCCCGCAACCATTGAATTGGCGCTGGCGTCGATGGTCGTCGCCGTGCTGATCGCCATCCCGCTCGGCATCGTCGCAGCCGTGTGGGCCGGCACGAGCGTGGACCACGCGGCGACCACGCTCGCGCTTGTCGGCATCTCGATGCCGACCTTCTGGCTGGGGCCGCTTCTGGCGATCATCTTCTCGGTGTCGCTCGGGTGGCTGCCGGTCTCGGGCCGCGGCACGCTGGCGCATCTGGTGCTGCCGGCGATCACGCTCGGCGCGCCGCTCTCGGCTGTCCTCGCGCGCATCACGCGCGCCAGCGTCATCGAGGAGTTGCGGGAGTTGTACGTCCTGGCTGCGCGCGCTCGCGGCGTCTCGCCGGCGGGCGCGGTGCTCAAGCACGCGTTCAGGAACAGCCTCATCCCGATCGTCACCGTCCTCGGGCTGCAGTTCGGCGCCGTGCTGACCGGCGCGGTGATCACCGAAACGATTTTTGCGTGGCCCGGCGTCGGACGCCTGCTGATTCAGTCGATCGGCGCGCGCGACTATCCCGCGGTGCAGGGGTGCATCCTGCTCATCGCCATCACCTATGTCTCGGTCAACCTGCTCGTGGACGTCGCGTATGGGTTTCTGGATCCGCGCATCCGCTATGAGTGAACCCGTGAATCACGCCGCGATGGGGACAGCGGACGGGGTGACTCGGCCTGTCCGCCGTAGCTCGCTCAGAAGAATGTCTCTGCGAGCTCTGCGGTCTCTGCGGTGATCGTCGTGTACGGGACTGGGGATTCGGGACTCGGCCAGCCCTCGCGATCCGGACGGCGACCCGGGAGACCCATGCTCTGGGTTGGCGCCTCGATCGTCACGGTCGCGGCGCTGGCGGCCCTGGTCGGACCGCTCGTGACGCCGTTCGATCCGGCGAATCAACAGCTGGCCCTGCGCCTCGATGGACCCAGCTGGACGCATCTATTTGGGCTCGACGAGCTCGGGCGCGACATCCTGGCGCGCGTCCTCGCCGGCGCTCGCATCTCGTTTCTCGTTGGGATCACGGTGGTTTCCGTCTCCGCGGTCGCCGGCACGCTGCTCGGCGCCGTCGCGGGTTACTTCGGCGGCGTCCTCGACGATGTGATTAGCCGGGCGGTGGATGTGCTGCTGGCGTTTCCGGGCTTGCTGCTGGCGATCGCGCTCGTCGCGGTGCTGGGCCCGAGCTTGGGCAATGTGTTGTTCGCCTTGACGATCATCGGCTGGGTGGGGTACGCCCGGCTCGTCCGCGGCCAGGTGCTGCGAGCGCGGGAGTTCGAGTACGTGCAGGCCGCGCGGGCGCTTGGGGCCGGCGCCCTCCGCGTGCTGTGGCGCCACGTCATCCCAACCGCCGTACCGACCGTGGTCGTCCAGGCGGCGCTCGGAATGGCCGGCGCCATCATCAGCGAGGCGGCGCTCAGTTTTCTCGGCCTGGGCGTGCAGCCGCCCACGCCCAGCTGGGGCACGATGCTCAACGGCGGCCGCGCGCATCTGCTCGATGCGCCGCACCTGACGCTCTTTCCCGGCCTCGCGATCGCGCTGCTCGTGCTGGGGTTCAATTTCGTCGGAGATGGGCTCAGGGACCTCGCGGATCCGAAACGAGGCTAGAGACTGGGGACTGGAGGCTAGGGGCTGGGGGCTGGGGACTGGGGACTGGAGACCAAGACGTACGCCAATCACGTGAGCATCGCACTGGGTTCGCACGGCGAGTTGGAGACGTGCATAAGTCTCCAGCCCCGAGTCCCGTCCCGCGATCCCCCGAGCCCCGCTCAGGTTCACACGTTGACGGGCGCGGCTGGACCGATGCGTGCCGCGCGTTTCTTCACGGCGTGCGTCGCGCGCACGGTCGTGTGCTCCACCACCCACACCATGTTCATCTCGACGGGGAGGCCGTCGACTCTCGCCGGCTCGAAGCGGGCGCGCGAGACCGCGCCCAGCAGATCCTCGACGGCCTTGGTCTGCGTCAGTTGACGCGACGACCGGCCGCCGCCCGGATCGAGCAGCGACAGATTGACGACCGTACCCTCGCGCGTCACGACAGCGACCATCATGATCACCGAATCGCCCGTGATGTCGGCCGTCGAAAACGCCTGGCCGATTGGGCGCGGCAGCTGGATGTGTGGCTCCATCGGAGGCGCCGGCGCAAAGACGGCCGACGTCTCGACCGACGCCACGAGGGACACGGGCAACCGCCCGGCGAAACGCATCATGCCCAGCATGATCACGATGCACACGACTGCCGCGGCTGCTCCGCCGGCGCCGGCGTAGACCAGGCGCATGTCCTCGAACATCTCGCGGGCCTGCGACGCGAACGACAGCGTCCGCTCCGTCTTCATTCGGCTGACCACGCCGGCCCGCAGGCCCACTTCCGCTTCGGTCGAAAGCGGCAGCCGGCCCGGCATCGACGTGCGGAGCACCGAGCCCACGGCCTGGAAATCCGCGTGCAGCGCAGCGCACGCGGTGCACCACTCGAGGTGCGAGCCGACGGCGATCTGGTCGCTGACCGGCAGCTCCTCGTCGCAGTAGGCGTGGATCCGGCGACGCGTCGCGGCGCACGTAAGGGCTTTCATACCGTCCTCCATGCCGTCCTCGCCTCCCGCAGCTCGAGCCTGAGTGCCTGACGAGCCCGCGTCAGGCGTGATTTCACCGTGCCGACCGCGACGCCAAGCGAGTAGGCGATTTCGTCGTAGCTCAGCCCATCGATCTCGCGCAGCACAATGGCCGTACGCTGGTCGAACGGCAGGCCGTCGAGCGCGCGCTGCAGCCGAGCGGCCAGTTCTTTCTGAGCGAGCACACGGTCCGGACCCGCCTCTCGGCCGGACAGAAACTCTCCGTGCGCGGCCACGTGGGCGTCGAGCGAAACCTGATCGGCGCGATGACGCCGGCGCCAGAAGCGATGACGGTTGCGCGCCTGGTTCACCGCAATGCGGTAGATCCACGTCCGCAGGCTGGATTGCCCGCGGAAACGGTGAATGGTTCGGAACACGCGCAGGAAGACCTCCTGAGAGAGATCGAGCGCTTCGTCACGATCGCCGAGCAGGTTGACGGCGAGTTGGACGACCATGCGCTGGTGCTCGGCGACGAGGTCGGCGCAGGCGATCTCATCGCCTGCCGCACAGAGCTGCACGACCGACGCTTCGCGTTCGCCAACGTCCGACCAGCCAACGGCACGAGCTTGCTTCACGAGGAAGTCCCCCAGGGAAGGCGCCGCGTTCCGGGTAACTCCTTATATTATTATCCAGTTAGACCCCTCGGGGGGAGAAAGGTTCCCGACCGCCCGCCTACGCTCGCTCACAACTCAAGCGAGCTTCGGCGTGGCGCGCCGTAGCGCCGAAGGCGCGAAGGCGGCGAGCCCGAGCCCCGAGTGGTTTGAGTACACAATGAAACACGCCTTGGCCGCCCTGCTCCTGTTCGCCCTCGCCCTGGTCGGCGGGACGCTGGCGTATCAGGCAGTGGACCGCGAGCGGGGATACCGAACCTTGCTCAGCCAGGGCGACGCCGCGCTGCAGGAGGGGCAAACCTTCGGCGCCATCGAAGCCTATAGTGGCGCCATCGCTCTTCGGCCCGACTCCATGTTGGCGCACCTCAGGCGAGGTGAAACGTATCGCCAGCGTAACGAGTTCGACGCCGCAGCCCGCGATTTTCGTCAGGCGGCCGACCTCGACCCGTCGGCGACCCGCCCGCTCGATGCGCTGGCCGAGGTGTTCTACCAGCGGCAGTGGTTCGGCCACGCGGCCGAGATCTACGAGAGTCGGCTCCGGCTCGACGAACAATCGAGCGAGGTCTTCCACAAACTCGCGCTGGCCCGTTACCAGAGCGGCAACCTGGACGGCGCGGTCGCGGCCACGCATCAAACCCTTCGCTTGCGAAACGAGTTTCCCGACGCCTACTACCTCCTTGGCCTGTGCTTCCGCGGACAGGGCCGGTCAGACGAGGCGATCGGCGCATTCTTGAAGGCGGCAACGCTCGCGCCGGCGCTGGTGCCCGTCCGCGAGGAGCTCGCCGATCTGTACGCGTCGCTCGGACGTCACGCTGACGAGCTCGAACAACTGCAGGTCGTCGCTGCCCTCGATCGGACACACGTCGAACGGCAGGTCGCCGTCAGCCTGGCGCACGCGCGCGCCGGCCGCGGCGAGCTTGCCGTGCTCACGCTCGGCGACGCGCTCGAGCGCTCGCCCGACCACCCGCTCATCTACGGTGCGCTCGGCCGCGTCTGGCTGGACATGGCCGACACGAGAGACGATGCGCTCAGCAAGGCGATCGAAGCGCTCGAACGAGCGGCGTCCACCGCCGGGGCGTCGAGTGAGGTGATGACGCTCTACGGCCGCGCCCTTGTGAAGGCGAACCAGCCCGAGGCCGCCGAGCGCGTGCTGCAGCAGGCGATCGAGCGGTATCCGCTCGACCCGGAGGCCTTTCGCCTGTACGCCCTCGTCTCCGAGCGCAATACGCCCGCCGCGGCGCGCAAGGCGCTGATCGACTACGGCGCCCTCGTCAACAGCGAGACCGACTTCGCCGGGCGCGCCGCGCGGATCGGTCGCCTGTCGCTTCGCCTGGACGATCCCGTGACCGCCGTTCAATGGCTGCGACGCGCCGCTGTGGCTCGCGCCGCCGACCTGGCGCTCGTTGCGTCACTCGCCGAGGCCCAGCAGCGAGCAGGCGATCGCGACGGCGCCCTGGCGACCATCGCCGGCGGGCTCGAGAAAGATCCGACGGACGCCGCGCTGCTCGCGCTCTCTGAGCGTATTCGGTAGGTGGGGTCTGACCCCACTCCGACCCCTTGCCCCTACCGGTTTCTGACCGCCCCATCCACCTGTGCGGTCGCGACGTTGTTCATCGCATCCGACGCCCTGAGGCTCAGGCCGCGCGGACCGATCTGGCCGTCGACCGCAATCTCGTAGCGCTCGGTCCTGGAATCGGCGATGCCATCGAGTGGAAAGGCCGGCCGCCACGTGAGGCCGTCTGAAGAAGATTCGACTTTCTGAATCGGAGAGTGATCATCGCGCACTTCGAAGGAGACGATCGTCTTTTGACTCACCACGCGGGCGCTCTCCACACTGATTTCGGGAGGGGTGTTGTCGACCTCGAAGGCCACGCTGTCGAGTTCCCCGCTGAGCGCGGCGCCCACGGCGTTGGACGGTGTGTCGGAGGCTACAATCTTGACGAAGTAGGTGCCGTTCGGCACCGTCCGCGTGTCCCAGACGAGAATCGAATCGGTGATATCGCGGCGCAGCGCCTTCCACGTCGGCTCACCTTCGAGACGGTACTGAATGTCGAACGAGAGGTCGTCGTCATTGCCATCGTCGGCACGCCAGGCGAGCGTCTGCAATCCCTTTTGATAGGTGCGGCGCCCGAGCGCTTGTGCGCCTGACGACCCCTGCGGGGATGTCATCGCCGAGTTGGCGAGCGTGCGCTCCGGGGTCGTCTGGTTGTCGAAGCCCGCGAGGTCGGGGTCGCCGGTCGAAAAGGGCTTCTGGAACGCGATGCCCGGCGGATGGACGGTAATCGAACGGACCTGCGGCCGGAGATTCCGCTGCAGGTAGGCCGCGGTCACCGACGTGATCACCGGACTGTCTGTGGCCGCCGTCAGCGTGACGCGCCATTGGAGGAAGCGAGCCTTCGGGCTCGTGATGGGCGAGCCCGACGCGGCCGTGTACGCCGGTGACCACGAGCTCCACGTGTCGTCGGGCGTTTCAGTGTTGCCGCTGCGTGTGACGAGATCGACGCGGCTGCCTGCCGGCGTGGTGCCGCGCCAGCTGATCGCGCCCCACGTGGCCACGGTCTGAGCGTCGCGCGGCTCGGATTCGTACGTGCCCTGCGGCGCGCGGTTGGACGAGAGGCGGAACAGCTTGCCTGGATTGGCGGTCGCGAAGTACAGCTGCCCCCGTGTGTCCCTGTAGAACGCCGTCACTTGCTGAGCGCCGGCACTGACGAGCAGCGTCGGCTGCAGCGGATCGCCTTCGAGCCGGTAGATCTTTCCCTTGCTGCCTGTGCCGACAATCAGCCGGCCTTGGGCGTCGAACGTGAGATCGTAGGGTGAGTCTTCTCTCGATTCCCAGAGTTGATCCCACAGGCCGTCGGGCGCGATCCGATAGATGGCGCCCCTGGCAGCGCGCGTGTCCGGGCGCTGCGCGGGCCCGCCAGCCCCGCTCGGCACGTCCACGACAACGACGGCGGTGATTTCCGTCGAGACCGACGCCACCGGAGCTCCCGAGGGCTCGCCGGTTCCGGCCGTGCTTGGAGCATCGGCTCTCGGCGGGCCTCCGCCCGACGAGCGGCCGCTCAAGGCGGCGACGTACAGCATGCCCTTGTCGTCGAAGCGAAGCGCGCGAACTTCCTGAAACGGCGAGTCGAGCAGCACGAAGGCCTTGCCGTCGGCGTCGACTCGCAGCACCCGGCCGGGCGACTCGGTGCCGACCAGGAGGTTGCCGGTCCTGTCGAACGCCAGGGCCGTGGCGTGCGTGGCCTTCGCCTGGTAGAAGGGCGCGCCCTTGCCGTCGGGCGCGATCTTGTAGATCACGCCGTTCTCGCCGGTCGCGGCGTAGAGATTGCCTTTCGGATCAGTCGCCAGCGCCCAGATGTACTTGGCATCCGGCTCGAAGAAGATCGTCGCGGCACCCTTCGCATCGACCTTGTAGATCTTGCCGTCGGGCGAGGTGCCGACGTAGACGCCGCCGCCGGGTGCGGGAGCCAGCGCGTGCGCTTCGAGCTCAGTGCTGTCGAAAAACGGCGCGCCCTTGCCCTGCGCGTCGACCTTGAACACCCGCCCCTCGTTGCCCGTGCCGATGAACACCGACCCATCGGGTCCAGGCACAACGGACCAGAGAAACGGCGCCGAGGTCTCGTAGACCAGCTCGATCGCCGGACCGAGCACCAGCTGCCCGCGGTTGTCGATCGAGAGATTCTGAACGTCGCCCTTGAGGAAATCCGGCTGCGTGGCGACCTGGAAGAACTTGGGCGAGGAAGCCTGCAGGGCCGCCGCCGCCATGAGCAGGAGCCACAGGACGCCAGATCCGGCGCCGAAGCGCGCGTGTCGAGCGCCGCACACCCGTTTCATCGACATAGGCAATCTAGAAGCCCGTTGCGAAATGGACCGACGACCAAAACCGCGGAGCACGTAGAAAACACAGATCGGCCCATTTTGAAGCCTCCGCGAGCTCTGCGAACTCTGCCCTTCGACAGGCTCAGGGCATCCCGAGCCCAGTCGAGGGATGCGGTGATCGTTGTGTTCGTAATTCCGCTTATCCTTAGTTTGCCGAGACCGAGATGCTCAAGGTCCTGATGCCGTTCACGGCGTGCTCGGTGGCGATCTCCCACTCCCCGAGCGTGGCGTTGTACAGCGGGTTGAAATTGCCGCCGCTCCGATCGGCCTCGAGCACCGCCAGGACCGACGGCGGCAGCGACGAGAGCAGCTCGCCGTTCACCACGGCGCCCGCCTCGGCACTGAGCAGCTTGATGTAGACGACATTGTTGCGTCGGGTCTTGTTCAGGACGCGAATGAGCTGGGGCACGCTGCGCGGCTGCGCCGGACGCGCTTCGCGCAGCTCGGCCTGCGTCAGCCGCTGGCCGTCCGACACGAGAATCGAGAGCGTGCCGCTCGCGTGCGCGGGAATCGCGATCGGTACGGTTCGGAGCACGTCCTCGCCGCGATACGTCCTGAGGAGCACCTTCAGCGGCACCGTCCGTCCCGCGCGAGGCCGTTGATCGTCCAGCCAGACGCGCTCGAGCGTCGCGGTCTTCGGCTCTTCCGCCGACGAGAACGTGAGCGTGAGGCCTTCGATGTCGACTTTCTCGTAGTCGTTGCCCATCAACGCCGTGAGAGGCGCGACGATGTAGGCCGCCGCACCCATCGTGGCCTGGTCGCCGGAGAACAGGTTGTCGAGCGCCACAGCGTCGTGGTTCCTGACGAGCACCTGGCCCTTGAGCCCATAGGTGGCGGTGCCGAGCTGACGCTCGTACGACACCAGCGTATTGAGCAGCGCCGTGTAGGTCATCAGCGGGCTCAGCAGCTGATCCTTCACGACCCCGAAACGGAATGTGCGCGCCGACCCGGCCCGCGCCGATTCGAGCGTCATCGTCACCGGAATGAGGCGCGGTCCTGGTCCGAGGCGGCCGGCGATGGCGGTGGCGCGATCCTGAAGAAGCGTGCCAATCACTTCGCCCGTCGTGCTGAGTTTCGTCGACGAGTACAGACTCGGCAGCACGGTATAGACGTACGCGCGCGTCATCGGGAACTCGGTCGGTCCGAGGTTGTACATCGGGTGCCCGAACGCGTACACGCGATCGCCGTCGATGTGGGTGACCGTGCCGGTGCCGCCCAGCAGGAAATCACCGTCGACAAACGTGACGCCCACCGCGTCGCCCGGCTTCAGGGGACCCTCGAACGGCATGTCGCCGGCGCGCGGGCCGGCGGCGCGTCCGCCGGTTGGGAGGAATCCGTAATCGCGCAGCAGGCCGCCAATCATGTCGGCGACGTCGGGCTCGAACCCCGACATGACCAGGGGTGTGGCAATCGGGCGCAGCAGGGTGCCGAGCTCGCGGCCGCCCACGCCGGCGAAGGCCGTCGCGCCGATCAGACGCGCGTCCTCGGGGCGATCCGCGAAGGCCCGATTCCAGCCAAGGCCGCGGCGAAACGCCGCGGCGAGCGCGTCGGGCGTGACCGGGAGCTCGACGCGCACTCGCGCGGCGGCGGGTCGGGTGCCGACGCCCGCCGTCTCCGTCGTCATCTCCTCGATTGGGGTGATGCCGGCGATCGGCTCTTTCGAGAACGCTCCGAGCGCATACGACACGGCGCCGATCAGGCGTCCGTCGACGTAGACGGGGCTGCCACTCATACCAGCGATGACGCCGGTGTCGGCCAGCGGTCCGCCTTCGAGCTTGGCGAGAATCAAGTTGCGCTGCGGGCCGATCACGTTCTCGATCACGCCGAGGATCTGCGCGCGAAACTCCTCGACGCGCGTGCCCGTGAAGACCGTTCGCCCGATGCCGACCATGCCGGGACGAATATCGGCAACGGGCAGGATCGGGCTTTGCGCCGAGACGCCCGACAGCGCGAGCGCGCCAAAGGCGACGACAAGAAGTGCGAAGCGGCGTGGCATGGATCTAGATCCGTTATAGAGGCAAAGTGCTTGCTGGTCAATGGAGAAATGGGAGAAATGGGCACGGCGTTTGACACGGCGCGACGGGCTTTGATATCGTCCATCCACCGTGGTTGGTCGAGTGCTCATGACTTGGTTTAGCCCCCGTGGGCGACGCCCCCGTCGGTCCGCCGTCGCGGCCGCGTGGTACTGGTATTGGGCATCTCCTGAAGAGGCAACCGCCTTGGCCTGACCTGCCACCGCGCGCGAGATTTCGCAGCCTCTTCAGTGACCGAGCTGAAGAGGCTTTTTTTTTGACTATGGCCAGACCCCTTCTTTGCGTGACCGTGACGGCGCCCACGACGGCGGAGCTCCGTCGGCGGCGAGACGCCGTGGCCGATGCCGATCTGATCGAGCTGCGTCTCGACTCGGTCGACGATCCGAGCGCGGCCGGGGCGCTGGCCGGGAGGACGCGCGCGGTCATCGTGACGTGCCGTCCGACGTGGGAAGGGGGCCAGTTCAGAGGATCCGAGGACGAGCGGCGGAGGCTCCTGGTCGAGGCCCACACGCTCGGCGCCGAGTTCATCGACGTCGAGTGGCGCGCGCGCTTCGACGATGTGCTCGCCGAGACCGGCGGACGTCGCGTGGTCCTGTCGACGCACGATTTCCGATCGACGCCCTCCGACCTGTCCGAGGTCGCCCGAGCGATGCGCGCAACCGGCGCCCAAGTGTTGAAGATTGCCACGAAGGCCAGCGCGTTGAGCGATTGCCTGCGGCTGATGGAGTTGGGCCGGGACGAAAGCAAGCGGGGCAGCATTGTGGTGGTCGGGATGGGCGAAGCCGGCCTGCCCTCGCGGATGCTGGCGGGCCGCTTCGGGTCGGCCTGGACGTACGCCGGCAATTTGAACGAGCTGGGCCAGCTGAGCGCGTCGACGCTCGTCGACGAGTACCGATTCCGCACGCTGAACGAATCGACCGAGATCTACGGCGTGGTGGGGTCGCCCGTCTCGCATTCGGCGTCGCCGGCGATGCACAACGCGGCGTTCAAGGCGGCGCGGCTCAACGCCGTGTATCTGCCGTTTCACGCGGCGGACGCCGCTGACTTCATGACGTTCGCGCGGGCGATCGGGATCAAGGGCGCGAGCGTCACGATCCCGTTCAAGGTCGCGCTGTTCGACCAGGTGGACGAAGCGAACCCGGTCGCGCGGCGCATCGGCGCCATCAACGCGATTCGCGTCGTCGACGGCCGGTGGCTGGGTGGGAACACCGACGCGGCCGGGTTTCTCCGGCCGCTCCAGGACGGTGGTGTGCCGATCGGGGCGATGCGGGCCTCGATTCTCGGCGCCGGCGGCGCGGCGCGTGCCGTGGCGATTGCCCTGGCGTCGACGGGCGGCGACGTCACGGTGCACGCCAGGACGAGGGAACGCGCCGAAGACGTGGCGATGCTCGTGTCGGGCAAGGTGGGTCCGTGGCCGCCCCAGCCAGGCTCCTGGGATCTGCTCGTCAACTGCACGCCGATCGGCATGCATCCGCGCATCGATGACACGCCGATGCCGGCCGACGCGCTCACGGGTCAGCTCGTGTACGACCTCGTCTACAACCCGCCGGCCACGCGACTGGTGCGCGACGCGATCGGGGCCGGGCTGAACGCGATTGGCGGGCTCGACATGCTGGTCGCGCAGGCGCAGGAGCAGTTTCAGTGGTGGACCGAGATGCGTCCGCCAGCGGGCGCCATGCGGGAGGCGGCGGAGAAGCGTCTGGCGGAGTTCACGGTTCATGAAAATCACTTCGCTTGAGGAATTCAAGGAGCTCGCGCGCCGGGGCACGTTCGTGCCGGTGTGCAAGGAGCTGGTGGCCGATCTGCTGACGCCCGTGTCGGCGTTTCTCAAGATCGCCGAGGACGCCGACTACGCGTTCCTGCTCGAGAGTGTCGAGGGCGGCGAGCACGTGGGCCGGTATTCGTTCCTCGGTAAGGACCCGTTCCTGATTCTTCGCGCGACGAGCGGCAGGACGACCATCGAGCGAGGCGGGAGCGTGATCGAGAGCGATCGCCCATTCGTCGAGACGCTCCGGGGACTCATGGCGGATTTCCGGTCGCCGTTCGTGCCCGACCTGCCGCGGTTCACCGGGGGCGCCGTCGGTTACTTCAGCTACGGCGCCGCGTCGTGGTTCGAGCCGGTCCTCGGCGACCTCGGCGCTGGCCACGACGGTGGTGACGCGGCGGGGTTCATGCTCTTCGACACGGTCCTGGCCTTCGACCACGTCCAGCACCGGATTCTGATCATTGCCAACGCCCGCATTACGGCTGACGATGACCTCGAGTCGCTCTATCAGTTTGCGTGCGCGAAGATCCAGTTCCTCGAGCGCGAGCTCGAGCGCAACCTCTCGGTGGCGCGCCGCGACGGCGCCGCGCCGCTCGACGTCAGGTCGAACCACACGAAAGAGCGGTTCGAAGAGCAGGTGCGGAAGGCCAAGGAATACATCGCCGCTGGGGACATCTATCAGGTCGTGCTGTCCCAGCGCTTCGAGACCGAGGTCAGTGCCGATCCGTTCACGGTGTACCGGGCGCTCCGGCACGTGAATCCCTCGCCCTACATGTATTTCATCCGCATGGGGGGCCTCTCGATCGTCGGGTCGTCGCCCGAGATGCTGGTGCGCGTCGAGGGTTCGCGCGCCGAGACGCACCCGATTGCCGGCACGCGGCCGCGCGGGCGGACGGCCGAGGAGGATCTGCGGCTGGGCGAGGAACTGAAGCGCAACGAGAAGGAGCGCGCCGAGCACGTGATGCTCGTCGATCTGGGCCGAAACGATCTCGGACGCGTGTGCCAGTACGGTTCCGTGAGGGTGCCGCAGTTCATGGGTCTCGAGCGGTTCTCGCACGTCATGCACCTGACGTCGGTCGTCGAAGGTCGATTGTCAGAGGAGCACGACCGGCTCGAGGCGCTGGTGTCGTGCTTCCCGGCAGGGACCGTGTCGGGCGCGCCGAAAGTGCGCGCCATGCAGATCATCCGCGAGCTCGAGCCGTCGGGGCGCGGGCTGTACGCGGGCGCGGTCGGCTATCTGGATTTTGCCGGCAACCTGGATTTCTGCATCGCGATTCGCACCGTGATCATGTCGAAGGGACGCGCATTCGTGCAGGCGGGCGCGGGCATCGTCACCGATTCGAACCCGGCGGCGGAGTACGAGGAGACGCGAGACAAGGCACAAGCGCTCCTCAGGGCGTTGGAGATCGCTCAGGAAGGACTTTAGTGAGCGTTGCACAATTAAGAATTAGGAATTAAGAATTCAGAATCCGTCGTGCGCGCATTCTTAATTCCGAATTCTCAATTCTTAATTTCCCCGTCCGCTCTGGTGTGTCGCCTATGGTTTGTGTCATCGACAACTACGATTCGTTCACCTACAACCTCGTGCAGTATCTCGGCGAGCTCGGCGCCGACGTCCGCGTGGTGCGCAATGACGCCGTGACGCTCGATGCGATCGCCGAGACACAGCCGGAGCGCATCGTGATCTCGCCGGGCCCGGGCCGGCCCGAAGACGCCGGGATCACGATGGATGTCATCCGCCGCTTCGGATCGACGGTCCCGATCCTCGGCGTCTGTCTGGGGCACCAGGCGATTGGCGCCGTCTTCGGCGGTTCCGTCGTCCGGGCGGCGGTTCCGATGCACGGAAAGACGTCGACGATCGAGCACGACAGCCGGGGCGTCTTCGCCGGCATCGGCGAGCCGTTCGTGGCGTCCCGCTATCACTCGCTCGTCGTCGCGGATCCGGGACTGCCGGCCGAGCTCGAAGTGAGCGCGCGCACGAAGGAGGACGGCACGATCATGGGCCTGCGCCATCGCCGGTGGCCGATTCACGGTGTGCAGTTCCATCCCGAGTCGATTCTGACGGTGGAAGGACACAGGATTCTTAGGAATTTCTTGAAGGGCTGAGGGCGAAGGGCAAAGGGCAAAGGGTTCGGGAAAAGCTGAGAGCTGACAGCTGAAAGCCGAGAGCTGAACCAAATGTTTCCAGCGTTGATCGAAAAAGTGATGCGTCGCGAAGACCTGACGAGCGAGGAGGCCGCCGCGGCCATGGGCGAGGTCATGGAGGGACGCGCGGCCGACGCGCAGATCGCCGGGCTGTTGATTGGCCTCGCGATGAAGGGCGAGCGACCGGCTGAGATTGTTGGTCTGGCGAGGACGATGCGGGCGCACGCGGTCACGCTCTCTCGGACCTACGACAGCGTGTTCGACACCTGCGGTACGGGGGGCGACCGATCGGGCACGTTCAACATCTCGTCGTGCGCCGCCGTGGTGATCGCCGCGTGCGGCGTCCCCGTGGCCAAGCACGGCAACCGGTCGGTGTCGAGCCGGTCGGGTAGCGCCGACGTGTTCGAGGCCCTTGGCGTCGACATCTCAGCGGCACCGGTCGTGGTCGAGCGCTGCCTGAGCGAGGCCGGCATCGGGTTTTTCTTTGCGCCGACGTTCCACCCGTCGATGAAGCACGCGGCCGCGGCGCGGCGGGCGATGGGTGTGCGGACGGCGTTCAATCTGCTGGGGCCGCTGACCAACCCGGCCGGCGCCGCGCGACAGCTGGTCGGAGTGCCGCGCCCCGAGTTCACCGATCTCCTGGCGCGGGCGTTGCTGCTGCTGGGATCGGAGCGTGCATGGGTGGTCCACGCCGCGGATGGCGTCGACGAGATTACGACGACGGGCTACACCAAGATTTCGGAATGCCGCGGCGGATCGGTGAACACGTTCTACCTCCATCCGTCCGACGTCGGCCTGTCGAAAGCGCCGGCGGCGGCACTCAAGGGTGGCGACGCGCGCGAGAACGCTCGCATCTTTACGGCGGTACTGGCGGGCGAGGCTGGCGCCGCGCGTGATGTCGTGCTGCTGAACGCCGGCGCCGCGCTCTTCATTGCAGGGGCGGTTGAATCGGTCGAAGAGGGCATCCGGCGCGCGGCGGCGGCGATCGATCGAGGTGACGCGGCGCGGACGCTCGAGCGATTGGTGTCGACGTCGCGGGCCGAGCCGTCCGCTATGGGAGCAGGCGCGTGACCGCGGGTACCGCGGACGGCGCGGATCTGCTGAAGACCATTGTGGCCGCGACGCGCCGCATCGTGGACGTGCGCACGGCGCGCGAGCCTCTGCGGGAACTTGCCGCGCGGGCGGAACGGCTACCGCCTCGGCCTCCGCTTCATCCAGGACGGTTCCGGGCCGCTCTGGAGCGGCGAGATCGCGTCAACGTGATCGCGGAGTGCAAACGCCGGTCGCCCTCGCGAGGCGTGTTGCGAGCCGACTACGACGCCTCTGCCATCGCGCGTGCATTGTCGGCCGGCGGTGCGGCGGCAGTGTCGGTCTTGACAGAGCCGACGTTTTTCGACGGCTCCCTTGATGATCTCGCGCGAGTCGTTGCCGCCGTGGATGTACCAGTGCTCCGGAAGGATTTCGTCGTCTCGGAGTATCAGCTGCTCGAAGCCCGCGTGGCCGGGGCGGATGCCGTGTTGCTGATAGTGGCGGCGTTGTCGCCCTCCGACCTGCGAGCTCTTGCCGCCCGCGCGGCGGCGCTTGGTCTCGACGTCCTGGTCGAAGTCCACGACGCCGACGAGCTGCGGACCGCGACGGACGCAGGCGCCACGATCATCGGCGTGAACAACCGCAACCTGCGCACGCTCGCCGTTGACGTCGCCCTCTCGGAGGAGCTCATCGCCCACATGCCGAAGGACGTGGTCGCGGTGAGCGAAAGCGGACTGCGCATGGCCGACGATCTGACGCGACTGCGCGGGCTCGGATACAGTGCGTTTCTGATGGGTGAGCGGTTCATGACCGAGGCTGACCCGGGCGCGGCGCTTCAGGCGTTGCTCCGGCAGGCGCTTACCGCCCAGGACACGAAGGACACAAAGGTTCGGATATGACGAGCCGCGGGCTGGCGCGCAGAGTAGGGCTCAAGGGGGGACAGCCGAGGCCGAGAGTCTACGCTCGACGTCGAGGGATGGCGAAGCTGCGGCCGGGCGTGGGGGTGGGGCCCAGGGGACAGCCGAGGCCGAGAGTCTACGCTCGAGGCCGAGGGATGGCGAAGCTGTGGCCAGGCGTGGGGGTGGGGCCCCACGCAAGTAAATAATGTTCATCAAAATCTGCGGCATCACCAACATCGGCGATGCGCGCGCGGCCGTCGAGCAGGGCGCCAGCGCGATCGGGTTCGTGCTCTGGCCCGCGAGCCCGCGCTTCGTCGAGCCGGAGCGGGCGCGCGACATCATCGCGGCGCTGCCGCCTTCGGTACAGGCCGTCGGCGTGTTCGTGAATCAGCCGGCGCTCTTCGTGAACGACGTGGCCGCCGAGATTGGGCTGGCTGTCGTGCAGCTGCATGGAGACGAGCCACCCGCCTTTGCCGAGTCGGTGGCGCTGCCGGTGTTCAAGGCGGTGGCGCTCGGCGCCGGGCAGCCAGCCGGGCAGCCAGCCGGGCAGCCAGCCGGGCAGCCAACTTGGCAGCTTGTCGCCGGCGACTGGCCCGAGCGCGTGACGCTGCTCGTCGATGCCAACGACCCCGTTCGGCGAGGCGGTACCGGCACGAACGCGGACTGGCCGGCCGCCGCCACGCTCGCGCGGAGGCGGCGCGTGATTCTGGCCGGCGGGCTGACGCCCGAGAACGTCGCCGACGCGATCGCTCGGGTGCAGCCCTTCGGGATCGATGTGTCGTCGGGTGTCGAGCGCTCACCCGGTGTGAAGGATCATCAGCGTCTAGCGGCGCTGTTCGCCGCCGTGCGCGCACTGGAGGGAATCCCGGAAGGCACTTGAGTCGATGTATCGCCGCCCATGTAGTGCAGGACTTCAGTCCTGCCCCGCCGGCGGTGGAAGACCTAGTGCTACACACGGATACGTTATGACGCCACCGACCACGACAACCAGGCGCGACCCGGATGCGCGCGGCTATTTCGGCGAGTTCGGCGGGCGTTTCGTCCCCGAGACGCTCGTCGAGCCTGTCGAATCGCTCGAGCGCGCGTATCTGGCGGCGCGCGACGACCCGTCGTTTCACGCCGAGCTCGACCGGCTCCTGAAGCACTACGTCGGCCGTCCGACGCCGGTGTACGAGGCGGCACGGTTGACGGCGGCGGCCGGCGGCGCGCGGATGTTCCTGAAGCGGGAGGATCTCACGCATACCGGCGCTCACAAGATCAACAACGCCCTCGGTCAGGCGCTGCTGGCCGTGCGCATGGGCAAGCGCCGAATCGTGGCCGAGACCGGAGCGGGCCAGCATGGTGTGGCGACAGCCACCGCGTGCGCGCTTCTCAACCTCGAGTGCCACGTCTACATGGGCGCCGAGGACATGAATCGCCAGGCGCTGAACGTCTTTCGCATGCGACTGCTGGGCGCCGAAGTGGTGCGCGTCGACGCAGGCAGCCGAACGCTGAAAGACGCGATCAACGAGGCCATGCGCGACTGGGTGACCAACGTCGAGGATACCTACTACCTGCTGGGGTCGGTACTCGGACCGCACCCCTATCCGCTCATGGTTCGCGAGTTTCAATCGGTGATCGGTCGTGAAGCCAGGAATCAGATTGTCGAGCTTGCCGGCCGCCTGCCCGACGCGATCGTGGCGTGCGTCGGCGGCGGCAGCAACGCCATGGGCATCTTCGATGCCTTCGTCGGCGATCCGGACGTCCGGCTGATTGGCGTCGAGGCCGGCGGCGAGGCGATCGTTCGAGGCCGCCATGCCGCGCGCTTCGCGGGCGGCAGCTCGGGCGTGCTGCAGGGCACCCGCACCTTCATCCTGCAGGACGACAACGGAAATATCGAGCTGACGCATTCAATTTCCGCCGGTCTCGATTACGCGGCCGTCGGACCCGAGCACGCGTGGCTGCGCGCGCTCGGCCGGACCGAGTACGCCCACGTGACCGACGCCGAGGCGCTGGCCGCCTTTCAGACGCTGGCGCGGCTCGAAGGCATCCTGCCGGCGCTCGAGTCGGCGCACGCCGTGGCGTACGCGCAGGGGCTCGCGCGCGAGCTCGGGCCGTCGAAGGTCGTGCTGGTGAATCTGTCTGGCCGAGGAGACAAGGACGTGCACACCGTGGAGAAGGCCCTTGGCACGAAATAGTATCGCCGATACCTTCGCGCGCCTCAGGCGCGACGGCCGTTCCGGCCTGATCACGTACGTCACCGCGGGGGATCCCGATCTCGCGCGTTCGGCCGAGATCCTCCAGGCATTGGATCGGGCCGGTGCCGACGTGCTCGAAGTCGGCGTGCCGTTCTCCGACCCACTCGCCGACGGTCCGGTGATCCAGCGCGCGACCGAACGCGCCTTGGCGGCTGGCGGGAGCCTGCGCGCCACGCTGGCCCTCGTGGGCCGCGTCCGCCGAGACGTCGCGGCGCCGATCGTCGTCTTCAGCTACGCGAATCCGCTGATGCGCATGGGTCTGGAGACGTTCACGAAAGAGGCGGCCGGCGTGGGCGTGGACGGGGTGCTGGCGCTCGACTTGCCGATTGAAGAGGCGGGCGAGCTCCGTGCCGTGCTGGCGTCACAGGGGCTCGATACGATATTTCTGTTGAGTCCGACGACGACCGAGGCGCGGATTCGCAAGGCGGCCGAGCTGGGACGAGGCTTCTTGTACGGCATTTCCCGTCTTGGCGTGACCGGTGCTCGCGACCGTGTCGCATCAGGGGCCGAAGCGCTCGTCAGGCGGATTCGGCGACATACTGAGCTTCCGGTGGCGGTCGGGTTCGGTATTTCGCGGCCGGAGCACGTGGCCGAGGTGGGCGCGTACGCGGACGCGGCCGTCGTCGGCAGCGCCCTCGTGTCGTTGATTGCCGAAGCGGCGGCGTCGCCCGCGCTCGTCGGGCGCGTGGAAGAATACATTCGGTCGCTCAAGAGCGTGTGCCTGGCACCCCGAGCCTGAACGGGCTGTGAGACGCCTATGACGCTGGACGATTTGCGCAAAGACATCGATCGGGTGGACGAAGTGCTCGTGCGCCTGCTCAACGAGCGCGCGCGCTGCGTCTGCGAAATCGGCCGCATGAAGAAGGCGCAGGGAGTGGAGATCTATCAGCCCGATCGAGAGAAAGACGTCCTGAAGCACGTGCGTGACGTCGCCTGCGAAGGTCCGCTCGGGCCCGACGCCATCGGCCGGCTCTTCGAGCGGATCATCGACGAAGCCCGCCGGCTCGAACGAAGGGTCATCCATGGGGACGGCGAGGGGGAGACATGAGTGTAGAAGTTGGAAGTTAGAAGTCAGAGCTGAAAAGTTAGAAGTCGGATACTCAGAACGGAGAACGGTATGGTTGTCGTGATGGACGAGCGGGCGACCGAGGCGCAAATCGAGCTGGTCGTGGCGCGTCTCGTCGAGATGGGAATGGACGTGCACCGATCGACGGGTGTGACCCGGACGGTGCTGGGTGTGGTCGGGCAGCGGCGTCCCGACCCGGGATTGATCGAAATGCTCGAGGGGGTTCACGAGGTCCTGAGGATCTCGGAGCCCTACAAGCTGGCGAGCCGCACGTTCAAGCCGGAAGGGACGATCGTGAATGTCGGCGACGTCCGGATTGGCGGCGACGAAGTGATCGTGATGGCCGGCCCGTGCTCGGCGGAAAACGAGAAGCAGGTCCGCGCGACCGCGACGGCCGTTCGAAAGGCGGGCGCCAAGATTTTCCGCGGCGGCGCGTTCAAGCCGCGGAGCTCTCCCTACAGCTTCCAGGGACTGGGCGAAGAGGGCCTGCGCCTCATGCGCGACGCGTGCAACGCCGAGGGCATGGGGCTCGTGACCGAGGTCATGGACCTGAGTCAGATCGAGCTCATCGAGCGGTACACCGACGTCTTCCAGGTCGGCGCGCGCAACATGCAGAACTTCACGCTCCTCAGAGAGCTCGGCCACACGCGCAAGCCGGTTTTGCTCAAGCGCGGCATTGCGGCCACGATCGAGGAGTGGCTGCTGTCGGCCGAGTACATCCTGAGCGGAGGGAACGCCGACGTCATCCTCTGCGAGCGCGGCATCCGGACGTTCGAAACGGCGACACGCAACACGTTCGACGTCTCGGCCATTCCGGTGGTCAAGAAGTTGAGCCACCTGCCCGTCGTGGGCGACCCGAGCCACGGCGCCGGGCGCCGCGACATGGTGGCGCCGATGGCTCGCGCCGCGGTGGCCGCCGGCGCCGATGGCCTGATCATCGAGGTCCACTGCGACCCCGACCACGCGCTCAGCGACGGGGCGCAGTCGATGTATCCAGCCCAGTTCGACCGCCTGATGGCCGAGCTGCGCATCATCGCGCCGGCCATCGGCCGAAGCATCTGCCTCGAGCCAGTGGCGAGGCGAGGGTGGGGATCATGAGCCGGGACATGAAATTTCAGAGTGTAGAGTTCAGAGTTCAAACTGCCGAGTGCAGATTGACGATCTGGGACAGGCGTCGGGCGCGATTACTCCGACACCGACACTTGGAACTCTGAACTCTGAACTTCTTTGAACTCTGAAACTAAATCTGAACTCTGAACTTCCATGGAACTGCCCGTCATCCAGCCCGGCCGCGTGGCGACCGGCGAGCCTTTGATCTTCGAGAAGATCGGCATCGTCGGTCTCGGGCTGATTGGCGGATCGATCGCGCTGGCAGCACGGCAGATCTGGCCGACGTCGCTCGTGATCGGGGTCGACAACAAGGACGTGCTCGAGATGGCCATGCGGTTGCACGCGATCGACGTCGCCGCGGACGATCTGATCGTGCTCGCCGAGGCGGATCTCGTCATTCTCGCCGCCCCGGTGCGTCAGAACCTTCGGCTGCTCGATGAGCTCGACGATCACGTGCGCGGCCCGGCCGTGGTCACCGACACCGGGAGCACGAAGCGCGCGATCGTCGAGGCGGCGCGGCGGCTCCCGCCTCGGTTCACCTTCATCGGCGGCCATCCGCTCGGTGGGGCCGCGGCGAGCGGTCTGGACAACGCGCGCCCTGACCTGTTCAAAGGACGGCCGTGGCTGTTCACCCCGTCGGAAGGCGGGGGCGGGGCGATCGAGAAGCTGCTGGCGTTTACGCGCGCGCTGGGCGCGCTGCCGCGCCTCGTCGGCGTCGAGGCGCACGACCGGACGCTCGCGTTCTTGAGCCATCTGCCGCAGATCACGGCCAGCGCCTTGATGCAGGTCGTGGGCGATGCGGTGGGCGAGGAAGGCCTGGCGCTCGCGGGACGAGGGCTCGTCGACACCACAAGGCTCGCGTCGAGCCCGGCCGAAATTTGGAAGGACATCAGCGCCACCAACGCCGACGAGATCGCGCGTGCGCTCGACACCTTCATCGCGCTCCTTCAGGACCTGAAGCGCGACCTGGACGCCGGCGATCGGCTCGACGAAGTCTTCACGGCGGCTGGACGTTGGCGCGAGAAGCTGAAGGGCGTAGGCTGAGATGAACAAGGTTCTTCCCGACGCCAACGCGGCAGTCGCGCTCATCCCCGACGGCGCGACGATTGTGATGGGCGGCTTCGGCCTCTGTGGCATTCCCGAGAACCTCATTCGGGCGTTGCATGGCCGGGGCACGAAGTCGCTGACCATCATCAGCAACAATGCCGGCGTCGACGATTTCGGGATCGGCGTGCTGCTGAAGGCCCGGCAGGTGCGGAAGATGGTGTCCACGTATGTCGGCGAGAACAAGGAGTTCGAGCGCCAGTTCCTGGCCGGTGAAATCGAAGTGGAGCTCGTGCCTCAAGGCACGTTCGCGGAGAGGATTCGCGCCGCCGGCGCGGGTATCGGCGGGTTCTTCACACCTGCTGGGTACGGCACCATCGTCGCCGAAGGCAAGGAAACGCGGGTGATCGATGGCAAGCCCTACGTGTTCGAGAAGCCCCTTCACGCCGATTTCGCGTTCGTCAGCGCGTGGAAGGGCGATCGCGCAGGGAACCTGGTGTACCGGCGGACGGCGCGCAACTTCAATCCGGTGATGGCGACCGCCGCGCGCGTGACGATCGCCGAGGTCGAGCACCTGGTCGACCGCGGTCAGATCGATCCGGACCACGTGATGACGCCGGGCATCTTCGTGAAGCACATCATCCAGGGTGAGAAGTACGAGAAACGCGTCGAGAAGCGAACGGTGTCGGCGGGTTGAAAAATACCACCACGGAGGGCACGGAGGTTACACAGAGGGCGCTGTTTCTTCTCTTGGATCGCCAAGAGCGGCTGCTCGGGCGTCCAGGATCGCCATGAGCCCTTGTTTGTGTTCCATGGCGTGAATTCATAGGCTAGCAGCCGAGCCGCGGCGCTGGGGGTTTCACCGGCGCCGTCGGCTCCAATGCTGGTGTTAGGCCTCATGTCGATCAACTTGCCCTGCGTTTCGCCAATAGCGCTCTGACCGCCGGAACAAGCTTGACCGGTATTTTCATCACCGTCGTCGTCGTTGAGCGGTACGCCGCCTCGTCCTCAGCCACAGCCTCGATGTCGGACTGCGCCTCGTAGTGATCGAGTATCCGTTGCACTCGCGCGTCGTTCCAACCTGGTGGGAATCGATTCCGCTTCTTCATGGCTTCTTCCGTTTTGAGAACCGCTGGCGTCGCTGCAAGGCCTTCCGGGCTTTCTCGCCGAGCTCGTATGCTGTGATGACAAAGACCGAACCCGGGGTTGGGTCCGGCACATAGATCACTCGCAAGTACCGCCCCGCATCGGTTTGACCGAGGGCGATCCGTGATTCGTCGCGACCGGCGCGATCTTCCATCGGTCGCGCCAGGACATCTTCCACTTCGTCCTCAACGACGGAATGGCCGTGGATGTGAGGTTGGCCAGTCGCTGGATCGATGTAGAATCGAACCGTCACTCAGAAATTCTACGCCCGAACGAGGTTTTCCGAAATATCGGCACGATGGGTTTGAGACCGAACGCATTGGGGCTGACCCGCGGCGGCCGCTCGCTGACCACCTCGAATCGGCACGGTCGCCACGCGGCCGCCGAGGGGTCCAGCCGCTGTTAGAGGCCTCAGGCCGGATTTCACCAGTGACGTTCGTGCTGAGCCATTGTCGATCCCTGCGATATCCGCTCATGCAATCCGGCTAACGCTCCGGTTCAGCGGCGGGCCGCGCAGCGGACCGTCCGCTGCAACCGGTTGATGCTCATTCAGCCCTCCCCCTGCCACCTACTTACTGAGTAGGCTTCGGCGCAGGGAAATGCGCGCATGCCGCGCAGGAGGAGGACCGAATGAGATTCTACAACCGTCAGCATCGCCACTATTGCGGAATCGATCTCCACGTGAAGACGATGTACCTCTGCATCCTGGACGCGGCCGGCCAGGTGCTCGTGCACCGCAACGTGCCGTCGACCCCCGAGGCGTTCCTCGAGACGATCGCCCCGTACCGAGACGATCTAGTCGTCGCGGCGGAGTGCATGTTCACCTGGTACTGGCTCGCGGACCTGTGCGCCGCTGAAGGCATCGCGTTCGTCTTGGGCCACGCGCTCGCGATGAAAGCCCTCCACGGCGGCAAGGCCAAGAACGACAAGATCGACTCGCACAAGATCGCGAGCCTCTTGCGCGGCGGCCTGCTGCCGCAGGCCTACGTCTATCCAGCCGGCATGCGGTCGACCCGGGATCTCATTCGGCGTCGGCTGCATCTAGTCCGCAAGCGCGGCGAGCTCCTGGCGCACATTCAGAATACCCGCGCCCAGTACAACCTTCCAGCCTTTGCGCGGCGCCTCGCGTATCCCGCCAACCGCGACGGGATCAGCGCGCATTTCGCCGATCCGAGTGTCCGGAAGAGCATGGACGTGGACCTGGCGTTGATCGACCAGTACGACACGCTCATCCTGGACCTCGAACTCACGATTGTTCGGGAGGCGAAGCGCCACGACGCCGA
>Ga0156018_1157_pt1 | contig 32174 bp, 33 predicted proteins | sample RifCSPlowO2_02_FD_107672 | JGI IMG/M metagenome (GOLD analysis project Ga0156018, IMG submission 107672) | Acidobacteria bacterium RIFCSPLOWO2_02_FULL_65_29 | reverse complement strand
GCCGATCGACAGGTCCTTGCCAAGCGCCTGTACTTCGTCTGCATGCGCGCGCAGGTACTCGATGTATCCGGCGAGGCGATCGACGTGGCACACCCCCATGCGGTGCTTCACGCGCCTGACCAGCATGGTCCTGCGGTAGCCGCGGAAGTCGCGTTTCGTCTGTGCGCGCAGCAGGATCAGGATCTGGCTGACATCCTCCGGCGAGACGTCGGTCACCGGGGCGGACACCTCCGCCCTATGGCGCACGAGCGCTTCCGGCATCTGCTCGGGAGACAGAACGCGATCGACCACGCCAGTGGCAATGGCACTGCGCGGCATCTGATCGTGCTCGGCCGATTCCGGCGCCTGGGCGATCACCATCCCGCCGGCGGCCTTGATGTCTCTGATGCCGAGCGCGCCGTGGCTGCCGGTTCCCGACAAGATGATGCCGATCGCGTCGTCTTGCTGGTCGGTCGCCAGCGATCGCAAGAACACGTCGATGGCCGTCTGCGACCCGCGTCGCGGCGGGGGGGGCGCGACATGCAGCAGCCGGTGCTCGATGGTGAGGTCGGCGTTCGGCGGGATGACGTACACGTGGTTGGGCTCCACGCGCACGCCCTCCTGAGCCTCGCTGACCGGCATCGCGGTCTGCTTCGAGAGCAGCTCCGCCATCAAGCTTTCGTGAGTGGGGTCCAGGTGCGGGATCAGCACGAAGGCCATTCCGCTGTCAACTGGCATCGCACTGAAAAGTTTCTTGAACGCGTCGAGCCCGCCGGCGGACGCGCCGATCCCGACCACAGGAAACGCGTCGTCCTCCGCCGGCACGCGATGGGAACCTGGAGCGCGAGCATCCCGCGGGCCAGCCTCGACTGAGGCGACTGGCCGCCGATGAGCGCCGGCGGACCGCGGTGTTCTTGGCCGTGTCTTCGTCGCTGCCTTGCGCATATGCGTGGCTCATCTTATCAACTGGCTGCGAGCGAAGAGCCACATGATCGCGCCCGGGTGCGATGGACAAATGGACGGCTGGTGGGTTGTGGGGGAATCCCCGACACGACGCCGACAGGATCACCCGATTGAATCGCCGTCGCGCTCGCGACACGATACGGCGATGAGCGTGACGATGATTTCTCCAGCAGCTGGATCTCCCGCAGGGGCCGACAGGCTGCCGGCTGAAACAACCATGCCCGATTGGCTCCGGCTGATACGGGCCGAGTACCTCGAAATCCCCGGCCTGCACTTGACGAAGCCAGAAGTGGAGCGGCTCTGGGGCCTCGATTCCATGACGTCCGAGGCGCTGCTTTCGGCGCTCCTCGATATCAAATTTCTCAAACGTACCCGCCAGGGTGCCTACGTACGCGCGGATCTGGGCTGACATGGACTGGCCCTCGACCCTCGCCGATGGTGACGTTGTGATCGTTCGCGACGAGACGACGAACGGATCGCGGTATGTGGTGCACGGCCGCTGCGGCCCTCAACTGGCGTGCCGGACGTATGCCGAGGCCGAGGCGCGGAGCCTCTCGTATGCCGAGCAGTCGCGCGCCCGCGTCTGGTACGCGGATGCACGCGGTCTTCAACTCGTGGGCCACCACGTTCGCGCGGCTTCGTCGCCGATCGTGCGCCAGGCTGCCATGACGCCAGGCTCGAAGGAGCCGGGCATAGGAGAGAAGCCATGACGGACAGAGAACTGATGCAGCGAGTCGAGAATGCCCTCGAATGGGAACCCAGCATCGATCAGAGCGACGTGGGCGTGTCGGTCGACGATGGGGTCGTGACGCTGCGGGGGAATGTGCGCTCGCATGCCGAGAAGGCGACGGCCGAACGGGTGACGCTGCGGATGTACGGCGTGAAGGCCGTGGCCAACGATCTCAGCGTACGACTCGGGGTGGGCGACGAGCGCACCGACACGGATCTGGCGCAGGCCGCCGTGGCAGCGTTGACGTGGAACACGGTCATCCCGACCGATCGCGTCACGCCGACCGTCAGCCAAGGGTGGATCACGCTGAAGGGCGCCTTGGAGTGGCAGTACCAGAAGGACGCCGCAGCGCGCAGCGTTCGGGACCTCGCCGGTGTGCGAGGGATCACGAACGAGATCGTGGTCAAACCTCGCGTCAGTACCGCGGACGTGCGAGCCAAGATCGAGCAAGCCTTTACGCGAAGCGCCGGAATCGATGCACGCCGGATCAGCGTGACCACCCAGGATGGCAAGGTCCTCCTCACGGGCAACGTACGGTCGTGGGCCGAGCGCCGGGAGGCCGAGCGGGCCGCCTGGGCGGCACCAGGCGTGACGCAGGTCGACGACCGCCTGGCGATTACGCCGTAGCCATGGCGGCAGCATCGAACACTTCAGCCCACGTGCTCACAAGGAGGCCGTATGTCACTCATGCGATGGGATCCGTTCCGCGAGCTCGAAGACATGTCCACGCGCTTGAATCGGCTCTTCAGCCAGCCTCTCGCTCGCCGGACAGCCGATGACGGCGACTCCTTGTCGGCCGACTGGGCCCCGGCGGTCGACGTCCAGGAAACCGACAAGGAGTATCTCGTCAAGGCCGATCTCCCCGAGGTCAAGAAGGAAGACGTCGCCGTGGACATCCAGGACGGGATGCTGAGCGTTCGCGGCGAGCGACATCAGGAAAAAGAAGAAAAAGGCAAGAAGTTTCACCGCATCGAACGCGCCTACGGCCGGTTCGAGCGTCGCCTCGCGTTGCCGTCCGAGGTCGACGCGCAGAAAGTGGCGGCGGAATTCAAGGACGGCGTGTTGAAGGTGCACTTGCCAAAGTCGGCGACTGCACAGCCCAAGACCATCAATGTGAATGTATCGTGAGGAAGGGAACCGCGATGAGAGTCCGTGATGTGATGTCCGCCCCTGCGGAAACCTGTCGCCCGGAGACCGACCTGGCGGCCGTGGCCAAGCTGATGTGGGATCACGACTGTGGCTTCGTACCGGTCGTCGGCGCGGCGGGCGCTCTCGTCGGCGTGATCACTGACCGCGACATCTGCATCGCCACCACCACGCGGCGTCTGCTGCCCGAACACATCTCGGCGGCGCAGGCGATGTCGAGCCCGATTCACGCCTGCCTGCCGACCGACACGACGAGCGAGGCTCTGGCCACCATGAAGCAGTTCAGAATTCGTCGTCTCGCGGTCATCGACAAGGACGGGCACCTGCGGGGCGTGATCTCCCTGAACGACATCGTGCTCGCGTCGGAACGGAAGGGTGAGCCAGCCGCGAAGGACATCGTCTCGGCCCTGGCGGGCATTTGCGCGCACCGATCGATTGAGCCGATCGCCGTCTGAACAGACCCGGTCGCCTCGATCGATATCCGTCACATCGATGAGTCTCAGAAGGGGCGTCATGTACCGCACATACTCGGAGTGGGCCAGATTGGCTTGGAGTCCTGCCGAATGGTGGAGACTGAGCTGCGACCCAACCGAATGGATGCGAATGGGCTCCGACTTCATGAGCTGCGGGATGACGAGCGGCCGTCGTTTCTACGGCCGCCGGGCGGAGATCGAGGCACTGGAGGCGGTCAAGAAGCGACTCGAGGACGAGATCGCCGACATCGACGACAGGATCGACGAGTTGAAGGGCGCGGCAGCAGCCAAGAAGGACTGAGATCTCACCCAGCGTGCGCGGCCCGATTACGGCTGGGCGGCCCTATCGTGGGTTTCGAGGAATTTCGCGACCTCGAGATTTTCAGGAAAGTCGCGTGCCAGCCGTCGGGCGACGACGGTCGCGTCGGCGATGTTCTTCTCGCGCACCTGAATGTCCCACAGCGCAAACTCCGCTTCCGCGTGGACGAAGAAGTCCGACGTGATGCTCACCGCCTCGTGCAATGTCCGGATCGCGCGCTTCTTGTTGCCGCCCCCGAGCAGCCAGCCCGTGCCCCACGGCATCTTGGTGTCGACGATGTAATCGATCCAGGCGCGCGCGACGAGCGCGCGGACGTGGCCGGGATTGCGCTTCAGAACGGTGTCGAGCGACCGCCTGGCTTCCCAGTACTCGTCCCATCCGGTTCTGCGGCCGAGCGTTCCCAGATGCAGCCAGACGTGATTCAGATTGAGCTTGCCAAGAAAGAACAGGGCGTCTTCATTCCCCGGTGTCGCGCGTAGCTTCGAGCGCGCCACCTTCTGGCCCAGCGTCGTCTCGGTCTGGAACGCCGCCATCAGCTCCGGGCACGCGGCGCACGCGTTGAACGCCTTCTCCTTGTCGCGTTGACGGTCGAGAGCGGCTTTGAGCTGGAAGAGCAGCGCCGAGGTCCGGAGCTCGTACGCCGTCAGATTCTCGGAGTCCACCGAGCGCAGCCCGAGCGCGAGGTCGGCTGCCGAGCCGTATCGGCCGGTGTAGAACAGGCTCTGCGCATCCGACAGGGTGAGGCCATCGGATGCGACCGCGCGGTCCCCGACGTGCGACGGCGCGCTCTCGCTGGGCAACGTCGGCGCCGGCGGGCGTGTCTGGTCGGGCTGCTGACCGGCCGCTTGACTAGAGGTCGTCACGGTTGCAAGGCAGAGAGCCAGGAGAATGGAGCGGCGCATCAGGGTCCTTCACGATATTGTAGCCGCGCGGCCCGCGCCGTGCCTGTTCGCCGCGAGCCGCTGGCCAGGCGCCGCCAAGGACCGGCGACGCGGGATACGGCCAGCGCTGCCGGCGCGGTCCGGCGAAGGCGTCGGTCCGATCGGGAAAGGTGATAGAATCACATGGTCGGATCTAGCCACGTGCTGTGCCGCCTGAGGGCGTGACGAGCCTTTCCTGACTCGCTCCTCCTGACGTTCTGCCTAGCAACGAGACGAAATCCAACGGACGGATCCGTGGTGGACCGTCTGATGCGTGCGCCGCCCTGGCGGCGCCGCGGTCGCAATAGCGACAGAGGAGTAGGTTCATGGGTCGGAAGCTCTACGTCGGCAACCTCCCGTACGAAACAGGCGAAACGGAGCTCCACGAGCTCTTCGCCCGCGCCGGGACCGTCGAAACGGTCACCGTGATGCGCGACATGGCCACCGGGCGAGCGCGAGGATTTGCGTTTGTCGAGATGAGCACGGACGAAGAGGCGCAGAAGGCCATCACCGAGCTGAACGCGTATCAGCTTGGCGGCCGCGGGCTCACCGTCAACGAAGCGCGCCCGAAGCCGGCGCGCTCGGGCGGGTTCGGCGGCGGCGGCGGCGGCGATTCGCGTCGTCGTCGGTCCGAGCCCCGCTGGTAGCTGCTGTGGACGTCGGGGCAGGGCTCGTGCCCCGCCCCGTTCTCAACCCTATGGGCGCTGAATATTTCTACGGGGCGAGGCGTGTGGACGTGGGCAAGCGCGGCGGCAAGCCGTCGCGGCCGCACGATCCGCAGGGCAAGCCCGCAACCGGACGTGTGGCCCGGATCCTCGTCGGCCAGGGCCATGGATACATCCGACTGCGCGACGATCGCCAGGTCTACTTTCATCGCGGAGACTTGAGGCAGGGCACCCTCTTCAACGATCTCCAGGTCGGCGACACCGTCGCGTTCGAAGTGCTCGAAGACTCGGTGAGCGGCGCGCGCGCGCTTCGCGTGATGCGGCGCATGAAGTGAAGATGGGGCCGATGTGGAGGTCCGTGTGATTCAGCGTCCGCCCGGCGTCGGCGCCTTCGAATTCGTGATACTGGCCACGCTCCGGGCCGCACAGTTGATCCGCGGCTGCACGCCGAAGGTGGAAGGGGGGCACAAACCCATCATCACCGCGCAGTTCGAGGTCGCGGCAGGGAAGGTTGCGCAATTCTTTCCCGCGCGGGTGGCCGTCGGCGAGCCCGCCCCGACCAGCATCCCCGTCGCGACCCACGCCACCTGAGATTCGGTGGATACGAGACGCGCATCACCGGCCTCCGGAGGTGATGCCGCGCGGGCTTCGCTTGCGGTGGCGCGCTGAGACATAGTAGCGCGTGCTCGCGCGACGCCTCCTCCTTGCCGCGTCGACCAATGCTTGGTTGCGCGAGTACGCCGTCAAGACCGCGTTCGTCCGCCGGTCGGTGTCGGCCTTCATGCCGGGCGAGCGGCTGGAGGACGCCATGGCCGCCGCGTCCGCGCAGCAGGCCCTGGGCGTTGGGACGATCTTCACCAAGCTCGGCGAAAATCTCGTTCGGCCTGACGAGGCCGATCGGGTCACCCTTGAGTATCTCGACGCGCTCGATCGCATCCAGGCGGCCGGTCTCGGCGCGCAGATTTCCGTGAAGCCGACCCAGCTCGGGCTCGATTTCGACGCCGGGCTCTGTTTCCAGAATCTGCAGCGCCTCGTCAATCGCGCCGCCGAGCGCGACAACCTTGTGTGGATCGACATGGAGGGCTCGGCGTACGTCGATCGGACGCTCGCCCTTTTCCGGCAGACGCGGGCGTGCTCCGACCGGATAGGCATCGCCCTACAGGCGTATCTGCGTCGCACGGCGACGGATCTCGAATCCCTGCTGCCGCTGGGCGCGGCGGTCCGCCTCGTGAAAGGCGCGTACCTGGAACCGGCGTCTGTCGCGTTCTCGAGAAAAGAAGACGTCGACGAGAATTTCTACACGCTGGCTTGCCGCGTGCTTGGCCACGCGTGCTCGAAGCCGGGCGGGCTGCTGCACATCGCCACGCACGATCCACGCCTCGTGGATCGACTCGCGGCCTTCATCGGCGATCGCGGCGTGCCGGCATCCGCGTATGAATACGCCATGCTGTACGGAATTCGGCGGCCGCTCCAGCAGCGGATTGTACAGGCGGGACGACCGCTGCGCGTGCTCATCGCGTATGGCGACTACTGGTTCCCGTGGTACATGCGGCGCCTGGCCGAGCGGCCCGCCAACGTGTGGTTCGTCGTGAAGAACGTGTTCGCGCGATAGCGGGCCCCGAGCCCCGAGGCCCGAGGCCCTGTTCTGTCATCTCCTTCGCAGACTGAAACCCGAGAGCACGCTCACGCGCGTCCCCGACTTTCCCGGCACCACCGCGACATTCACCGGCACGTTCACAGCCCCCGCCCGGAACGTCATGCCCGTTGCCAGCACCAGAGCCGTGCCGGCGGGCGTGATGTTAGGACCGATCCCGAACTCGGCTCCGTCTCGCGTCCGCACGCCCACGATCCAGCTCAGGCTGGGGAGCACGACACTCTGCTCGAGCCCGCCGACGAGCGCCACCCATTCGGTGACCATCGTGACGCCGCCGTCCCGCGTGAAGAACTGCTTCTCGAACTGCCAGCCGAATTGCGAAATGTGCGGGCCGACCTCGATCTCTCTCTCCGCCAGTTTCTTGACCACGCCGTCGGCCAGGAGCGTGAGGCCGAAGCGGGGCCCGGAGAGGTTGGCCTCCTTGGCGTAGGGGGGAAGCGTCTGACCGATCGCGGATCCCGAGAGCCCCAGGACAAGAAGGACTGCGCACGTCGCCCGACCGACGGCGCCCGTGCCCGCCAACATCGGTCGACCGTGGACCGAGAGGCTCGAGCTGATGGCTGAGAGCTGACGGCTGAGAGCTGACGAGTGGTCTTTCATGACATCCTCCAAAGAGTGTGGCCGCATTCGCGCGGCGTACGAGGCGTGCGATCGTGCGCCTCGTCCCAGCCACCATCGTGCCGCGCGGTTTCGGGGAAGTCCTGTCGGGTCAGCTGAAAAGTCCTGATCTTTCGCAGAATGGCTAGGCGCGCACAGGGGGAGCGACCGAGCCGCCGCCTGCGCCGAAGGCTTCGGCGAGCCTCGCCGGAGCTCGAAGAGCGGAGGCGGGGGGTGTGGGGCGGAGCCCCGCGTTGGCCCGTTATGCTGGTCGAAACGAGAATCTTGCACTCGTTACCGCATAACGGGCGAGGCGCGCACGGCGCGCCTGCGAGGGAGCGGCGCGGGGCGTAGGGGTCCCCGCAAGCGACCGAGCCGGGGTGTGGGGCGGAGCCCCACGTCTCAGGATGCGCGATTGCGCACGCGCGCGAGGGCGCGAGCCCAGAGATCGGGGTGGGTCGACACGTGGAGGAGCGGTTCGATGGGCAACAGCCACCCGGCATTGCCGTCGGGCGCCTGCGCGAGCGCGTCATCGACGAGTCGGGCGGCGTCGGCGTGTGCGCCGGCGACGACGAGTTGCGCGGCTCGAACCAGCGCGCTGTCGACTGACAAGGCGGGCGGAGCCGCCACCTCCGCGCCGAAGGCGCGTCTCGCTGCCGCGCCGTCGGTCGCGGCATGCTCGATCGACCGGAGGCGCGGCGGAGCGGGATCGGCGCCGCCGGCGGCGGAGACGCCGACGCGCGCCAGCGGGTGTGCGGGCACGCGATCGAGGGCCTGTTGGAACGCCGCGGCAGCCTCGGCCGCGTGGCCCTGCCGGCGCCTGAGGGCGCCCAGGGCGTACCACGTGTTCGCCGAGCATTCGCGCGCGTACAAGTGGCCGGCGTGTTCAGACGCCAGCTCGCGCTCGAATTCCTCGATCGCGCGAGCCTCGTCGCCATCCTCGAGGAGGAGCAGGCCATGTAACCAGTGCAGGGCCACGGCCGCGAATTTCGTTCGGTCCTCGTCTAACTTCATGGCGAGCGCGGCGGCCAGCTCGCGCTCGGCTTCGGGCAACGCCTGCCTGGCCACGTGCACCGTCGCCGCCAGCCAATGGGCGAGCGGGAAATCGGGCAGAAGCGTCAGTGTTCGGTGAGCCGCCCTGAGGCGCTCCTCCCCCCAACTCACGTACGAGAGACGAAAATAATGCCGCCAGTTGTCGGGCTCGAGCGTGGTGGCGCGTTTCGATGCCGCGATCGCGTCGACGCGGTTGCCGGTGCGGTCGAGCACGAAGCCCAGCGTCGCCCAGGCTTCGCCAGACTGCGGATCCAGGCGGCACGCGTCACGCGCGTGATGAGCGGCCACGGCGAGCGCCGCCGCGTCTGGCGATGGGTCGGCGCGCGTCATCTCGAACTGCATCAGGCAGGCGTTGGCCAGCCCGATGTGCGACGAGGCGTGCTCGGGCGCGCTCGCGAGCGCGCCTTCGAAGACCTCGCGGGCGTGGGCCACCTTGCCGGCCTCGAGCGTTTCGAGCGCCGCACGTCCTTCGATGAACGCGCGATGCGGCGCCAGGAGATTGTCGAGCGCCGCGTCGCTTTCGCGCGCGGCCAGACGCTCGACGGCCGCGATGAAGCGGTAGCCCCGCCGCGCGACGGTCTCGACATGGCCGGGGCCGAGCATCTTGCGCAGGCTCGAGATGGCCTGTTCCAGGCTGTTATCCCCAACCGCGACGTCTTTCCATCCCGCTTGCAGCAGTTCGTCTTTGGACACGATCTGACCGGCCCGCGCGACGAGCAGCAGGAGCACGTCCAGTTGCCGGTCGGAGATGGCGACCGGCTCCTCGGACGCGGTCAGACGCCTTCTGACGGGATCGAGCTCGCACGAGCCGAAGGCGAAGCGCGCGCCACTAGACATCTTCTAAGGCCACGATCGTGACACATGAAGCAGTTTTCTGTCTGAGCGAACTTTTCCCCACCTCGCGAGAAAGTTCCCATGCTCCGAGCCCGGCGCCGAACGCGAGGCCGGTCGCGCTTCGATGCACTCGATCGCGTCGATCTTCGAAGCGATTTCAACATTGGTATGACCGTTGCTCCATGAAGGCAGCTGAGCGCATGATGTCTTGTTCTGAGAGTCTGCCGCTCGAAACCCCGAGATCTCGAAGCCGAGGAGGCCACCGTGGCAAAGACTGCCGGCAAGACCGCGATCGTTCGAAACCTGATGTCGGCTCCGACTGCCATCTGCCGTCCGGACAGCGACCTCGCAGCGGCCGCCAAGCTGATGTGGGATCACGACTGCGGGTTCCTCCCCGTTGTCAACGCGGCGGGCACCGTGGCAGGCGTCGTGACCGATCGCGACATCTGTATGGCCACGGCGACGCGGCGGCTTCTTCCGGAGCACATTTCGGCTGCGCAGGCGATGAGCAGCCATGTCCACGCCTGTTTGCCCGACGACGCGGTGACCGACGCGCTGGCCGCCATGAAGACATTCCAAGTCCGCCGCCTTCCCGTCATCGATGCCAACGGCCGACTCCAGGGCGTGATTTCGCTGAACGACATCGCCCTTGCCACCAAGGGCGTGGCCGCGACGGACGTCGTGTCGGCGCTCGCTGGCATCTGTGCGCATCGCCAGCTCGATGTTGCCGCGGAGTGACGACCGAACGACCGAGGCGAGCCGCTCGTCGCTCTTCTGCAGGGTGAAGGCCACGTCATGAAACCCACGCGAGTGACTCTGGCGGCTTGCAGCCCGTGGTGATGCGTGCAGCGTGGGAGCATTTCCCGCACGGCGCCGACGTCGGCATCCGGGGCATGGGACCGACGAAAGAAGCGGCGTTCGAGCAGGCGGCGCTGGCGTTGACCGGTGCGGTCACCGACCCGGCGGCCGTTCGTCCCGAGGTTGCCGTGCAGGTTGCGTGCGAAGCGCCCGCCGCCGACGTGCTGCTGGTCGACTGGCTGAACGCGCTCGTCTATGAAATGGCCACGCGACGCCTTGTGTTCGGCGCCTTCACCGTCGCGATCGACGGCGGTCGATTGCACGCGACCGCCTGGGGTGAGACGATCGATCAGGTGCGGCACGAACCGGCCGTCGAGATCAAGGGGGCGACCTACACGGCGCTCCGCGTCGAGGAGCGCGACGACGGATCCTGGCTGGCGCAGTGTGTGGTCGACGTGTGATCGAAGTCACAAGTCGCAAGTCGTAAGTCGCCAGTCTGAACTCTGAACTCTGAACTCTCATGGATCTGTCCCTGCTCTCTCGCAAGTCCGACGTCGAGTGGTGGATCGAACCACACGGGCGCATGCGCGTGCCGGGCATCGTGTTCGGCACCGAATCGCTCGTCAAGGAGATGGACGAGAAGGTCTACGAACAGGTGACCAACGTCGCGACCCTGCGAGGTATCGTGCGGGCTTCCTACGCCATGCCCGATGCGCATTGGGGGTACGGATTTTCGATTGGCGGCGTGGCGGCGTTCGATGCAGACCAGGGCGGCGTCATTTCGGCCGGTGGCGTCGGCTTCGACATTTCATGCGGTGTTCGTCTGCTGTCAACGGGATTGACCAGGGAGCTCGTCGAGCCGCTGAAGAAGCGGCTGGCCGACGAGCTCGCTCGCAGCGTGCCCGCCGGTGTCGGCCGCGGCGGTCGTCTGCACCTCGACGGCCCCGAAATGGACGCCATGCTCGCCGGCGGCGCGCGCTGGGCCGTGGAACAGGGGTACGGCATGGCGGCCGATCTGGAACGGATCGAGGAGCATGGCCGCATGTCGGGCGCCAAACCGGGCGAGGTGTCCGAGCATGCCAAGACGCGCCAGCGCGACCAGATGGGGACGCTTGGGTCGGGCAACCACTACCTCGAAGTGCAGCACGTCGCGAAGGTGTTCGACCCTGCGGCGGCGTCGGCCTTCGCGCTCCGCGAGGGCGACGTCGTTGTCAGCATCCACTGCGGATCGCGCGGGCTGGGCCACCAAATCGGGACGGAATTTCTCAAGCGCATGGTGCTCGCGGCGCCGGGGTACGGCATCGACGTGCCCGATCGGGAACTCGCCTGTGCCCCGATCGACTCTCCGGAGGGGGAGGCGTATCTCGGAGCGATGCGGGCGGCGACGAACTGCGCGCTGGCGAACCGGCAGATCATCACGCACCTGGTGCGCCGCGCGTTCGATTCAGTCGTGCCGCGGTCGCAGCTGACGCTGCTCTACGATGTGTCGCACAACACCTGCAAAGTGGAATCGCACCAGATGGACGGCCGCACCCAGCGGTTGTTCGTGCACCGGAAGGGCGCGACGCGCGCCTTCGGCCCCGGTCATCCCGACCTGCCGCCCGCACTGTCGGCGATCGGCCAGCCGGTTCTGATTGGCGGGACCATGGGCACCGCTTCCTACGTGCTCGTGGGAGCCGGCGGCAGCGAGGCGCGATCGTTCGGGTCGTCGTGCCACGGCGCTGGCCGGAGCATGAGCCGCCATCAGGCGCTCAGACAGTGGAATGGCCGCCAGGTGATCGAGGAGCTGGCGAGTCGAGGCATTCTCATACGAAGTCCGTCGGCGCGCGGCGTCGCCGAGGAAGCGCCAGGCGCGTACAAGGACGTGACAGCCGTCGTCGACGCTGCGGATCGAGCGGGCTTGTCTCGCAAGGTGGCGAGGCTCGAGCCGCTTGTCTGCATCAAAGGATGAGCGCCGGCCCGCGCCGACATTCCGGCGCTCGGAACACTCTGAGGGATGATGCTCAAGCCGTTGCTGATGGCGGCACTGCTCGGCGTGCCGGCCTGCTCCGACACCGCGCCGCTCCCTCAACCAGCTCGCGCGGCGGCTCAGCCGTTCTCCAACGAGGTGGCCGCCGCAATCCGGGCGAGTGTGGCCGACGCCCATGTATCGGGGGCGCCGGCAGCGAGCGAGCGCGCGGCTCTGGCGGCCCTCTATGAGCCACAGGCCTACTCGCCGCTGTGGACAGAGCCGCCCGGCCGTCCGAACGAGGACGCGCGCGATGCCCTGGCGCTCGTCGAGCGGGCAGCCGACGATGGTCTCGCCCGGGACGACTATCGCTATGGCGAGCTCGCGAGCCTGGCCTCGTTGCTTCAGCGCGAAGCGACGCCGCCAGTCCGGGACGTGGCGCGATTCGACGCGGCATTGAGCGTCAGCGTTCTCAGATTGTTCAGCGACCTGCATCTGGGCCGCGTCGACCCACGGTCGATTGGTTTCAGACTGCATGTTCCGGCCGAAGCACACGATTTTCCGGCACTCCTACTGAGCAGTCTCGCGGCTCATGGAATCCGCGAAACTGCGTCGGCGCTCCAGTCCCCGCTCGCCCAGTACCGCAGCTTGGGCAACGCTCTGCTTCGCTACCGATCGCTGGCTCAGAATCCTCCCTCGGCCATCGCTTCGCTTTCGTCCGGCGGCGTCGTACGGCCCGGGCAATCGTTCGCGAGCGTGCAGTCGCTCTTTCGCCTGCTGGTCTCCATGGGCGACCTGCCTGCGGACGCACCCGTACCCGCGGCGTCCGCGCTGTACGAAGGAGCAGTCGTGGAGGGGGTGCGGCGATTTCAGCGCCGGCACGGCCTCGACGAAGACGGCATCCTCGGCCGCAAGACTCACGCGGCCCTGGCAGTTCCCCTGGCGTGGCGCGTGCGCCAGATCGAGCTGGCGCTCGAGCGGCTGCGATGGCTGCCTGACATCGGCGAGCGACGTCTCGTCGCGATCAATATTCCGATGTTCCAGCTGTGGGGGTGGGACTCGATTCCTCCGGACGGCGCGCCGTCCTTCATGATGAGCGTCATCGTGGGCCGCGCGCTCGGCACCCAGACGCCGGTGTTCGTCGAAGACATGCGGGAGCTGATCTTCAGGCCATACTGGAACGTGCCCGTCTCGATCCTTCGCGAGGACATGCTTCCGGCGATTCGCCGGGATCCGGATTACCTGCGCCGAGAGAACATGGAGATCGTGCGCGGAGAAGGCGACGACGCCTCGCCGGTGGAGGCGACGCCGGAGAACCTCGCGCGGCTCGCACGGGGGCTCCTCAGGCTGCGTCAGCGTCCCGGACCCCAGAATGCGCTGGGGCTGGTCAAGTTCGTGTTTCCCAACGCAGAGAACGTGTACATGCACGCCACGCCGGCACAGGCGCTGTTTGCCAGGAGCCGCCGTGATTTCAGCCACGGCTGCGTGCGGGTCGAGGATCCCGTGAGGCTGGCCGAGTGGGTACTGGCCGAGCAGCCGGAATGGACCCGCGACCGCATCCTGTCGGCGATGGCGGGTCCGCAGACGCTCCACGTGGCCGTGAAGCGGCCCATTCAGGTGATCCTCTTCTACACGACGGCAGCGGTCATGCCCGATGGCGCCGTCAGGTTTGCTGAAGACATCTACGGTCACGATGCGAGACTCGACGCTCAGATGATCTCGAGCCATCAGGGCCTGTCACCGCGATGATCGCCATTGGCGTCTGCCGGACATGTCTCGGCCTCGCGACGGCGGCGTCACTTTCGCTCTCCGGGCTTGGTGGCCGGCTCCCGCTGATCGAGGACCAGCGTTCGGGCGGGGAATCCCGGCTGCAAGCCACGACTGCGGCCGGCGCCGGCGGTGGATCGCCTTCGCTGGTCGCGCAGGAGGGGCGTGGAGCGTTCGCCGTCTCGGCCGACTATCGCTACCGGATTGTCGGACGCGTACGGCTGCTGCTCTTCTGGGTGAGCAGCGACAACGTCGGTGGCGCCCGCGCGACCGTCCGCACCCGCGAGGACGGGGCGCGGGCGCTCGCCCTCCTCATCGGATCGGACCCGGCGAAGGCGCCTCGCGGCATCAACGAATGGGGCTACATCCGCGAAGAGGAGCGCGGCGAGGCCTCCGTCGCGTTTGGCGTTCGCAGCATCACGGACGCCGATTCGCTCGACGAAGCGGAGGCCAGGCTCGCATCGGGCGCCGGTCCGGCCTTGTACGGAGCCATCTGCTCGATGACGGGATTGGCGACCGCTGAGGCCTGGGTCACCTCGGTTCGGGCCGGGCGCGACGTGACCTATCGGCAGTTCGGAGGTCTCCTGGAGGTCCTGGCTACGTCCCGCCGCTGGGAGCGGCGGCAGACCGCGCGCTCGGAAGGCGCCGCGCCTGGACTGCTGACCGCGCTCGAACGAATGATTCACGCGGGCACCGAGGCCGTCCGCGGCGGCGAGCCGTGGCCGCCGCGGATCGCGCCAATCGTGTACGTCTACAAGGGCGCCGAGTACGATCTGCGGCTCCAGACGCTCGAGCGCGTCGGCCAGCTGAGGACGCGTTCGCGGACGTTCCGCGATCTCGTCAAAGGCGAGTACGCGATCCGCAACCGCGCGACCGGCCACGTCACGCGATTTTCGGTGACGCACGGTCTCACCGACGCGCTCGCGAACGTCCCCGTCCACGCGACCTTTCAACCGAACTGGTGGTTCAAGATCGAGCTGCAACTCGAGGAAGGACTCGACGTGCCGCGCGATCCGGCCGACGAGGCGGCCGTGCTGGCGCGCATCGACCAGATCTGCGCGCGCGCATCGGCCGCCGACCGGCGCCCGCCCGGCGAGCAGGCGGGCGCGCGGTGACGCCCGTCGAGGCGTACTGGACACTCGCGCGCGAGACGCTGACCGACCGCCTACAGTCGGGACCAGACGGTCTGTCGCAGGCCGAGGCCGAGACGCGCTTGCGGTCGGCCGGCCCCAATCAGTTGCGGTCCCGCTCGTCCTTTTCGCGCGCGCGCGCGATTGCCAGCGAACTGCGCAATCCTCTCCTGCTCATTCTCGTATTCGCCGCCATTGCGTCGGTCGCGACGGGCCAACTCGTCGATGCGGCCATCGTGCTCGTGATCGTGGTGGCGAGCGTCGGCATCAGCTACTCGAGGGAGTACAGCGCCCACGCCGCCGTCGCCGCGCTGCAGGCGACGGTGCGCACGCGGACCACCGCGGTGCGCGGCGGCATGAGCGTCACGGTCCCGCTCGAAGACATCGTGCCGGGCGATCTGGTGGTGCTCTCGGCCGGATCGCTCGTTCCGGGCGACGCCGTCGTCCTCGAGGCGGCCGACTTCTTCGTGAGCGAGGCGGTGCTCACCGGCGAGAGCTTTCCGGTCGAAAAGAGGCCCGGCATCGTGCCCGTGTCGGCCGCGGTTCGCGATCGCACCAACTGTGTGTTTCTCGGCACGAACGTCCGCAGCGGCATGGCCCGGTGCCTCGTAGTGCGGACCGGGCCGTCGACCGAATTCGGCGCGATTGCCCATCGCCTCACGCTCCGTCCTCCCGAGACGGATTTCGACCGCGGCATCCGCCGCTTCGGATACCTGCTCACGAGCGCGATGTTCGTACTGGTGCTCCTTGTGTTTGCCGCGCACATGATCCGTGGGCGGCCACCGGTCGAAACGCTGCTGTTCTCTGTCGCGCTCGCCGTCGGGCTCAGTCCCGAGCTGCTCCCGGCCATTCTGAGCGTGAGCCTCGCGCGTGGCGCCGAGATGATGGCGCGCCACGGCGTGATCGTCCGGCGACTGAACGCGATCGAGAACCTCGGCAGCATGGACGTCCTCTGCACCGACAAGACGGGCACGCTCACCGAAGGCGTGGTACAGCTCGAGGGCGCCTACGATCCCTCCGGCAACCGGTCGGCCGGCGTGCTGACGCTCGCCGCCATCAACGCCTCACTCGAGACCGGTCTGGGCAGCCCACTCGACGATGCCATCTCGCAGGCGTGGCAGCCCGACCTGTCGCGCGTCGTCAAGCACGCCGAGATTCCATTCGACTTCGTCCGTAAGCGCGTGAGCGTCATCGTCGACCGCGATGGACAGCGTCTGCTCGTCGCCAAAGGCGCCTTCGATCACGTCCTCGAGGCTTCCACGCGATTCTCGGACGGCGCGGACCTGGACGCGGAGGCACGCGATCGCTTGCGGGCGCGCTCGGCGGAGTGGGCGGGTCGTGGCATTCGGGTGCTCGCCATCGCCACGCGCGTGCTCGAACGGCAGCCGGCATACGGCCGTGGGGATGAGCGCGATTTGACGTTCGAAGGATTCCTGACCTTCGTCGACGGGCCGAAGGAAGGCGCCGCCGAGACGGTGGCGAATCTCGCGAGGCTCGGCGTATCGGTCAAGCTGATCACGGGCGACAGCAAGCGTGTTGCGCAGCACCTGGCCGCGCTCGTCGGGCTGCGCGCCGGGCGCGTGCTGACCGGCGCGGATCTGGCCGAGATGCACGAGGAGGCGCTCTGGCACGAGGCTGAGCGGACGGATCTGTTCGTCGAGGTCGATCCGGATCAGAAGGAACGCATCATCCTGGCCCTGAAGAAGACAGGGCACGTCGTCGGATTTCTCGGCGACGGAGTGAACGACGCGCCCGCCATGCACGCGGCCGACGCCAGCCTGTCGGTCGAGCACGCGTCCGACGTCGCGCGCGAAGCGGCCGACTTCGTGCTGCTGGCGCGAGACCTGGACGTGATCCGCCGCGGCATCGAAGAAGGGCGCCGGACGTTCGCCAACACGCTCAAATACGTGTTGACGACCACGAGCGCCAATCTCGGCAACATGCTCAGCATGGCGGTCGCGTCGCTCTTTCTGCCGTTTCTTCCGCTGCTCGCCGGGCAGATCCTGCTCAACAACTTCCTGTCGGACATTCCAGCCATCGGCCTGGCCGACGACCGCGTCGATCCGGAGCTCGTCGCGCGGCCTGAGCGGTGGGACATCCGGTTCATCGGCCGGTTCATGGTCGAGTACGGTCTGCTCAGCTCGGTCTTCGACGTGATGACGTTTCTGGTGCTGCTCGGGCCGTTTCGGGCCGCGCCGAACCTGTTCCGCACGGCGTGGTTCGTCGAATCGCTCCTGACCGAGCTCGTGATCGCGCTTGTGGTGCGGACGCGCCGGCCGTTCTTCCGAAGCCGGCCGGGCACATTGCTTGCGACGTCCACGGCGGTGCTCGTCGCGGTGGCGGTGGCGATACCGTATCTGCCGTTCGTCGGACTGCTCGGGTTCGTGCCGCTGCCGGGCTCGCTGCTCCTCACGCTCTGCGCGATCGCCTGTCTGTACGTCGTCGCGACCGAGGCGCTCAAGCGGTGGTTTTTCCGGGTCCGGCGCCTGCCCGCGGCCCGCGCTGGCAGCGCTGAAGCTGGCGCTTGACACACGCCGGCGGTGGTGTTATGTATATCGCCGAAGTGTTATATAAGTAACATGACGAAAGCCATCCACCTGACGCGACGCGAGCGGCAGATCATGGACATCTTGTACCGGCGCGGCAAGGCCACGGCGGGCGAAGTCATGGGGGACCTGCCGGGCGACCCGAGCGATTCCACCGTGCGCACCCAGTTGCGCGTGCTGGAGGAGAAGGGCCACGTTCGGCACGACGAGCAGGGACTGCGTTACGTGTACGCGCCCGCGGTGACCCGGCGCACCGCGCGCAAGTCGGCGCTCAAGCACCTGATGGAGACGTTCTTCGACGGGTCGGCCGAGCAGACGGTGGCCGCGCTCTTGGGTGGAGAACGCGCGCGATTGTCCGACGAGGAGCTCGACCGCATCGCCGAGTTGATTGCGAAAGCCCGAAAGGAAGGTGCGCGATGAGTCTGCTGCTGGAAAGCGCGATCAAGGCCTCGGTCATCATCGCCGCCGCGCTCGCAGCAGCGGCTCTTCTGCGGCGCCGGTCGGCGGCCTTGCGCCACTGGCTGCTGTCGGCGGCTGTCGTGTGCGCAGCTGTGGCGCCGTTTGTCGGACCTCTCGCGCCTCGGTGGAACGTCAGCCCGCCCGCGGCGTTGTCCCGCGCCGCGCAGCCCGCCGATCCGATCGGCGCGGCCACCTCGTCGACGGCAGCGCCGGGCTCCGCGAGCGAGCTGTTCGTGTTACCCGGCGGGGTCGACGATCCAGGCCGGTTGATCGGCTGGGTCTGGGCCTCAGGCGCCGGGCTGAGTCTGTTCGTCCTGGCCGCCGGGTTCTGGCGGCTCTCGAGAATCGCCACGCGATCGCAGCGGGTGACTGAGGGGCCGTGGGCCGAGTTGGCCGCGGATCTCTCGCGCGCGTGGGGACTCCGCCGGCCCGTGCGGCTCCTCCAGAGCGACCATCCGACGCTGCTGGTCACCTGGGGCTTCCGGCGACCGACTGTGATCCTGCCGGCCGGGGCGGGCGAATGGTCCGACGATCGCATTCGCGTGGTGCTCCTGCACGAGCTCGCGCACATCCAGCGCGGCGACTGGCTGACGCAGCTCGCGGCCGAGTGCCTGCGCGCGGTGTACTGGTTCAATCCGCTCATCTGGATGGCGTCGAAACGCCTCCGTCAGGAAAGCGAGCACGCCTGCGACGACGCCGTGCTCGGCGGGGGCGTCGAGGCTCCCGAGTACGCGACGCATCTGCTGGATCTCGCCCGATCGATCCGGGACGAGCGCCAGCCCTGGTTTCCGGTACCGGCAATGGCCCGCCCGTCGAGTCTCGAAAGGAGATTCAGCGCCATGTTGAACGGCAGCACGAATCGCAGTCCCCTCACGCGCCCGGCGCGGATCGCCACCACGATGGCCGTCGTGGCCATGACCGTACTTATCGCGGGCCTCGGCGCCGCGCAGACGTTCGTGACCTTCTCGGGATCGGTCTTCGACCCGTCGAATCGAGTTCTTCCGGGCGTCAGGCTGGTTCTCACGAACAGCCAGAGCCAGGCGAAACACGAGGTGCAGACCGACGGAACGGGCCGGTTCGAGTTCGTCGGGCTGCCACCTGGCGACTACACGTGGGAGACGGAGCTCATGGGGTTTGCCAAACTCAAGGGGACGGTCACCGTCATCGGTCGCGATGTCCAGCGGGACCTCGCCCTGCAAGTCGGATCGCTGGAAGAGACGATCACCATTACGGCAAGCGCCTCGGCCGCGTCGGCTGGGAAGCCTGTTGTGCGCGTTGTGCGCGGGGCATCCCGCGTTCCGCGCGAGGCGCCCGCGTGTGCCGGCTCGCCTGGACCCATCGGCGGCAACATCAAGGCGCCCCGGAAGCTCGTTGACGTTCGGCCGCGATACCCCGAGAACGCGCGACTCGCCGGCACCGGTGGTGTCGTCGTGCTCGACGCGCGCATCGATACCGATGGAACGGTTCGTGAGGTACAGGTCGTCAACACGCCCGATCCCGACCTCGGCGTCGAGGCGGTCGAAGCGGTTCGCGGATGGGAATTCTCGCAGACGCTGCTCAACTGCGAGCCCATCGAAGTGCGCATGAAGGTGACGGCAAATTTCGTGATCCGGCCGTGACCGCGCTCGGCGTTCTCGACGACCTCCGGCAAGACACCAGGTACGCGCTGCGGTCTCTGGCCCGGGATCCCGGCTTTGCGACGGTCGCCGTCCTGACGCTCGCGCTGGGCATCGGCGCCAACACGGCCATCTTCAGTGTCGTCAATGCCGTCCTGCTGAAGCCGCTGCCGTATAAGGACTCGCAGCGGTTCGTGCGGGTGATGGCGAACCTGACGGCGGCCGATTCGCCGACACGCGCGCCGTTGCGGGCGGCGGTCAGCCTGACGGCCGCCGAGATTGCCGACCTGCAGTCGCGGACGCGGACGCTCTCGGACATTGGCACGGCGAGCGCGTTCCTGCTTGCGCTGAACGGCGCCGAAGAGGGTGCCCGCCTGCATGGCACACGAGTATCTGCCGCGATCCTCTCGATGCTCGGCGTGCGGCCGCTCGTCGGGCGCGCGTTCAATCCGGCCGACGAGGCTATAGGCGCCGAGGCGGTCATGCTGTTGAGCCACTCGATGTGGCAGCGGCATTTCGGCGCCGACCCGCGGACGGTCGGCCGCACGCTGACCTTCGATTCGGTGCTCGGCCCACGGCGTCAGACCCGCTACTTGGTCGTTGGCGTGATGCCGCCTGCCTTCGTGTTTCCCAACCGTCAGACGCAGTTCTGGACGCCGTTTCAGGCTGTCGCAGGCGGCGCCGCGCCTCGCGCTTCGATCGTTGCCCGCCTGTCGGACGGGGTCGCGCTCGCGGCAGCCGCGGCCGAAGTCGGCCCGATCGTCCGCGCTATCAGAGGACATGCGCCGGCGACCACCTACGACCTCGTGCGCGAGCAGGACGCGTTGGTGGCGCCCGTCAGGCCCGCTTTGCTGACGCTGACGGTGGCCGTCGGCTTCGTCCTCCTCATCGCCTGCGTGAACGTGGCGAACCTGCTGTTGTCGCGAAGCGCATCGCGGCACCGCGAGATGACCATCCGCGTGGCACTCGGCGCGGGGCCCGGCCGCTTGATTCGTCATTTGCTGACCGAGAGCCTGATTCTGTCGGCGGCCGGCGGCGTCGCGGGCGCGTTTCTGGCGCTGGGCGGCATCGCGCTCCTGAAGGACCTGGGCACGACGCTGACCCGCATCGATCTTCCTGCCGGCGGCTTGCCGCGGCTCGACGAGGTTGTTCTCAACACGGACGTGCTGGCGTTCACCGCCGCCATCGCCACGGTCGCCGGAGTGATCTTCGGGCTCGCGCCTGCGCTGTACGCGGCTCGCGCCAGTCAGATGGATGTCCTCCGAGAAAGCGCCGCGACCGCCTATTCGAGCTTCGGCTCCTGGGGTCACTTGCGCGTCCGATCCGCTCTCGTCGTCGCAGAAATCGCGATGGCGATGATGCTGCTCGTCGGCGGCGGGCTTCTGGTGCGGAGCGTCGTTGCCCTCTCGCGCGTCGATCCCGGTTACAACCCGGCCGGCGTGTTGACGTTTCAGGTGAGTCTACCGCTCGATCGCTATCCGGACGCACGGCTCAGAACGTTCTCCGAGGAGCTGGTGGCGCGGTTGCGGCTCGTGCCTGGCGTCAGTTCGGCGGCCTATGCGAACCAGCTCCCGATGATCGGCCTGAGGGACACGGCCGGAGGATTGTGGAAGTGGCCCGATCCCAACAGGCGGCCGACGCCGGATGCGCCAGACGCTCGATTCGTGAGCAAAGACTATCTCGACGTGATGAGCATTCGCATCGCCGCCGGCCGCGGCTTCAACGAAACCGACGGAGCCGGGCGGCCGCGCGCGCTGCTCGTCAACGAATTGCTCGCGCGCCGAGAATTCGCTGGTGAGAATCCGCTTGGACGCCCGGTCTTCATGGGACGCGATATCGTTCCGTGGGAGATCGTCGGCGTCGTGGACGACGTGCGGCAGTTTGGCCTCGACCGGGAACCCGAGCCGCAGTTCTTCGCCGACCTCCGCCAATGGACGGGGACGGGCCCGCTGTTTCCGGGTGGCGCCTACTTCGCGGTTCGTACATCGGTGGATCCCGCGGTCGTGACTGCCAGCATCCGTGGCATCGTTCGCGATCTCGAGGCTGGGTCCGCGTTGTTCCACGTGGCCGAGATGACCGAGCTCGTGGCGAGCACGATTTCGCGGCCGCGCATGTACGCCGTTCTCCTCGCGCTCTTTGCCGGCGTCGCGACCGCGCTGTCGGCCATCGGGATCTATGGTGTGCTGGCGTATTCAGTGGCTCAGCGGACGCGCGAGATTGGAATTCGGATGGCGCTTGGCGCCAGGCGTTCACAAGTGATGAAGCTGGTCCTCGGCCAGAGCATCGCGTTGACGGCTGTTGGCATGGTTCTGGGTGCTGCCGGTGCGGCTGCGGTCACGCGGTACCTGAACGCGATGCTCTTCGGTCTGACGCCACTCGACCCGGCGACGTTTTTCGGCGTGGCCCTGCTTTTCGCTTGCGTTGCGGCATTGGCGGCGTTCATTCCGGCGCGGCGTGCGACGCGTGTCGATCCGTCGATCGCGCTGCGCTGTCAGTAGGACGTGGCCACAATGGAACAACCGGTGTCTAACCGACTGTCGCGCACATTTCTCCACGCCGCGCTGCTCGGTATCAAGTGGCCGCTGCGCTCGCGGCCATTCGTTGGCACGGAGTCATGGCTTGGTGCGAGTAGCCATAAAGCGAGGCGCCGTCGTAGGGTCCGGCTTTAGCCGGACCGCGTGTGCTCTGTTAGCGCTCGCCAGCCTTCTCGGCGCGTGCGCGCCGAAGGCGCCGGCCGTCATCGCGACCGCCGGCCCCAGTCCAACGGCGCGGCTCGAGGCGGCGAATTCGCAGATGCTGGCCGGATGTCTCGACTGCCTGCTCGACGCCTACCGCGACTTCCTCACGCTTCGAGACGATCCGATCGTGGGCGGGACGGCGACCGCGGCGGCCATTCGCAGCGGGATGCTCATCTCGGTGCGCGAGCAGGAGCTCGGCTTCCTCGACAGCGGGCACCTGAGAAGCGCGCATCAGATGCTCGACGCCGCTCCGCTGTTGGCGCCCGAACTGGCCCCGATCGCCGAGATGGCCGATGTGATCGTTGCCGGACCCGCGGGGCCGATGAGCATCGTCACGCTCGAGTCGCAGACGCTGTCGATGGTCCGGCTCTCCCAGAGTCAGAAACCGTGGACGGAGTTTTTGCGCGAGCGGATACCCGGCGATCGTGTCGGGGCGTACTTCTGGCTGTCCTTTGCTTGTGGGGTCTACGGATCCCAGGTTGCAGGCAGCGCCGATCGCGCCGCAATCGTGGGCGAGTCGGCGAGCGCGCCACTCGTGGCCTTCAAGGACACAGTCGCCTGCGCGCGCGGACGCGTGGATGTCCTGCAGCGGCTACTCGACCAGGAGCCGCGGTTTGGCGAGGTGCATTTCTATCTGGGCCTCGCGGCGCTCGCCGGGCAGCCGCGGCCGGGCGCGCCGGGCGGCACGCCGGACCTCGAGGCGGCCGACAAGGCGTTCCGCGCGGCGTACGAGTGGCGCGCGCACTGGCCCTCGGTGACGATCGCGATCGCCAATACCGCGATGACGGCCGAAGACTTCGATCGCGCGCTCGATTTCTATGGGAAGACACTGCTGCTCGTGCCTGGGCACGCCGATGCGCTTCTCGGAAGGATTCGCACGCTCACGTACCTCACGCGCCACACCGACGCCATTGCCGCGACCGACGAGTTGCTGGCCACCGGGCGGAATCCCGGCGACGCCCGCTATTGGCGCGCGCTCAATGAAGAACAGCTCGACGAGCACGACCTGGCGTGGGAAGACGTGGAGCTCGCCGAGCGTCTGATGGTGAACCCCGACGTGCCGAAGCTCGCCGGCATCATCGCGATCAATCGCCGGCAGCTCGACGTCGCGCGGCAGCGCCTCGAGGTCTCGTTGAAGCGGCGAGCAGACTGCGACACGGGGCACTACCTGCAGATCGTCCTGTCCGAGCAGCGCGAGTGGGATCTGTCGGCGCAGGTGGCCGGCGACTCGGCCCGGTGCTTCGACAAGGAAGAAGCGGCGCTGCGCGGCGAGATCGCGCGGTTCCAAACGGCGGCGAATCTCACGCCCGAGCGGCGCGACCGCCAGATCGCGAAGCGCGAGCAGCAAATCGCCGCCAACGCCCGCATGCGCGCCAACTGCTGGTTCAACGCCGCCGCGGCGAGCTTCAACCTGGGACGCCGGGACGACGCGCGCGGCTTCGCCGAGCAGATCGCCGACGATGGGCAGTTCGGCGTTCGAGCGCGGGAATTGCTTGGGCGAATCCCTCGCTGACGGGACTCGGGGCTCGGGATTCGGGGCTCGGGACTAACGACTAACGACTATCGACTATCGAGGCGTTGAAGGCTCTGGCGACGGGCGCCGGCCACAGTTCGGCCGGTAGTGCATGTGGCACGTCGTGCACGACCGATACAGGGAATTTCAGATTTCAGATTGGATTTCAGATTGCAGACTCCGGGCTCCCAGATTCAATCGTTCGATCAAATCTGAAATCTGAAATCTACAATCTGAAATATCGCGCCGCCGGCTCTATCGTCCCGGAGGTGGCAGCTCGGTCGGGTCGCGGCCGTCGCGCGGCGCGCCCGTGCCCGACGATCCCATGAACAGCTTCTTGCCGTCGGGGAACGTGATGTCGCGGCCGTTGGCCCGGTTCGACCGGTCCTTGCTCTGATAGCCGTCGACGATGATCTCCGTGTCCTTGAGCAGCGAATTCCTGTTGATCCCGCGGCGGAGGAGCGTATTCGGCGTTCCGCCTTCGACCATCCAGTCTTCCGTCGTGCCGTCGGGCTTCGTCACGGCCAGGTGAATCCACGCGTGGGGGTTGACCCACTCGACCTTGGTGACCTTCCCCTTGAGCAGGACAGGCCGATTCGGGTCGAACTCCGCACCGAACGCGTGATGCGCCACGAGTGGCACCGCCGCCGCCATCAAGACGGCCGCGCCGGCCAGCACTGCGATAACCGTACTTCTCGTTGTTCTCATGTCTCCCTCGCCCTGCTTTCTGAGCTACACCGACTCCCGTTCGACCTCTACTTCTTCTGGACCGCCGCCGCTTCGGCTTCGAGCAACCGTTCGCCGCGCAGGATGTCGCCGAGCGCGTAGTTGCCTTCGTGGCACGCGTACTCGTAGAGCCGGTCGTCGGCCTCGGCCGCCACCCACGGATACTCTCCCGTCCACGGCGTCGCCCACGTGGTCGGATCCTCGACCGTGAACCGGTACATGATCGTTTTCTCGTCGGCGCGCCAGAACCGCTCGGTGACCTTCAGGTTGTCCGAGGCGCCGCGGAACCGCGTCTTGTTGGTGAAGTTGGTCGTTTCGATGACGAGCGCGTCACCCTCGTAGCGCGCCACCGAGTCGCCGATCCACTTGCGGATGCTGGCGGGCGCGTGAGGCTTGTTGAGCGGAATGATGCGCGCGTCGTGATTCATCTCCACGAGGATCATCACGTGATCCTTCGTCTGCACGATCTGCTTGAAGTTGTTGTAGAGCACCGGCAGCGAGGGCGGCCCCGACGTCGATCCGAATCCCAGGATGCACCGCTCGCCGAGCGGCCGCTGCTCCGGGTTGTCGTACGCGCCGCGTGCGGTTGTCTCGAGGTTTTCCGGAGCGTCGGAGGTCGGTGCCGCACGAACCGCGGCCGCGTTTCTTCGCATGGCCTCGGCCCTCACCTGGGGCACGCGCCCGCTGGGCGGGTCGACCACGAGCGAGGTCCGGCGCTGGCCGTCAACCGTGATGACCGACGTGCCCCGGTCGATCCAGAAGTTGTTGTAGCCGCCGACGTTGCCGGCCGCGCCGGTCGATCCGTCGCCGCCGACGGGCGGCGCATCGCGCCCGCCGTCGCTTGGCCGGGCCGCGCGCTCGATGCGCGTCGCCTCGGTCCGCTCGATGGCCGCCGCTTCGGCGTCGGTCATCACCAGCTTGGCGGGATCGGCCCGCTCGAGCGGCGTCAGCGTCGCGGTGTTGTACAGCCCCTGCAAGTCCGGATAACCTTCAGGCGTCCGGAACTTCGCCGCGGCGGGCTTGGCCGTTTTCGCCGCAGCGGCCGGCGTCTGGCCGGCGACCGATACGGTCAGCAGCGACGCCCCCGCCGCCGCGACCACCAGGGCGCCAAAAACGGCCAGGACTCGAGCACGCATCAGACCCTCCAAGGCCCCCTATTTTACCGGGGAAGCGGGTTCTTTCGCCACTGGCCGTACATCAGCTCCTCGACGAACTCGACGCACTTGAACTCCATCAGCTGCGCGTTCCGCTCGACCCGCCGGTAGAGCGGCATGCTGATCTTCCACGGCCGCGTGAACACGTCGGGATCTTCAATGGTCGCCTCGTAGAGGAGGTGGTCAGGCGCGGTCCGCGTAAACCGTTCGACGACATGGAGCTTGTCGCTGTGGAAGTTGCCGGCGCGGTCGAACCAGGACTGGTCGTTGAAGCCGGTGCTGTCGATGACGAGCGTCTCGCCTTCCCATCTGCCCACCGCTTGTCCCATCCACGAATCGACGGGCGCCGGCCCGGGATCCTTCAAGTAGATGTTGCGGACGGCGCCCGCGTACTCGTACGCGAAGAAAATCGCCTTGGAGCTGTGGAAGATCTGAAACGGAAACGGCATGTAGGTCGCGCGCGGGATGCCCGGCAGATAGCACTTGATCTCCGGATCGCGCTCGAGCCATTTCTCCTGGTTCTCTTTCTTCTTGGCGAGCATCTCCGGCTTGTACGGAATCTCGCCGCCATCGACGATGCCCAGACCGCCGGGCACCGCGCCGACCGCGCCGAGCGCGAGCACCGGCGCCGCCGGCAGCGGTCCATACGGGCCTGGCCTGAGCGCCATGGCCGGTCTGGCGACGTGCGCTTCGAGATCGTAGTTCGCGGTGTTCAACGCCTGCCAGATCCCATTCAAGTCGGGATGACCGTCCTGCCCGCGGGGCGCGCGATAGGCGGCCGGCGCTTGTCCGGCCGTTGGCACCGCATTCAGAGCAAAGGTTGCGCCGACGGCGGTCGCCGCCATCGCGACCAGGACGCCGCTAAGCCTTTTTCGCATTTTGACAAACCCCTCCAACCGATGGTCGAATATACGGGAATTGAATCCAATGTCAAGGAGAAGGACGGGATGAAGGCCAGGCGCACGACGCTCCAGCTTGTGACGATCGCCATCCTCGCGGGCGCTGCCTGCACCGGGGGGCCAGAACCGCCCCCGTTCAAACCGGTGGCCGACGTCAAACAGCTCATGAACGCCGTGATCGATCCCGCCGCCGACGAGATCTGGGACGCCACGGGGTGGATCGTGACGGCTCAGGGCGAGGAGGAACGCAAGCCCAAGAACGACGAAGAATGGGCGGCCGTGCGCAATGACGCGATCGCCCTCACCGAAGCGGGCAACCTGCTGATGATGGCGCCTCGCGCGAAGGACGGAGGCGAGTGGATGCAGCGTTCTCGAGAGCTCGTCGACACGGGAACCGCCGCGTGGCGTGCCGCCGATGCGAAAGACGTCCAGAAGCTCTTCGACGCGGGAGGGGAGGTCTACGTCGCCTGCACGAACTGCCACCAGAAGTACATCGACGAAATCGTCAACGCCAAGTAACGAAGCTTCTTCGACCCAGAGACTTCGTTTTTTTCGTCGGTTTGAGACTAAGCTTCGTTTACCAAGGAGGTGAAGGACATGCGAGTCTTTACGGTTGTGTGCGCGCTGTTTGTCTTGACGATCGCGTCCGCCGCGCAGGCCCCCACCCAGAAGCCGGTCGGGAGCCTCGCGCAGGTGATGCGCGGGATCCTCTTCCCCAACTCCAACATCCTGTTCGACGTCCAGTCGAAGGATCCCGACACGTTTGGGAAGAAGGAAGAGGGCAGCGGCGCGAGCGCGAGCTTCTCCGGGATCTACACGGGTTGGCAGGTGGTCGAGAACGCCGCCATTGCGCTCAATGAGTCGGCGCGCCTGCTCATGGTGCCCGGACGCACTTGCGAGAACGGCCGTCCGGTCCCGGTGAATCAAAAGGATTGGGCGCCGTTTGTCGAGGACCTCCGCAAGGCCTCGCAGGCCATGCTCAAGGCCGCGCAGGCCAAGAACCGCGACCTCGCGAGCGAAACCACCAACGATGTCGCGGGCGCATGCGAGAACTGCCACACGAAGTACCGCGACGCGCCGCCGCGCTGCACGCCTTAGCAGGTTGCCAAGAAAGCCGGCCACCTGAAGTTAGAAGTTGGCCCGTTATGCTGGTCGAAACGAGAATGTTGTCCTCGTACCGCATAGCGGGCGAGGCGCGCACGGCGCGCCTGCGAGGGAGCGGCGCGGGGCGTAGGGGTCCCCGCCCCTCGACGATGCTCGGGGCGCCCTGAGCCAGTCGAAGGGCGCAAGCGACCGAGCCGGGGTGTGGGGCGGAGCCCCACGTTAATAAGAAGCGAGGCGAGCGCCTAGTGTCGCTGCGTAGCTGGTTCGAGTGGGTCAACGAGTTCCCCTCGAGCGTCGCCATCCGTGAGTCGATCTACGGTTATCCCTACCTGCTGACGTTTCACGCGGTGAGCATGGCGCTGTTCGCCGGGCTGATCGTCATGATGGACCTGCGTCTGCTGGGGATCGCCTACAGGCGGACGGCGCTGTCTCAGGTCCAGAAACAGCTGTTCCCCTGGCAGATGTTCACCATGGGGCTCGCCTCCGTCAGCGGATTCGTGCTGCTGTACGGCCAGCCGACGCGGTACTACGGCAAGGTCTTCTTCTGGCTGAAGATGGCCTTGATGGTTGCGGCCGGCGTGAACGCCCTCGTGTTTCACCTGACCACGTATCGGACCGTCGCCGCGTGGGATTCGAGTCAAAGGGTGCCCCTGGGCGCCAGACTGGCTGGCGCCCTCTCTCTCGTCCTCTGGGCGGGCGTCGTGGTGTTCGGACGAATCACCGCCTACAACTGGATGACGTTCGAGTAGGTCGCCCCATGCTGCTTCCGTTTTTCCAGTGGCTCGAGAGCCTCCGGTTCGGCGTCGCGGTCGACGAGTCCGGGTATTTCGTGGCGGCGGTCAACGTCGCGCACCTCCTCTCGCTGACCGTGTTCCTGGGCGCGGTGCTGATGGTCGACCTGCGTCTGCTCGGACGCGGGATCAGGGAGCAGCCGCTTGCCCAGGTGGCGCTCGACGCCCAGCCGTGGCTCATCGGCGGATTCCTGGCGATGCTCGCCACGGGACTCCTTCAGCTCCTGGCCACCCCGATGAAGGCGTATTACAGCGACCAGTTCTGGCTCAAGATGTACCTCGTCCTGTTCGCATTGGCCTTCACGCTCACCGTGCGTCGCAAGGTCACGCAAGCGGACGAAACACGGCTGGGCCCGGTCTGGGGCAAGGTCGTGGGACTGATCTCGATCGCCGTCTGGGTGATGATCGCCGTGCAGGGACGGCTCATCGGCATGCTCCAGTAGAGGACGATCTCAAATTCCGCCGCACTCGTCTCCAGCCAATCAGCACGCCGATCGCGCTGAGCATTGCGCCTCCCGAAAGCAGCGCGATCATGCCGACGTCCCACGCGCGGCTGTAGTACCAGAACGAGAAGTCGAGGCTGTGCAGGCCGTGGTAGAGCCACCGCTCGACGCGCTGCCGCCGCGTGAGCCGCGCGACAACCTCGTTCATCCGCGGATCGAGGTACGCCCATGTCCGGTCGGGATCGTCGAACCGGATTCGAAGCGCGGGCAGCGGCGCCCGCCGGTCGCGATCGTAGTAGTACGCGTCGTACGACGAGATCACGTCGGCGTCGACGATCGCCCAGTCACGGTTTGCCGCGGCGACGCTGTCCACGATGCCTCGCGTGTTGAACGGCTCGCCGCGGATCTCGAGTGGCTGCGCCCGGACGAGCAGCGGCTCGGCCGCGGCGCCCCGCGCGACGAACCACGGCGCGCCTCGGATCCACCTGAAGTCGATTTCCTTGGCGCGGCGCCCGGCGAGCGCCCTCGTCCAGGCGGTCGCGTCGATGGGTGGGAACGACGACACGTCCAGCGCGCCGCCGCCGAGCGCGGGGGCGATCGATGGCCCGGGCCGTTCGCTCGCCGCCCAGTTCAACGGCTCCATCGACAAGAGCCCGCTGAACACCCACGTCAGCGTCAACACACCGAACGCGACGCCCGACACGTAATGCCAGCGCATCAACCTGGCGTAGGCCACCCTGAACTGCGTGACCGCGAGGACGAGGCCGATGGCGACCGACATCGCGCCGAGACCCGACGTCCACAGGATCACCTGCCGCCACACGGCGTCGTTCAGGCGCAGCGGCGCGAAATACAGCCAGTGGGGAATGGCCGCCACCCACGCGAGCGCGCGGCTCGCACGCGTCGTCTGGACCACGACCTCGCCGAGCCCGGCCGACACGTACAGCTCCGTTCGCGCCGCGTCGTCGACGGCGATCTTGTGCAGCGGGAGCCGCCGGCGCTCGGCGATCGTCCACTGGTCGGCTCGGTCCAGTTGGCGGACGTACCGAAGCGCTGGAGGCGATACGCCCATGAACCGAGTGGCGATCGCCACGCTGTCTCGCTCGCTGGCCGGGGACATCAGCTCGCCGGTGTCTGCGAACACCGTCGTCGGCTGCACGCCACCGAAACGATACGCGGGACGATCCTGGACCGTCAGGAGCATCACGCGCACCGGACTCCTGGCGAGCCCCGCGCGCTCGGCGGCCTGCCAGGCGGAGACCCGCACACGCAACAGATCGAGGGCTGGCAGGCGCGCGAGCCGCGTCTCCGGCGTCAGCCGGGGCATGTCGCGCGCGTAGATCATCGCGATGCCCGATACGAACCACATCAGGAACAGCAACGCGAGCGCGATGCCGAGCCAGCGGTGCCCGAGGATCAGCCACTTGCGGAACCACGCCATCACGGGAAACTCAGCCCTGGACGCGGTCGACGATGGAGGGTCATTGCAATTATTCTAGCCCCCTCGATGTCGCGACTCTTCACCCGTGCGCTTGCGTGCGGCGCGCTCTGTCTCATCGCCGCCGCCTACGCGTGCGACGCCGGCCACGGGTTCGTCAAAGACGACTTCGGCTGGATTCTGGCGTCGCGCGATTGGTCGACACTGCTCGAGGCCCCGACGGGGTTCTTCAGGCCGGTCGTGTCGGTGAGCTTTGCGCTCAATTACGCGGTGTTCGGCCTCGAGCCGCTCGGCTACGGGCTCACCAATCTGGCGATGCTCTATGCCTGCCTGGGCGCGCTCGTCTTACTGTTGCGCGCGCTCGGGCTGGCATCATTTCCTGCCACGGCCTCGGCGCTCCTCTGGGCCCTGAATTTCCAGGGCATCAACATGGCGGTGCTGTGGACGAGCGGGCGCACCGCGCTCCTTCTGACGCTGTGGGGTGTGGCCGCCGCGTCGGCGTTCACCCTCCGGCACCGCGTCGCCGCAGCGCTTTTCGCGGCGCTGGCGATGGGGTCCAAAGAGGAAGCGTTCATGCTTCCGGCGGTCCTCACGGTCTGGGCGTTCATCGACGCCCGCCAACGCGGCGGCAATCACCGTGATTCGGCCCGGACCGTCGCGCGCGAGACGTGGCTGCTGTGGATGGCGTTCGCCGTGATGCTGGTCTTGCGCAGCGACTCAGGCGCTTTCACCCCGGCGTCGGCGCCGCCGTTGTACAGATACGTGTTCGATCTGGCGACGCTCGCGGGGAATCTCTCGGGGTATGCCGACCGCGTCGGGACGACGCCGCTTCTCGCGCTGCTCGTCTTCTGGCTGGCCGCGGGCATGCCGCGTCCCGGCGTCGATGCCGATCACAGGCGCCTGGTCGCCAAGGGCGTCGTGTGGATCGCCCTCGGGTTCGCGCCGACGATTCTCCTGCCGCTTCGCTCGAGTCTCTACGGCGTCATGCCCGGCGTGGGCATGGCCATCATCGTCGCGGCGCTCGCGGAGCGCGTGGCGGCGTCCGTTGCGCCCCGCGTCTTGGCGCGAGCGGCCCTTGTCCTGCTGGTTGCGTTTGCGGCGCTTCTGCCCGTGTATCGACTGCGCAACGCACGCTACGTGCGGGAAGCGGAGCTCTCGGCGGTCATCGTCGCGGAGCTTTCGCGCATTTCCGCCTCGTCTCCCTCCGGCGGTCTCGTCGTCATCCGCGATGTCCGAACTTCTCGGCCGACAGCGGAGCAAGCGTTCGGGCCGCTTGCCGATCGCGCGGCGCTCCTGATGACCGATGGCAAGCTGCAGGTGTGGATCGAGCCGCCGCCGGTGGAACTGGCTGGTGTCACGCCGCCCGATCTCTCGCAGGCGATCGCGACGCTCGTCGTCGAGCAGGGCGTTGTGAAGAGAAATCCGTAGGGCTCATGTCACTCACTGTCCCTGTTCGGCCCGACTGGCTCGACATGATCTCCTTGCGGGTGGTCACGAAGCACTGGAACGACATGCCGCTTGCAGCACTCGGGCATCTCGCCGCGCAAGATCTCGACTGCGCGAGCAGCTTTATCGAGGAAGTCGGATGACGGCTCGACGACAAACCGTCGAGGGTGCCGCTCCCATGCCTGCGCGATACGTACGTCGACGTTCGCCGCCTCGGCCGCGGATTCAGTCCGCAGCGGATTCTGATGGTTGTACCCCTGCTGCAGCGGAGGGGTTCGCAAGTGAATGACGGCGTCGTATCGGCGGAGCTGCTCGTCGAGGGTTG
>Ga0156018_1187_pt1 | contig 32400 bp, 27 predicted proteins | sample RifCSPlowO2_02_FD_107672 | JGI IMG/M metagenome (GOLD analysis project Ga0156018, IMG submission 107672) | Acidobacteria bacterium RIFCSPLOWO2_02_FULL_65_29 | reverse complement strand
CGAACACGCTTGGCGTCTGCAGTAGCTTCTTCAGACGTGGATTCGGACGCGCCGGCGCATCTAGGGCTGCTTGGAATGCCGCCCAACGCTCGGGATCGAGACTGAAGTAACGCCTGTCCAACAGCGCCTCAGCATCGCGCACCCGTCGCGCGTCGGCCGCTCGTTTGTTGGTGCTCACCACAGCTTCAAGATTACTTCACAACGGGGGCTGACCATTGTGTTCTCGTCCTGATTTCTCATTTCCTGTTGTCTGCGTCGGTTTCGCAAGGGGCTCAAGGAACGCGCTTGCCTTTCGCGGCTTGTCCCGGGAGTAGAAAGGTCTCGATCAACTCACCCTCGCCACACACGGTCATACCAGAAAAGCGCTTGTACCACTCACCCTCAGGCACATCAGGCTCGGTGTCGAGCCATGTCGCGAGCCACTCAATCTGCGTCGCAGGGATCTTCCTGCCCTGAATGCGTTCGAGCAGATGCTGAAACAGCGCGGGCGGAAGATTCTGTCGGCGAACCTTCGGCACGGCCGTCAGATGCCGTAGAAGCCGCGCGTCAACCGCTCCTTGATGCGGGCGGCCTCGATCGGATCCGACGCTGCCGCGAGTTCTTTCGCCAGCAGTCCCAGCTCCTCCGGACTGAGGCGGTTGCCTCTCCCCTCGAGCGCACTCAATTCGGCCGTCTCCAGTGCGACTTCCTCGCCCGTTGGCTTACGCACGATCACGCGGCCACCGGTCAACGCTTGCCGAACAAACCAGTGGTACACGGCTAGCGCACTCTTGATCACGTCGGTGCGCTTCGAGTGCGTCAATTCGGCCATCTGGTCGACCAGGGCCAGCTCGGTCGCGCTCAGGACAGGTTGCACTCTGGCCATACTCTCATCACACTCACTTTCAACTCATATTATACTCCCATATGCTCAAGGCCGTCCAGGAGCTGCGAGCCGGCGTCGCTCCGATAAGAGTCTTACCAGCCCCTGGCTGCTGTGGCTCGTCACCGCGTAGCCGTGGTCGAGATGTCGGCGTTCGCCGGACTCGAATGAAGACGTTCGACCAGAATCCCATCGGATCTCCATCTGTCCCTTCGCATCGATCCGCTCGACCATGCCGAGCTCGCGGGTCGCCAGATCACGTGCCCGATCCGGTGCCGTCGATTGCGCGCGGTCACCTGCCGCAAAGGCGCGGTCGGTTCCAGTGCGATGTTCATCCACCGGCGAAACGGTGATGGTACGCAGAGCCGGCACGGGTACCTGCATCCGCTACCGCTACTCGTGCCGCAGCGCCGAGAGCGGATTCATGCTCGCGGCGCGGCGCGCCGGCACGAACGCGGCTGCCATGCCGACGATGACGATGAACCCGGCGATTGCCACGAGCGCCAGGGGATCGATGCTCGGGCTGAAGGCGACGAACCCGATCGCCGGGCTGTTGAGCGATCGCATGGCCAGTATCACAACCGTGGCGAGCGCCGCGCCCGCTCCCGCGCCGGCGGCAAGCAGCACGGCGACCTCGCGAACGACGTCCCGGGCCACCTCCTGGCTGCGCGCACCGAGCGCCATCCGGATCCCGATCTCGCGCGTCCGCCGCGCGACCGCAAAGGCGATCACGGCGTACAGGCCGATGCCCGCCAGCGACAGGCCAAGCACGCCAAGCGCGCCGAGAAACGCTGCGACCGCGCGAGGACCGACCAGGGATCGCTCGAGAACCTGCCCCATGGTCTGCGCCGCCACGACCGGCAGCGCCGGGTCCAGAGCCAGCAGTTCACGCTGCATGGCGCCGACCAGCGCGGACCCGTCCAGCGACGTCCGCGCCAGCACGGTGTTCGGAGGCAGATTCGCCTGCGCGAAGGGCCGGAAGAACAACTGGGGCTCCGGGTCCACGAGGTCCCCTGTCCGATCGGCCGTCGCGGTATCGCGAGAGACCCCGATCACCTCGATCCAGTTCGCCTCCTGGTCGATCCGGAAGCGGCGTCCGACGGCATTGACGGTGCCGAAGTACTGCCGCGCCATCGTCTCGCTGACGACCGCGACCAGCGGCGCGCCTGGACGATCCCGCTCCTCGATGTGGCGACCGAAGAGGATCGGGATCTGCAGCATCTCGAAGAACCCGGGTCCCGCCCAGATGTTCCCGCCAACCATGACAGTGCCGCCTTCGGGTCCGGCGCCCTCGATGACCAGCGGCAGGCCATTGACTTCCATCGGCTGGCCTCGCGTCAGCACGGCCGACTGCACGCCGGGGACCGCCGCGACCCGGCGCCGCAACTCTTCGTACATGTTCGCCGCGCGCTCGGCCGAGTAACCGGCATAGCGGACGTCGATTTCGAGCATCGCCACGCCGTCGACGGCGAAGCCGATGCGCTGCGCGCGCGCCGCGGCCGCCGTCTCCAGGAACACGCCGGTCGTGGCCAGCAGCACCACCGACACGGTCACCTGGAACACGACGAGCGCGTTCTTGAGCGTGAACCAGCGACGATCGGCGGATCGTGTCTGAGCGTCCTCACGCAGTGTCGAGATCAGGTCCACGCGAGTCGCGTTGAGCGCCGGGGCCAGGCCGAACAGCACGCCGGTGACCAGCGAGAGTCCGGCGGCAAAGCTGAGGACTCTATAGTCGAGGCTGAGATCCACTGTGATCGGCAGCTCGATCGCGGTCAGCGATCGGACGAGCCACCAGGCGAAGACGCAGCCGGCGGCGCCTCCGGCCATGGACAGGAGCAGGCTCTCGGTCAGCAAGTGGCGAATCAGCTGCCCGCGCGTTGCGCCCACGGCGAGGCGGATCGAGACCTCCTTCGCTCTCGCAGCCGCCCGCACGAGCAGCAGCGTCGCCAGGTTGCTGCAGGCGATCGCCAGGACCAGCCCCACGACGCCGAGCAGCATTGACGCCATCGTCGCGAGCAGCACGTCCATCTGCGGATGCACACGCACGTCGCGCGAGGCCATGACGGTGATGCCCTTCCCGGAGTCCTCGGTCGGATATTCAGCCGCCAGTCGGCTGCCCAGGGTGTTCATGGCCGCCTGCGCCTGCGGCACGGTCACGCCGTCGCGGAGGCGGGCTTTGACGAAGAAGGGCGCTTCCACCGGACGCCGTTCCAGCATGCGCGGAGATCCGCCGACGGCCGGCACCGAGGAGATTGGCAGCCAGAAGTCGGTCACCAGCCCGATGTTGAGCGTGCCCTTGTATCCCTCGGGGCCAACACCGACGATAGTGACCGGCACGCCCTGCATGCGGATCGTGCGGCCGACGATCGAGGGGTCCGCGCCGAACCGCGTGCTCCAGGTCAGGTGTCCGAGAACGGCAACAACCGCCACGCCGAGCCGATCCTCCGCCGCCTCGAACCATCGGCCCAGCGACGGCCGCAGCCCAAGCACGGACAAGTAGGACGCGGTCGTGTATTCGGCAACGCCGTTTCGCACCGCGCCCCGATCCATGTAGCTCACGCCGTTGGGAATGCTCACGGCCGTCGTGCCCGCAAACACGTTCGTGTACGCCGCCATATCCAGATAGGCCGGGTAGCTGTTGGTGCCCGGTCGCCCGTCAGGATCGTTCTGGTAAATCTCGACGAGGCGATCGGGATCGGCGAACGGCGATGGGCGGAAGAGCGTGGCATTGACGAGGCTGAAGATGGCGGTATTGGCGCCGATGCCAAGGCCGAGGATCAGAACGGCTGCCGACGTGAAGCGCCAGTCGCGCATCAACCGCCGCGCCGCATGGCGCGTATCGCGCCGCAGATGGTCCACGATCTGGTCGCTCACATCTGGCCTCTTGTAGACTATCAGGAGGAGTGACGCAAGAAGGCGGTCGACGGTTCCACGAGATCAGACGTTCGAGCAGACGCGGCGGTTCCCTGAGTACTCCCCATGCCGCAGACGCCGATCTGCGCGACCAGGTGTATCGGGCGCGCGACGCGAAGCTCAATCGCGATGTCGCGCTACAGGTCCTGCCTGACTTTGCGGCGTTGCTTGTGCCTTACATACACCGGGCGTCCTCAGGCTGTATTGCACGACTGCCATCGTTGTGATACAGTCGCACAATGAACCAGTCGCTCACCATCCGACTTGGCGAAACACTCGCTCACGCCTTGCGCGAGGAGGCGCGTCAGACCGGACTGGCCAAAGGGGAGATTGCCCGGCAGGCACTGGAAGCCCGCTTGAAGCGGCGCGGCAAGCTGTCCGTGATGCCACGCTACTTCGGCGCGATGCGTGGCCCGTCGGATCTCAGCACCAATAAGGCCTACCGGCGAATCTGGAGCAAGACGCGGGGATGAAGAACATCCTCGACGCTGGCCCGCTCGTCGCTTCGATCAATTCCAAGGATCGCTACAACCGCTGGGCATGTGAAACGCTGGAACGACTTGGTCCGCCGTTCTACTCGTGCCCGGAAGCCATGGCCGAAGCCGCCGCCATGACCGGCCGGCCCGCCGCCATCGTGGAAATGATTCACGCGCGGGAAATCGTCCTGGCGTTCGACCTGTCCGAACACACTAGCGGCGTGCTGTCGCTGCTCAAGAAATATCGCGACCGCGAGATGGACCTCGCCGACGCCTGCATCGTCCGTATGACCGAATTGATACGCGATTGCCGGGTGGTCACGCTGGACCGCGCGGATTTCTCGGTCTATCGCCGAAACGGCCGTGACCTGATTCCCCTGATTGTCCCGCCCGCGAAGTAGCTGCCTCAGAATCGACCCGTTGATTGTCTTCACTCGGCGAGGGCGACTCGCCCTACCCGACCTACTGACCGGCCATCTGCTCGATCCGCTTCCACTCCACATCGGTGACGGGCATCACCGAGAGGCGCGAGATACGGACGAGCGGAAACGTCTTGAAGCGGGCGTCGGCCTTGATCTCGGCGAGCGTCACAGGTCGCTCGAGCTTGCGCACTGGCCCGATCTCGACGACGGCGAGTTTGGCGGTCTTGTCGTTCGGATCCGGATAGGCATCGGTCAAGGCCTTCGCGACGCCGACGATCGATTTCTCCTTGCCGGTGTGGTAGTAGAACACCGGGTCGCCGCGCTTCACGGCGTGCAGGTGCTTCTGGGCGACGGGATTTCTGACGCCGCTCCAGACGGTCTTGCCGTCCTTCGAGAACGCGTCGAAGGAATAGTTGGAGGGTTCTTCCTTGAAGAGCCAGTTCATTTAGTCGATAGTCGATAGTCGATAGTCGATAGTCGATGGTCGATGGTCGATGGTCGATAGTCAATGATCGTCAGTCGCGGAGTCGTATCAAGCGACTATCGATACTCACGACTATCGACTAACGACTAACGACTATTTGCTTTCCTTATACCCCGCCGGAATCGCGACGTCCGCATCGCTGACGCTCGTGGCGACCTTCAACACTTCGTTGGTCATCGTCATGATCGTGGCGCGCCCGGAAGCCGCCTGGGCGTTCTGGTTTCGGTTCGCGCCGCGGCGCGCGAAGCCGCCGATGAGTCCGCCGATGGTGCCCGACGTGCTCGACGGCGAACCCGACTGCGAGCTCGGCTGTTGCTGCTGCGCCTCGGCCGCGATCTGCTCGGCCGACTTCACGGCGTCCATCGTGGTCGACGTGAGGATGGCGGTGCCATCCATCCGCACGTTTTCGGCGCGCATCCGGGCGAGCGCGTCCTGCATCATCGGATACATCGCCATCGCCGATGCCATCTCGTCGGCCGACGCGCCGGCGATGATGGGACCGGCGATGGCCTTCGCGAAGCGGATATCGAAGGCCGCCACTTCCTTCATCGCCGCAATCTGAGCGCCCATCCAGATGTTCGACGTCAGCACCATGCCGCCGCTCTCGTCGAGCGTCTTGCCCTTTTCACGCATGGTGATGGTCATGACGATCTCGCGCGCGTCGAAGCCATTGACCTTCTTCTGCTGTCCGGTTTCCTTCAGATCGAAGTCGACCTCGAACTGCGGGCTGTCGTTCTTGGCCGGCTTGGCCTCCGCCGTCTTGGTTTCCGCAGCCTTCATCTCCGCCTGGGCCTTCTTCGCCTCTTCGGCGGCCCTTTTCTTGGCCTCTTCGAGCTGGCGTCTGAGCTCGGCGAACGTCGTGACCGTGTACGTCTTCTTCTTGATGTCGAGATCGTAGATCTTCTCTTCTCTCAAGTCGACAATCTGGCCGGCCGTGTCGGACAGCGTGGCTTTGCGATCGCCCTTCACGGCGACGCTCGTCTTCACGCCTTCCCTGGCGGCCTTCCCGCCAAAGAGCCCGACCACCTTGCCAAGCATCCCTTCGAACTTGACCAGGCTCTTTTCGTCGGCCTTGACGTCGGCCTCGAGCGAATACGAGGACGCGGCCAGCAGGCCGATCGTCAGCGCGGCAACCGTCATCTTGCGAATCATGGACAGAACCTCCGTCTAGAGAATTGTACATCGGGCGCACGCCGCAAGGGCGTCAACGACGATCACCGCGGAAAACGCAGAGCTCGCAGAGATCTCATGAGCGCGGCCACCAAACACGAAAAGACTCCCTTCAACCGGCCGCAGGCAGGACTAAAGTCCTGCACTACACGCCGGCGAAGCGCTCTAGCGTCGTGACCGCGGGCGGCGTTCCGCCGCCATGATCAACAACGTCATCGTGAGGGCTGCCGGCGCCCAGGCCAGCACCAGGCGCTCGAAGCCGATGCGCTCGTAGAGAAACCCGCCCAGCGCCGGACCGACCAGCAGGCCTATCGCCCACGCGAAATTGTAGAGGCCGAACGCCACGCCAAACGACCCGACGCCGGTCGACGCCGTGGCCTCGGCCATATAGGCGAGCGACGGCGTAATCACGATGGCGACCGCCAGCGTGTTCAACACGAAGAGCGCCACGGCCGTCGGAAAGCTCGTGATGAGGCCGAGGAGCGGCAGCGCGCAGCTCGTCGCCACGAGGCCAAGCATCGTCACGCGGCGCGCTCCCCAGCGGTCGGACAGATGGCCAGCGAGCGGATGCAGTACGGCCGACACGACGGCAGCGCCGCCAAACACCAGACCGACGCGAGCAGGTCCAAGATGGATCTCGGATGCCAGAAACAACGACAGGATCGGCTCGACCATCGCGATGGTCCCGCCGATCACGACAACCGCGGCCGAGCAGATGGCCACGGCCGGCACGCGCAAGATCGCGCCGATCGGCACGGGCACGTGGTCGGTGTGCTTCGACGGGATGTTCAACCACAGAAACCCGATCGCCACAACGACGGCAAGCGCCGCCACGCACAGAAACGGCAGCTCCGTACCGCCGTTCTCGTACAGCCATCCGCCGGCGGTCGGTCCGATCATGAAGCCGAAGGTGGTGCCCGACATGACGAGGCCCATGATGCGGCCGCGCTCGGCCGGGCCGTAGAGGTCCGCCAGCAGCGCGAAGCCGACGACCCAGGTCACCGCGTCGGCGGCGCCTTGCACGAGCCGGGCCGCGAAGAGCGCGGGCAGGCGTTCGGCGAACGCGAACATCACGGTCGACGCCGCCAGCGCGAGCAACCCGAGGACGAGCGGCGCCCTGCGGCCCATGCGGTCCGACAGCGCCCCCATCGGCAGCGACACGGCCAGCACCGTCACGCCAAACGAAGCAAACAGCAGGCCGATCATCGTCGGCGACGCACCAAGCCGCCGGGTCAGGTCCGGCAGGACCGGCACGGCAATCGAATACGCGACGATGTCGGTGAAGGTCGCGAGGGTGACGAGGGCGACCGCGGCGCCCCGGGAGGATCGAAGCGACATCACCGATTGCCACGAAGACACGAAGGCACGAAGAAGATCATACGGGCTTCTTCGTGTTTTCGAATTTTTGTGGCCTCTTATGGCCTCTTGAGAATCTTCTCTGCGTGCTCTGCGCGTTCTGCGGTGATCGTCGTCTTCGTGTTTTCGTGGCCTATCTCCGCTTCAGCATGAGGCACCCGAGCGGCGGGAGCGTGAGGCGGATGGAGTGGTCGAAGCCGTGCGAGGCCACCAGGTCGCTCGGCACGCCGCCGCCGTTGCCGACGTTGGCGCCGCCGAAGAGCTCGCTGTCGCTGTTCAGCAGCTCGGCGTAGAAGCCTTCGTCCGGCACGCCAATGCGGTAGTCGTGGCGGGCCACCGGCGTGAAGTTGAAGACCAGCGCCACGGGCTCGCGGCCGCCGCGGCCGGCGCGCAGAAACGAGATCACGCTGTTCTCGCTGTCGTGGCAGTCGATCCAGCGGAAGCCAGACGGTTCGGCGTCGCATTCGTGGAGCGCCGGCTCGCCCTGGTAGACCGAATTGAGCGCCTGCACGTACCGGCGGATCCCGGCGTGCGCCGGGTCGTCGAGCAGATGCCAGTCGAGGCTCCGGTCGTGGTTCCACTCCCGCCACTGCGCGAATTCTCCACCCATGAAGAGGAGCTTCTTGCCCGGATGCCCATACATGTAGCCGTACAGCGTGCGAAGCGTGGCGTACTTGCGCCACGCATCGCCCGCTATCTTGTCGATGAGCGCGCCCTTTCCATGCACGACCTCGTCGTGCGACAGCGGCAGGACGAAGTTCTCCGTGAACATGTAGAGGCCGGAGAAGGTCAGCAGGTTGTGCTCCCAGCGGCGAAAAATCGCGTCTTTGCTCGCGTATTCCAGAACGTCGTGCATCCAGCCGAGGTTCCATTTGTAGGTGAACCCCAGGCCGCCGAGGTGCACCGGACGGCTCACGCCCGGCCACGCCGTGGACTCCTCCGCCGCGGTGATCGTGCCGGGATGCTCGCCGTGTGTCAGCGTGTTCAGACGCCGCAGGAACTCGATGGCGTCGAGGTTCTCGCGCCCGCCGTACTGATTGGGAATCCACTCGCCCTCGCGGCGCGAGTAATCCAGATACAGCATCGACGCGACCGCGTCCACTCGAAGGCCGTCGACGTGATACTCCTCGAGCCAGAAGAGCGCGTTCGACAAGAGGAAGTTCCGGACTTCATTTCGCCCGTAGTTGAAAATGAGCGTGCCCCAGTCCTGGTGCTCGCCCTGCCGCGGATCGGCGTGCTCGTAGAGCGCCGTGCCGTCGAACCGGGCGAGCCCGTGGACGTCTCGAGGAAAATGCCCCGGCACCCAGTCGAGGATCACGCCGATGCCGGCCCGATGGCACTCATCCACGAGCCGCTTGAAGTCTTCGGGAGGCCCGTAGCGACTCGTCGGTGCGAAGAACCCCAGCACCTGATAGCCCCACGATCCCGAAAATGGATGCTCCATCACGGGCAGCAGCTCGATGTGCGTGAAGCCCATCTCCTTCACGTAAGGCACGAGCCGGTCGGCGAGCTCGCGATAGGTCAGGAAGCGGTCGCCATCCTCGGCCATCCGCGCCCAGGAACCCAGATGCACTTCGTAGATGGCCACCGGGCGGTCGAGCCAGCCGCCCTGCCCCGGCCGCTCGCCCATCCATTCGGCGTCGCCCCACTGGTACCGCGAGAGGTCGTAGACAATCGACGCCGTCTGCGGCGGCGCTTCGAACGCGACGCCGAACGGGTCGGTCTTCTCGAGGATCGCGCCTGCCTTCGTGCGGATCTCGAACTTGTACTTCTCGCCATCCGGCACGTCGGGGATGAAGATTTCCCAGACGCCGGAGGGCGCGAGCAGCCGCATCGGATGCACGCGGCCGTCCCACCCGTTGAAGTCGCCCACCACGCTCACCCGATCGGCGTTGGGCGCCCACACGGCGAAGTGCACGCCGGTGGCCTCGCCGAGGGTGGTTCGGTGCGCACCAAGCTTGTCGTACGCGCGGAGATGGGTTCCCTCGCCGAACAGATGAAGGTCGAAATCGGTCAGGACGCGACCGTATCGATACGGATCGTCGATCTCGAGCTCCTGGCCGGAGCCGAACCTTACACGAAGGCGGTAGTCGGGAATGCCGGCGCCGGCAGAGGCCGGGAGCGTCGCTTCGAACATCCCCTCGTCTCGGCGACGCATCGGATGGGTCGCGCCGCTCGCGACCAGATGGATGTCGACCGATCGCGCCGCCGGTTGCACCGCGCGAATGACGAGTGTGCCCTCGGCGTCCCGGTGGGGACCCAATACCGCGAAGGGATTGTCCAAGCGTTCACTGCGTAATCGTGGCCGTCTTGATGAAGTCCATTCTCGGAAACGCCTTCGTCAGGTACGCGTTGCCCTCTGACATGAACCGCGGCAGCTCGAAGTCCTTTCTCTGGTAGATCTCGGCGTACCCGCTGTACAGCTTGTCCACCACGTCCATGCCCGTCGTGACTTCGCCAAACGGCGCGAACCCCTGCTTGTCGAGGCCCACGTTGTCGCCGAAGTTGACGAAGAGCTGCGTGGTGCGCGTGTTGGGGCCCGCCGTCGCGAACGTGACGAAGCCGCGCTTGTTGCTCTGCTTCACCGGATCGTCGGTGATGCGCGCGCTCGTCCACGCCGCCGACACGGCCGGCGTACCGTGGATGCCGAACTGCGCCATGAAATTGGGAATCACCCGGAAGAACCGGATCTCGTCGAAATAGCCGCTCTTCACGAGGTTGTAGAACCGGTCGGCGCCCTTCGGCGCCCAGTCCTTGTGCACGGTGACGACGAAGGTGCCCTGGCTGGTGACGAAACTGGCCTTGAACGTCGCGGGCGCCGCTTCGGTGAGCGCCGCCGGAGTGACCAGCTTGGCCTTATCGGCCTGACCCGCCGCGCCAGACGGTGTTCCCAGGGCCGCCAGCCCCATTACTGCTCCGACAATCATCGAATGAGATCTCATAACCCTCCTTGGCCACGAAGACACGAAGACACGAAGAAGACCAAAATGTTCGTCAGATTTGGCCACGAAGACACGCCACGAAAACACGAAAGCACGAAAAAGAGCCACGAAGACACGAAGGCACGAAGAAGAGCGTTGTCAATCCCGAGTCCCGAGTCCCGAATCCCGAATCCCGAATCCCGAGGGGCCACGAAGACACAGACACGACAGAAACCAATTGTAACGGTATGATCAGCTATCAGCTATCAGCTGTCAGCTATCAGCTCCACAGCACGCGCTGAAAGCTGAGAGCCGAAAGCTGAGAGCCACCGTAAAGAGAGCATATCAATGTTGAGCGCGCATTTCACTTCGAGCGAGGGCAGGTTCACGGTGCAGCTGTTCGACGCGGACGCACCCAACACCGTCGCCAATTTCGTGGGCCTCGCCGAGGGCACCAAAGAGTGGACCGATCCGAAGAGCGGCCAACGCGTGAAGCGGCCCCTCTACGACGGCCTCGTCTTCCACCGCGTCATCGCGGGATTCATGATCCAGGGCGGCGACCCGCTCGGCACCGGGACCGGCGGGCCCGGCTACAAGTTCGGCGACGAATTCAGCCCGAAGCTGAGACACGGCAAGGCCGGCATGCTCTCGATGGCCAACTCCGGCCCGAACACCAACGGCAGCCAGTTCTTCATCACGCTCGCCGCCACGCCGTGGCTCGACAATCGGCACAGTGTGTTTGGCGAAGTGGTCGAGGGCATGGACGTGGTGGAGACAATCGGCGGAACGCCCACGAGCAAGCCGGGGGATCGGCCGATCAAGACGGTCACGATACAGACGATCAAGATTAGTCGTTAGTCGCTAGTCGTTACTCGCCCGTTAGTCGTTGGTGGTGGTTGGCTCGAGGTCGTCGCTCGCGGTCGTCAGGGTGGTCATCGCTCGTGCTCGTCGCTGGTCGGGCCACTCGGGACTAACGACTAACGACTATCGACTAGCTAATCGTCTTTGTCTGGATTCCGCCAGCGGCGGCGCCAGGCGTTCTGAATCCACCACATGCGGCCGAACTCCCAGACGAACACGCCGATGATGAACGTTCCAATGACAATAGCAGCGAACACAGCGGACTCGCCCGAAACTCTACATCCAGTGCGTGAGCGCTACAAGACTCAATCGCGGTCTTCGCGCAGGGCGACCGCCGGTTCGTTGACACCGTCGGATCCACGAATTACATTCACCGCACCATGCTGAAACGGCATCTGCGCGTCGGAGCCAGCCGCTCGGGCGCTCTCCTTCTTCTCGTCGTCGTTCTCGCGGGACTGCTGGCAGCGGCTCGATACCCGCGGCGAGCGGCCGCTCGAGGTCCGGAGTTCATCGAGCCCGAAGTTCGGCGCAGCGTGAACGGACTCCTTCAGACGACGATGGAGATGAAGTTAGCGAAGGCCACGCTGGCGGGCCGGACGGTCGAGCTTGGGACCTACGAAGGCACGATCCACGGACCGACCTGGCGGATCAAGCCGGGCGATCTGCTGAAGTTCCGGCTGATCAACAACCTCAGGCTGCCGGCTGGCGCGCTTCCGACGCAACAGATCGTGTTTGCCGGCGACGTGTACGAGCGGTCGATGAACATGATGCGGAGAATGGTGCACGGCCAGGCCGAAGAGCACGGCGCCGCGCCGGATCCGCAGGAGCAGCTGTACACCAATATCCACACGCACGGTCTGCAGGTGTCGGCGTCGGGAAACGCGGACAACCCGTTCCTGTTGTTCAAGCCGGGTGAGACGTTCGACTACGAGATTCAGGTTCCGCCCGATCAGCCGGCCGGCTTCGATTGGTACCACCCGCACAAGCACGGCAGCACGGCCAAGCAGCTCTGGGCCGGCATGGCCGGCGCCATCATCGTCGAAGGAGACCTGGATCGGATTCCGCTGATCGCGGCCGCGGTAGAGCGAATCATGCTGCTCGGCGAGATCTGGCTCGATCACAACGGGCACGTGCCGGTGGGTCTGCCGATTCCGATCGCGGGCCATCACGGACACGCGCCGTTCTCGACCATTCCACCGGTGCCGAGCGACATGTACTACACCATCAACGGCGTGTACCAGCCAACGGTCACGGTGCGCCCCGGCCAAACGCAACGCTGGCGGATCGTCAACACCGCGCCGCACAGATTGTTCAAGCTCTCGCTCGACGGCCACACGATGTACCAAATCGCCCAGGACGGCATCACGTTCGCGGCGCCGCGGCCGGTGCAGACGCTCCTCGTGGCGCCAGGCAACCGCGTCGAAGTGATGATTCTCGGGGGGGCGCCGGGCGAGTACAAGTTCCGCGCGCTCGAGTACGATCAGGGCCATCCGGGCGGTGCGATGCCGGAGGACATTCTCGCGACCATCGTGTCCGAGGGCGGACGGATGCGCCAGGCGATTCCGTCGAGACTGCTGACGCCCGAAGACCTGACGACTGCTCAGATCGATCGCCGCCGCACGGTTCGGTTCCGCGGCAGCACGCTGCACGCACCGGTGGAGTTCTTCCTCGACGACAAGGTGTTCGATCCGGATCGCGACGATGCGGTGATCAGCGTCGGCACGACCGAGGAGTGGACGCTCGTCAACGAAGACGTGTTCCAGCATCCGTTCCACATCCACGTGAACCCGTTTCAGGTGATCGAGTACGACGGCGTGCGCGTCGCGAACCCGGTCTGGTGGGACACGATTGCCCTGCCGCCGAAAGGCACGGTCAAGATCCTGATGCGTCCGCGCGCCGACGTGCTGACGCGGACGGTGTATCACTGCCACATCCTGCCGCACGAGGACAACGGGATGATGTCGGCCTTTTCATTGGTACGGTAGCCGTCTACGTGCTGCGTTCTACGTTCGACGTGCTGTTTCGTTCGGCGTCCGGGTGTTCGGTATTCGACGTTCGCCGTTCGTCAGGTTGAGGGGAGCCATGTCACGATCTGGACTGACCGCCGGCGTGCTGCTCGTCGCTGGGCTCGCGGGTGGCATCGTCTCTGCCAACTTGCAGCCGCAGGCCACGCCTCCGCCGATCAGCCACTACTGGGTGCTGACGCAGGCCAACTGCCTGCCGCCACAAGCCGATCCGCTGCAGCCGGGCGTCTGCAAGCCGGCCGAGGTCCCGGTCAACGGTCTCGTCGAGATCCAGCTGCCGATGACGCCGGCCACGTGGACCGTGCAATCGGTGTCGCCGAATCTCACCTTCACGGGCTCCCAGAAACTGCCCAATCCGCAGCGCATTGCCGGCACGAGCGAGCTCGTGCTGCTGGACTTCGTTGCCGCGCGCGCGGGCGCCGGCACTATTGTGGTCCGGGAGTTTCCGCCGACGATCGCCGATACGCCGTCGGGCATCTTCACCTACACCTTCAATGTCAAATGAACGGATGGATGCTGGAATTTGAGGACTTGAGGATTTGAGGAGTTGAGGATTTGGAAAATCTGGGGAGTTGAGAATCTGAGAATCTCTGGTGGCTCTGCGAGCTCTGCCCTTCGACCTATCGACGGGCTCGGGGTCGTCCCGACGTCGAGGGACGACATGCTCAGGGCATCCCGAGCCCCGTCGAGGGATGCGGTGATCGTCGTAGGGCCAAATCCTCGAAAACCCAACTCCTCAACTCCTCAACTCCTCAACTCCTCAACTCCTCAAATCCTCAAATCCTCAGATTCTCGGGCCGTCCCGGCCGGCTTCGACCGGCGAGACGTTCCAGACAGACTTCGCATATTCGAGCACGGTGCGGTCGCTCGAGAAGCGGCCCATGCCGGCCACGTTCAGAATCGCGCGCCGGGCCCACTCGTCGGGCTGCCGGAACAGGGCGTCGACGCGCTCCTGGCAGGCGATGTAGTCCGCATAGTCGGCCAGCAGCAGGAAGAAGTCGCCGTGGGTCGTGAGCCGTTCGAACACGGGGCTGAACCGCCGCGGCGCGTCGGTCGAGAAGGAGCCCGAGCCAATCATGTCGAGGGCCTGCCGGAGCTCCGGGTTCGATTCGTAGATCTCCCGCGGGTTGTAGCCGGCCTCGCGGCGCGCGACGACCTCCGCGGCCGTCAGGCCGAAGATGAAGACGTTGTCCTCGCCGGCTTCTTCACGTATCTCGATGTTCGCGCCGTCGAGGGTCCCAATCGTCAGCGCGCCGTTCAGCGCGAGCTTCATGTTGCCCGTGCCCGACGCCTCGGTGCCGGCAGTCGAAATCTGCTCCGACAGGTCGCAGGCCGGCACGATGATCTCGGCGTTCGACACGCTGTAGTTCGGGATGAAGACGACCTTCAGGCGATCGCCGATCGCCCGATCGTGGTTCACGACGTGGGCGACACGGTGAATCAGCTCGATGATGAGCTTGGCGGCCGCGTACCCAGGCGCCGCCTTGCCGCTGAACACGACCACTCGCGGAACGGACTGTGTCTCGCGGCCTTCGCGAATCCGATTGTAGCGCGTGATCACGTGAAGGACGTTGAGCAGCTGCCGCTTGTACTCGTGGATGCGCTTGACCTGGACGTCGAACAGCGCCGACGGATCGACGTCGATCCCGAGCCGATCCCGGATGGCCTCGGCCAGCCGCGCCTTGTTGGCCTGCTTCACGTCGCGAAATCTCGCGCGAAAGGCCGCGTCGGAGGCGAGCGGCGTCAGCCGCCGAAGCTCCGTCAAGTCCGCGATCCACCGATCGCCGATGTGCTCGGTGATGAGCGCCGAGAGACCCGGGTTCGCCTGGTGGAGCCATCGCCGCGGCGTCACCCCGTTGGTGATGTTGATGATACGGCCGGGGAACGCCTGGTCGAGGTCCGCGAAGATCGTCTTCTTCATCAGGTCGGTGTGAATCGCGGAGACGCCGTTCACGCGATGGCTGCCGATGAACGCCAGGTGCGCCATCCGCAGCCGGCGATCGCCGGTCTCGTCGACGATCGACACGCGCCGCAGCCGGTCGACGTCGCCCGGGTACGAACGGCGAATCGTCTCGAGAAACCGATGATTGATCTCGTAGACAATCTGCAGGTGGCGCGGTAGGACCTGTTCGAAGAGACCGACCGGCCACGTTTCGAGGGCCTCGGGCATCAGCGTGTGGTTCGTGTACCCGAACGTCCGCAACGTGATCTCCCACGCCCGATCCCATTCCAGATGGTGGATGTCGAGCAGGAGGCGCATCAGCTCGGGAATGGCGGTCGACGGGTGCGTGTCGTTCAACTGGATCGCGACCTTGTCGGGCAGCTCGTCCAGGCTGTCGTGCGCGGCGAGAAACCGGTGCAGGATGTCCTGCAGCGACGCCGACACGAAGAAGTACTGCTGCCGGAGCCTGAGCTCGCGCCCGTGGCGGGTCGTGTCGGCCGGGTACAGCACCTTCGAGAGATTTTCCGACGCGGTCTTCTGCTCGACCGCCTTGATGTAGTTCCCCTCGTTGAAGTCCTGCAGGTTGAAGTCGCGTGAGGAGCGCGCCGACCAGAGCCGCATGTCGTTGACCGCGCCGCCGTACCCAGGCACCGGCGTGTCGAAGGCCATCGCCATCACGACGTCGGTATCGACCCAATGAAAGCGCAGCTGCCCCCGCTCGGTGAAGTGCACGACCCGGCCGCCGAACTTCACCGGGTGCAAGACGTCGGCGCGGGGAAACTCCCACGGGTTGCCGTAGCGCAGCCAGTTGTCGGGCTGTTCCACTTGCGAGCCCCGCTGGATGCGCTGGAAGAAGAGGCCGTACTCGTAGCGGATGCCGTACCCGTAGCCCGGCAGCGACAGCGTGGCCATCGAGTCGAGCAGACACGCCGCGAGCCGGCCGAGGCCGCCGTTGCCGAGTGCCGCGTCGGGCTCGAGCTCGGCGATTTCGTCAAAGGCGCGCTCGAGATCCGACAGCGCGTCGCGGCACGGATCGAAGAGGCCGATGTTCAGCAGGCCGTTCGACAGCAGCCGGCCCGTGAGAAACTCGGCCGACAGGTAATACACACGCTTCGCATCGGCGCGGCGGTACCCCTCGGTCGTGCCCATCCACGCTTCGACCAGACGGTCGCGGACCGTGAAGGCCGCCGCGAGGAACCAGTCCCGTGGCGTGGCCCGGGCGGGGTCCCTGCCGAGCGAGTAGACGATGTGGTTCGAGAGCGATCGCCGGAGCGCATCGCGATCCCGGCCCAGAGTGGCGCCAGGAGACGCGGTCGCCGGAAAAGGCGTCGAACGTGTTCGAGGCGTCCTGCCCACCTGGCCTGAGCTCCCGAATGTCCCCCACTATCGGGGGACGTCATCATAGCCCGTCGGCGGGCGGAGTCGCGACCGGCATAGGCGCCACGCGATCCGCCGTCAGGGGGACGGGCCGCTCGACGGGTACACAGCAGCCCGTCTTCCGATATAGCCGGTCCGCGTCCTTGCGGACCGCGTCGATCGGACCAAGCGCCTGGATGACGGCCTCGCGAATCGCGGCCATCACGGGATCGGGGGCGTCGGTCAACCTGTAGTGCACCCAGAGCCCTTCCTTCCGCGCGGCGACCAGACCCGCCCGCCGGAGGTAGGCGAGGTGCCTCGACGCCCTGGGCTGCGGGATGCGCAGGCTCTCGTGGATGTGGCACACGCAGACTTCGCCCGCCAGCAGCCCGTGGTGAACGGCTGGCGTCGCACCGAGACGTTCACCGCGGGCTGCTAAGAGCAGGCCCAGAATCCGCAGGCGCGTCGTATCGGCGAGCGCCTTGAAGAGGCGCTCCAGGTCGGTCAGCGGCTTGGGCATACTACATTCGCCTTGACAAATATATCACGCCTGGCTATTGTGTCTATATTCGTATACACGAATACTCAAGAAGTTAGAACTTAGAAGGTAGAAGTTAGAAGTTAGAAGACACAAGGAGACATCGACCATGGCGACATCCAGCGTGACAGACAGCGTGAACGACGCGGTGAAAGACGCGGTGCAAGACAAGTACGGCGCCATCGCGCGCTCGGTGGGCGCCTCGGGCGGGTGCGGCCTGGGCGCATGCTGCGGCGGATCGGGCGACCCGATTACCTCGGACCTCTATTCGGCGGCGGAAACGAGCGGCCTGCCTGCCGACGCCCTGGCCGTGTCGATCGGCTGCGGCAACCCGACCGCCCGCGCCGAGCTTCAGGAGGGCCAGATCGTCCTCGACCTCGGATCGGGTGGCGGGATCGACGTCCTGCTGTCGGCGAAGCGCGTCGGACCCACGGGAAAAGTGTACGGGCTCGACATGACCGACGACATGCTCGCCCTGGCCCGCGAGAACCAGCAGAAGGCCGGTGCCACGAACGTCGAGTTCGTCAAGGGCACCATCGAGTCGATCCCGCTGCCCGACGCCTCGGTCGACGTGATCATCTCCAACTGCGTGATCAACCTCTCGTCCGACAAGGACGCCGTCTTCCGCGAGGCGTTCCGGGTGCTCAAACCCGGCGGCCGCCTCTCGGTCTCCGACGTCATCGTCCGCGGCGAGGTGCCCTCAGACCTGCGTCGGAGCATGGAGCTGTGGATCGGGTGCATCGCCGGCGCCCTAGAGGAGCGCGACTACGCGGCCCGGCTCGAAGCGGCCGGCTTCACGCAGGTGTCTCTCGAGCCGTGGCGCGTCTACAACGTCGACGACGCGCGGGCGTTTCTGAGCGAGACCGGCCTGGACGTGGACCGGGTGGCGCGTGAAGTCGAGGGGCGTTTTGCGAGCGCCACGATTCGAGCCCAAAAGCCCGAGGTCCGCGAGGCCCGCAGTTGCTGCGGCCCGACCTGCTGCTCGTGACCGAGACCCACCGCGTGCTGTTTCTCTGCACGGGTAACTCCGCACGCAGCATCATGGCCGAGGCGCTCCTGAACCACCGCGGGGGTGGGCGGTTTCAGGCGTTCAGCGCCGGCAGCTTCCCAAGAGGCGCGGTGCACCCGTTGGCCATCGACACGCTCCGCCGGAACCGCATTCCGGCGGAGCATCTTCGCAGCAAGAGTTGGAGCGAGTTCGCCGAGGCCGCCCAGCCACCGATCGACTTCGTCATCACCGTCTGCGATCGTGCGGCGGCCCAAGCCTGCCCGGTGTGGCCGGGCCAGCCGATAACGGCGCACTGGGGAATCGACGATCCTGCCGCCGTCGAGGGATCGGAAGAGGACCAAGCGCGAGCGTTCGATCGCGCGTTCCGCGAGCTCGACGCGCGAATCACGATCCTTGCAAGCCTCCGCCTCGACGCCCTCGACCGGCTCGGGCTGCGGCGCGAGCTGGATCGGATTGGTCGTTCGGGTCCTGCGGCCGACTGACTGCCGGCGCCCGCCTTCATGCGGGACTTGCGGGGCCATCAAGCGCCTCCCGGACGGCTCGCGCGAGAGTCGTCGGCGTGAACGGCTTCTGTAGGAAGGCCACTCCCGCTTCCAGTACGCCGTGGTGGACGATGGCGTTGTCGGTGTACCCCGACATGAACAGCACCTTGAGCCGGGGATAACGTCCGGTCAAGGTCTGCGCCAGCACCCGGCCGCTCATCGCCGGCATGACGACGTCGGTCAAGAGAAGGTGGATATGTCGTGGATGCGCGGCGGCGGCCGAGAGTGCCCGCTCCGCATCGGACGCCTCGATGATGAAGTAACCGTGACGCAGCAGGACTTCCTTCGCAAGGCGCCGAACGCGATCGTCGTCCTCGACCAGCAGGATCGTTTCGTCGCCTTCGAACGCATCGGCCGGCCCTTGTGGCGTCGGGCTCTCCGCGGCTTCTCTCGTTCGTGGCAGATAGACTTTGAAGGTCGTGCCCTTGCCGGGCTCGCTGTACACCCACACGTTGCCGCCGTTCTGTTTGACGATGCCGTAGACGGTGGCGAGTCCCAACCCGGTGCCGCGTCCCTTGGGTTTGGTCGTGAAGAAGGGCTCGAAGATCCGCGCCTGAACTTCAGGCGCCATTCCCACGCCGTTGTCGCTCACGGCGAGCATCACATAGGGACCCGGCACGACTGTGATATGCCCGCGCGCATAGGCCTCGTCGAGATGGATGTTGGCCGTCTCGATGGTGATCTTCCCTCCCGAGGGCAGCGCGTCGCGCGCGTTGACGACGAGATTCATGATCACCTGTTCGATCTGACCGGCGTCCGCTTTGACCGAGGCGAGATCGATCGGCAGCCGGGCCGTGAGCTCGACGTCCTCGCCGATCAATCGGCGGAGCATCGGCTCGAGCGGCTGCACGATGGCGTTGATGTTCAGCACCTCGGGCTGGATGATCTGTTTCCGGCTGAAAGCCAGGAGCTGACTGGTCAACGTCGTGGCGCTCTCACCGGCCTTGCGGATCTCCTCCAGCTCGGTTTTCAGACGATGCAGCGCGGGATCGTTCTGGATGTCGTCGATCAGCAGGTTGCTGTACCCGAGAATGACCGACAGCAGGTTGTTGAAGTCGTGGGCGATGCCGCCAGCCAGGTTGCCGATCGACTCCATCTTCTGCGCCTGACGAAACTGCTGCTCGAGCGTCTTCTGCGTGGTGATGTCCATTCCCACGCCGGCTGCGCGCTCGGGCTGTCCGGCCTCGTCGAAGAAGACGCGGCCGACGCTGGCCATCCAGTGCTCCGAACTGTCCGGCCAGATCACGCGGTATTCCAGACGGGACTCGGCGCTACTCTTCAGCGATCGATTGAAATGGTCCAGCACACCCTGCCGATCGTCTGGATGAATCGCCTCGACGAAGGCGTCGAACGTGCCGCGAAACGAACCCACGGGCATTCCATGAAGGCGCTCGAACACGTCGGACCAGATGGTCTGGCCTGATCCGATCGCCCACTCCCAGGTGCCCACGCCGGCGGCCTCCAGCGCAAAGCGCATCCGCTCCTTGGCTTCGCCGAGCGCCGCTTCGGCCGTCCGGCGCGCGCGCCGATCCGCCGCCTCGCGAAGCTCGCGCGACACGGCCGGGAGCAGGCGCGCCATGCGCTGCTTGCCGACGAAATCGCCGGCGCCCAGTTTCATCGCGTCGACGGCCGCCTCCTCCTCGATCGAGCCGGAGATCACGATACACGGCAGGTCGAGCCCGCCGGCGCCCAGATTCTTCAACACTTCCATGGCGCTGAATCCCGGCAGCGAGAAGTCGGTGACCACGAGGTCCCAGGCGTGTTCGCGGAGCGCATCGCGCAGCGCCGCAAGGGTGTCGACGCGAAGGTGAGTCACGTCGTAGTCGCCGCGGCCGAGCTCGCGCAGCACCAGCTGCGCGTCGAGCTCGGCATCTTCAACGAGGAGCACGCGAAGAGGTCGCATGGGTCTCTCGAGAGGTCAGTCGGTCCCGGACCCTGGCGCGGGCTCGTTGATCACGAGCCAATACAATCCGAGCTGCTGCGCCGCGCCCACGAACTCGCCGAAGGCGACCGGCTTGCGAACGAAACTGTTCGCGCCGAGGTTGTAGCTCTTGATGAGGTCCTGCTCCTCGTTGCTCGACGTGAGCACGACGACGGGGAGCCGCCGCGTGCGCTCGTCCGCGCGCATCCGCCGGAGCACCTCGAGGCCATCCACTTTCGGCAGCTTGAGATCCAGCAGGACCACCTCGGGCACGCGTGCGAGGCTTCGACCGGCGTGCGCGCCGGTCGCGAACAGATAGTCGAGCGCTTCTCTGCCGTCGTTCACGACGATGATCTCGTTGACGATCTTGCTCTTCTCGAAGGCACGCAGCGTCAGATCGACATCGTCGGGGTTGTCCTCGACGAGCAGGATGATGCCGTTGCGAGTCATGAGACCCCTCCACTGCGCAGTCCGGGAACGGTAAAGTAGATTGCGGCGCCGCGCCCCGGCTCACCTTCGGCCCAGACGCGGCCGCCGTGCCGATTGACGATGCGCTGAACCGTCGCGAGCCCGATGCCGGTTCCCGGAAACTCGCTCGGCGAGTGCAGACGCTGAAACGGCCGAAAAAGCTTATCGCCGTACGTCATGTCGAAGCCGGCGCCGTTGTCGCGGACCACGTAGGTCGGCCCTTCGAGCGTGGACTCGCGCGCGAACTGCACGCGTGGTCGATTCGCCTTGCCGGTGAACTTCCAGGCGTTGCCGATCAGGTTTTCGAGCGCGACGCGGACCAGACGGCCATCCGCGTCCGCGATCAGGTTGTCCTCGATGTCCACCTCGACTTCTCGCTCGGGATCGTGTTGCCGGAGATCGGCGACGACGGCGCGGGCGATCTCCGAGAGATTCACCCGATCGCGGTGCATGTCGGCTCGACCGATCCGGGACAGCTGGAGCAGGTCGTCGATGAGCTCGCCCATGCGCCGCGCTGCGGCGCACACCCGCTCGAGATGGCGGCGGCCCCCGGCGTCCAGCTTGTCGGCGCAATCCTCGAGCAGGGCCTGGCTGAACCCGTCGATCGCTCGCAGGGGCGCCCGCAGATCGTGGGAGACCGAGTAGCTGAACGCCTCGAGCTCGCGGTTCGCGCGCTCGAGCTCGTCCACGAGCACCGCCCGCGCGTCGGCCAGCTCGCGGGTGGCGCGTGCTGCGGTCGCGTCGATTTCCGCGCGCAGCAGCTCCTCGCGGATACGGCGGTTTTCGTCCTCGAATTGTTTCCGCCGGATCTGCGCCCTGACTCTGGCTTTCAGGACTTCGAACTCGCTGGATTTGGAGATGTAGTCGTCGGCTCCCGCGCCCAGCCCCTCGATCATGGCCGCTCGATCCTCGAGCGCCGTCAGCATGATGAGTGGGATGTCCCGCACGCCTGGCGCTGCCTTGATGCGCGCGCAGGTCTCCTGGCCGCTCATGCCGGGCATCACGAGATCGAGCAGAATGCAGTCCACGGTTTGGACGGCGAGCAGCTCGATCGCCTGCTCGCCGTCGCGCGCTGGAATGACGTCGTACCCCTCCTCCCGCAGAGCGTCGGCGAGCACGTCGAGGTACGTCGAGCTGTCATCCACGGCGAGGATCTTCTTGGGACCCAGAAGGCTCGCGGTTTCCTCGCCCGGGACGCGCATGCTGGACCTGCGGAGCACCGCGGCGAGCCGCGCCAAGACGGCGTCGAGGCGTTCCTCCTTCCGCACGAACGTATCGGCTCCGGCGTCGAGGGCGCGCAGCTCCGAATCGCGATCCTGCGCCGCCGTCAGAAGCAGGCACGGAATATCTCTCAGCGCGGCATCCAGGCGGATGCGGCGAATTACGGTGGCGCCGTCGATGCCCGGCAGGACACCGTCGACGAGGATGGCGGCGGGCCGCTCCGAAGCCGCGAGCCGAAGGCCCTCTTCTCCGGTCGAGGCCGCCAGAACGCCGTACCCCTTCTCTCGCAGCGCCGCCCGCAACGCCTCACGATACGTCGCGCTGTCGTCGATCACCAGCACCTTGGTCGCGGCCGCCGCCGACACGCGGCGCAGCTTGAGCAGCTGCTGCGCCCTCGCGACCACGTAGCCGGCGTCGTACGGCTTGCCCACGTATTCATCCGCGCCCGTTCGGAGGCCTCGAATCCGATCTCCGACCTGGGCCTCGCTCGAGAGCATCAGCACCGCGGCGTTCGACACGGCGGGCGTCGCGCGGATCTCGTTGAGCAGATCGATGCCGTCACCGTCGGGAAGCAGAATGTCCAGAACGACGACGTCCACGCTGCCTGCCGCCATCGCCGCGCGCGCTTCGGCGGCCGTCCCGCAGAGAACGGTCGCGAACTCCGCGGCTTCGAACGCCTCCGCCAGGTCCATGCGGACCGTCAGGCTGTCGTCGACGATCAGGACGTTCCTGCTCATACGCCGCGGCTCTCCGGCAATCGTCTCGCGAGCGCCGACAGGGTGGGGCCGATCTCGTCGAGCGGGAGGACGCTCCCGGCGGCGCCGAGTAGCGCCGCTTCCCTCGGCATCCCGTACACCACCGATGTCGCCTCATCCTGCGCGATGGTGAACCCGCCGGCCCGGCGCACCGCCAGCAGTCCTGACGCACCGTCGCAACCCATCCCGGTGAGAAGACAGGCAGCCGACGCGCCGCCGTACTCGCGCGCGATCGACTCGAACAGCACGTCCACCGACGGCCGGCACGAGTGGCGCGCTGCGTCGAGCGTCAAGTGCGCCCGCCCGCCCCTCACCACCAAGTGCGATTCCGACGGCGCCATCATCACCTGGCCCGCACGAGCGCTCACAAGCTCGCCGTCGCGCGCGTAGGAGACCCGATGCGCGGTCTGGCCGTCCAGCCAATCGGCGAATGCAGCGCCGAACGGCTCGGCGATGTGCAAGACGAGGAGCAGCGGCAGAGGAAACGAGGACGGAAGCGCCCGCAGAACCTCGACGACGGCCGACGGGCCGCCGGTCGAGGCGCCGATGGCGACGACCCGGCAGCGCCGACGATCGGGGGGCGAGGTCTGGACCATCGGCTCCACCTCCGCTCGGCCCAGCGTTCGGAGGCGAGCGCGCGGATGGGTAATCACGCGAATCCGAGAGATCAACCGGAGGGTCGCGATGAATTTTCGCTCCCAGCCGTCGCCGGCTTCGCGGCCCGAAGGCTTCTCCAGCACATCGAGAGCGCCAGCCGCGAGGGCTTCGTACGTCTTGAACAGCTCACCTCTGTTGGTCGACGAGGACACGACCAGAATCGGCGTGGGACAATGCGCCATGATGTACTCGGTGGCTCCAAGACCGCTCATCACGGGCATCATCATGTCCATCGTGACGACATCAGGACGAAGCGCGCAGCAAAGGCCGATGGCCTGCTTACCGTCGGCGGCTTCGCCGACGATGTCGAAGCCGCGATCGGCCGCCAGCACCTGGCACAGATGCCGGCGCACGGTTGTCGAATCCTCGACCACCAGCACCCTGATATTGGCCATCAGCCGACCAGCCCCTGGATGCGATCGAGCAGCACCCCCTGATCGAACTCGCTCTTGACGATGTACGCCTTGGCGCCCACGTCCAGGCCACGCTGCCGGTCGGCCGGCGAGATGCGCGACGTCACGAGGATCGCGGGCACGTCGCGAAGCTCCGGCTCAACGCGGGCGCGCTCGATGAACGTGAATCCGTCCATCCCCGGCATCTCGACGTCGACCAGGAAGAGCGAGTACCGCGCGCGCCGGGCTTTTTCCAGCGCCTCTTCGCCGGAGATGGCGAGATCGACGTCGTAGCCGGCCGATTCCAGGATGCTCTGCTCGAGCATGCGCGTGGTCAGCGAGTCGTCGATCACCAGCACCGCATGTCGCCTCGGCACGACGTCCTCGGCGCCCTGCTCGGCGCGGTGGGCGACGGCGACAAGGCCCTCGGGATCGAGCACGAGCCTCGGGACGCCAGCCTCGTCGAGCGACACACCGGCGACGAAAGGAGCCGCGGGAGCAAGCGCCGGCAGCGGCCGCAGGACGGCGGTCGCCGTGCCACGCACGCGGTCGACGATGAACGCAGCGGCGGTTTCGAGCCCTCGCACGATCACGGCGGACGAGGGGCCTCGCGGGCGCGGCGACCAGCGATCGGGCGCGACCACGCGCGCAAGGGGCGCCAGCGGAACCGTCTTGCCGTCGTACACCACCGACTGCGCCTGCCCGGTCCGGACAATCTGTTCGGGCGCCACGCGCAGACTCGCGAGCACGGCGTCGAGCGGGACGACGAACGCGCTGCCGGCCGCTTCGACGACCAGGGCCGGAAACATGGCGAGTGTCAGCGGAACATCGAGCTCGACCGTCGTCCCCGTTCCGGCCGCGGTCCGCAGCACCGCGATGCCTCCCAGACGCTCGGCGGCTTCCCGCACGACATCGAGGCCGATGCCCCTCCCGGACACCTCGGTCACCGTGCCCGACGTGCTGATGCCGCCTCGCAACAGCAGCTCGAGCAGCTCCTCGGATCCGAGCGTCTCCCGGGGGGCCGAGAGCAGCCCCTTGCTCTCCACGATCCGCCGGACGGCCTCGATGTCGACTCCACGCCCGTCGTCCGTACAGGTGAACACGATCCGCGTCCCCCGCCGGGCGACGTCCAGAGCCACGCGGCCCTCCGACGGTTTGCCTGCGGCACGCCGGTCCACGGCAGCCTCGATGCCATGGGCAACCGCGTTGCGGACGACTTGAAGAAGCGCGCCCTGAACGACGCCCAGGACGTTGGAATCCACGCGGACGTCGGCGCCCCGTCCCTCGAAGACGACCCGTTTGCCGATCGCCTGCGCGGTATCGCGAACGGCTCGTTCGAGGAGCGTGAACAACGCCGTCGCCGGAACGAGCCGCAGTCGTTCGGCAGCGGCGCGGACCTCCTGAAATTCGCGCTCGACCTGGCCGACGCGGTACGCGACGTCCCGCTCGAACGCGCCCACTGAGGCGCGGAGCTCCTCGGCCAGCGGTCGGACTCGTGCGCTGAGGCCGCGCTCGGCCGGCCGGGTCACGTCGGAGGCCGCGGGTGACGACAGATGCCCGAGGACAAGGTCGGCCAGCTGCCGGGCCCGTTCGACGCCGGTCAGGAGCGGCCGGAGTGACCCCAGCTGTCCGTGCGCCTCGGCGAGGGTGTCCAGAAGGACGTCTATCTCGTGGACGTCGGGGCGCACGGCGTGAAAGGACTCTTCAGACGGAGCGGAACCCCGGACGGCGCCCGACGGGGCCGGCGGGGCCAGCGCCACCAGCCGGTCGTTGATATTGTCCAGCCGCCGCAACAGCCGGTTGATCAGATCGCGCGAGAGCGACTCCGGCGACTCGCGACACCGTGCGAGCGTGTCTTCCAGTTCGTGGGACCAGTCGGCAATCTCGGCCTGCTTCACGACCCTGGCCGCGCCCTTCAGCGTGTGAGAGAGCCGCAGCAGGCGCGCCACGAGCTCCGGGGCCGCCGCTCCCTTCTCCAGGTCGAGCACACCCTGACCGAGCTGGTCCAGGAGCTCTCTGGCCTCGACTCGAAAATAGCGGTACGGGTCGCGCGCCACGTTCTATGCCGCGGCCTGCGGCTGCACGAGCCGCAGCAAGTCCTTCGACAGGCCGGCGAGCTGCGACGCGGTCTGCAGCGTCTGAGAGGAGCTGGCCTCGGTCTCCCTCGAGGCCTGGGCGACGTTGGCGATGGCCACGTTCACCTGCTCGACCGCCGTGGCCTGCTGCTTGGTGGACAGCTCGATCTCGCGAGCCGCCTCGGTGGTGGTCGCGATGAGGCCGGCAATCTGCTTGAGGGACGCCGTCACCTGCCCGAACTGCTTCGATCCGGCGTCGACGGCTTTCGATCCGGTTTCCGTGGCCATGACCGTCGTGTTGACGGCACTGCGCACGTCGTCGATGAGGCTGCGGATTTCCTTGGTGGAGCCCGCGACGCGGTCGGCCAGCTTCCGGATCTCGTCGGCCACGATGGCGAAGCGCCGCCCGGCGTCCCCCGCGCCGGCCGCCTCGATGGTGGCGTTGATGGCGAGAATGTTTGTCTGCTCGGCGAGCTCCGAGATGATGTCGAGGACCGAGCCGATGTGCTGCGACTTTCTGCCCAGCTCGAGCATGTGAGTGACGATCAGATCGACCTGGCGTCTGATCCCGGCGATCGATTCCTGGGTGGTCTCGACGGTCTCTTCTCCGCTACGAGCCGATCGCACGGCGTCTGCGGCGATCTGCGCCACGCGCTGGGCGCTCTCCGTAATCTGTCGGGAGGTGGCCAGCAGCTCGCTGATCGTCGTGCTGATCTCGTTCATGGCCGTCGCCTGCTCCCTGGCGCCGGTCGCCTGCTGGTTGGCGGCGGCCTGCAGCTCGGACGAGGAGCTCTGCACCTGGCCGACGGCGGTGCCGATCTGCCGGCCGATCACGCGCGCCAGAAGCAGCGAGATGACGCTGCCCAACAGGACGAGGACGACGGTGACCGTGATCACGAGCGTGATGGACGCGGTGGCGTCGGCGGTCGAGGCCAGCTCGGCCTGGCGCAGACGATCTTCTTCCCGCGAGACGAACGACTGGATGTCGCGGTCGAGCTGCTGACGAGCCGGGCCGACCTGAGTGTCGAACGCGCGACTCACCGTCTCAATCGGCGCGTCGGTGCGCCGGAGCGCGATGACCTGATCGAGGGCCTGCTGATGTTCTTCCTCGGCTCGCGCAACCGAGTCGACCAGCCGCCGGCCCTCGTCGGTGGCGACCAGCTGCCGCAGCCGCTCGACGGTCTCTGCGAATTGAGCCCGGGCGTTGCGCATGGCCGCGAGATACGCCTCGTCGCGAGTCAACAGAAAACCGCGAGCCTCGGACGCTTTCGTCTCCCTCATGAACTGAAGCTCCTCGGCCAGAATGAGAAGCCGCGCATCCACATCGATGACGCGATCCTTGCTGGCCACCACGGTCCGAAGCGCGACGACCGCGACGATCCCGATCACCACGGCGAGGGCCATTGTCACCGCGAATCCTGCGCCGATCCTCTGCCCGAATGTCCAGTGTCGCATCATGACTCCTTATTCCGCCGGCCGGGCACGCCGCGCCAGGCTCTCGATGGCTTCCACAACGGAAGCCACGCGAATGATGGGCCGGATGAGCCTCTCGGTACGTACCGCCTCGTCCACGAACGGCTGGTTCGCGTCGGCGCTTCGCCGCGGCGTCACCGCCTCGCGCGCGACGCGCAAGTGGCCATCGAACCGATCGAACGCGAGCGCGACCGGGGCGCCGGCCGCCACGAGCCACGAACGCGCGGCCGCCGCTGCCGGATATCCGAGCAAGGCTCCCAGATCGTAGACGGGCAGGACGCGGCCCTTCAGGGCCGTCAGCTCTATCAACTGCGGCGCCGATCCCGGGAGCGGCGCGAGCTTGCAGTCGACGAAGACGCCGGCCACCTCCGCGAAACGAACCGCGAAGGCGTCGCCGCCGACGCGGATTGCGAGCAGGTCCTCGCTCGGCGGGCGATCGGCGTCCGCCGCCCTGGCAAACGAGCGGTCGAACGCCTGCCGGAGCTCGGCGGCCTTCGAGGCGATCGACCTCTGGTCCCCGTTCATCCATTCCCCCCGCAGCCGGCGAGCTCCGCTCGACAGAGTGAAACGAGCGTGTCCCGGCCGAAGCCGCCGCCAAAAAGCAGCAGACGCGAGGCATCCTCGCGCGGCAGCAACGCCATCGCTTGTCGAAGGGCGCCACGCGCGGCGCGCGAGTCGCTGGCCCGGCGCGCGAGCAGGCCCAGGTGCAGGTGCGCCATCGCGAAACCGGGATCCAGATAGATCGCCGCCTGATCGTGGCGAATCGAGCCGGCGCGATCGCCCGCACCTTCCCGACACAGCGCAAGCAGGTAGTGCGCCCCCGCGTTCAGCTCGTCGATTTCCAGCAGGCGCTCGCACGCACGTTCGGCCCTCGACAGCTCGCCTCCGTGCGTCAGTAGCACCGCGTGCAGCAGCAGCACTTCGGCGTCGCTGTCCCACTCCGGCGGAAGCGCCTGGACCAGCTCGAGGGCCTCGGCGAATCGCTCTTTCTCGAGGAGCTCCAATGCGAGCCCGACATCCCACCTCGGGCGGACCAAGCCATCCCCCGCTCCGGCGCGAGCCGAGACCAGGCTCGGTGACTCCGCGAGCGCTTCGATACGGGACGAGGCCTGGCGAATGGCCTCGACCCACGTGCCCGCGTCATCGACCAGATCGCGAATCGCGGTCTGTCGAATCGACGGGGCCGGCGCCGTGTGGTCCAGCGCGCGGACATCGGAACGCAGGCGTCCCCGGCGCTGGTAGTAGAACGCCCCATGGGTCTGGCGGAGATGGAAATCGCTCGAGAGTCCGCGCAGCGTCTCGGCGTGTCCGAGGAACAGGTAGCCGCCGGTGTGGAGCGTGCTCGCTAGCCGCTCAACGAGCATCTGAGCACCCTCGGGCGTGAAGTACATGAGGACGTTGCGGCAGAAGATCACATCGAACGCCTCTGGCAGCCACGTCGACCCTGCTGCGCCGGCCAGATTTCGGAGCTCGAACCGGACCGCGTTCCGCACGACGTCGTCGAGCACGAACTCCCGGCCCTCGGAACGGAACCATCGCTGCACGGTATCGGGCGGTGTCTCTCGCAGCACCCACGACGAGAACCGCCCACGCGCGGCCTTCTCGAGCATCGCGGGGTTGACATCCACGCCCACGATGTCCACGTCGGACGGTCGGACTCCCGCCGCTTCGCGAACGAGCATCGCCAGCGAATACGGCTCCTCGCCCGACGCGCAGCCGGCGGACAGAATCTGCAGCCGCCGCCCGGCCTCCTGCGCCGCGCGCGCCCGATCGGGCAGGGCGATCTCGGAGAACGCTCGGAATTGCTCGATATGACGGAAGAAAAAGGTCTCGGCGACGGTCAGGGCGCGCGCAAGCGCCTGGCTCTCGTCGGCCGAAGCGGCCGCCTCCAGGCGCGCCAGGTACGCGTCGGTGCCCTGCTTCAGGGCCTCGAGGCGGCCACGCAGCACGTCGGCCAGCAACGCAAGCTTGCCGTCATCGAAGTGGAGACCGAGGTGGCGCGCAATTCCCCGGCGGAAGCGGTCCACCTGCTCGGCGCCCGGCAGCGTCGTCACCGGCGGACCCCGCCGGCTTCGAGCGCATCCCACAGCGAGTCGGGGACCATGCGCGCGCTGTCGAGGACGCAGAGCAGTTCGCCGTCGAGCGTTCCGAGCGCTGCGATCGCCTCGGCGCGCGCTTCTCCAAGGAGCGGAGGAGCCTGCGGCGAGCCGGCCGGTACCGACACGATCCCCACAACCGCGCCAACCGCCAGCGCCACGCGACGAGCGCCGGCCCTGACGGTGACAAAACGCGACACGGCCGAGTCTGCGGCCGCCAACACGGCCGCGACATCAACGACGGGCACGGCGTCGCCGCGGATGACCGCGACGCCCATGACGAACGCCGGGGCGCCAGCGAAGCGCTCGACCGGCTGCGGACGCATGGTCTCGACCACGTGCTCGAGGGGCAGCGCGCAGAGCCGCGTCGAGACGCGGAAGAGGAGCGACAACGTGCCCGTTTCCCGTGCCAAGGTCCTCCCTCACCGGCGCTAACCCCTGAAGTTTCGAGCCTCGATGCCGAGCGCGCGCATCTTCAGGTGCAGCGTCTTGTAGTCGGTCTTGAGCAGTCGCGCCGTCTGGCTCTTGTTGCCGGCCGTCGCGCGAAGCGTTTCCTCGATCGCGTGCCGCTCCGCGGCGCGCGCCGCTTCTTCCGCGACCTGTCGGAGCGACTGCTCCGGCAGCCGACTGGCCGTGGTCCGCCTCGAACCCGGCGAGTCAGCGGAACCGGCCAGCAGGCCGCGCACAACCTTCGCCCTCAGCACGAGATCGCGAGTTTCGAGCACGGCCTGCCGGATCACATTGCGAAGCTCGCGGACGTTGCCGGGCCAGGAGTGCTGCCGAAGCACCTCGAGGGCGTCCGGCGGGATGGTCTGAACAGGCTTGCGCAGCTCGAGGCTCGCCTCCTCCAGGAACCGCTGCGCCAGATACGCAATGTCGTCGGGGCGGTCGCGCAGGGCCGGAATCGAGATCGTGTACTGAGCCAGCCGAAAATAGAGGTCGGCGCGGAAGGCGCCCTGCGCAATACGCTTGTGCAGATCCTCATTGGTCGCCGCGACGAACCTGACGTCCATCGGGCTGGCTCGATCGGCGCCGACGGGCTGAAGCTCGCGGGCTTCGAGCACTCGCAGCAGCTTGACCTGGAGCGCCATCGGCAGGTTGCCAACCTCGTCGAGCAAACACGTGCCGCCCTCGGCCAGCCGGAGCCTTCCCTCCTTCCTCCGATCCGCTCCCGTGAACGCGCCGCGCTCGTGGCCGAACAGCTCCGACTCGAGCAGCGCTTCGGGGATCGCGCCGCAGTCGAGAGCCACGAACGGCTTGCCCCGTCGAGCGCTCCGCTGGTGGATCGCCTGCGCGACGAGCTCTTTGCCCGTGCCGGTCTCGCCGAGCACGAGCGTCGTGAAATTGGAGACGGCCACAACGCCGACCTGCTCGTCAATCTGGGCGACCTGCGCGCTCGACCCCATCTGCGCCGCAAGGCTCGCGCGCCCGTCGCGGCCGACGTGGCGGCGCAGGTCGGCGACCTCGCGCTTGAGCGCCAGGGTCTCGAGCGCGCGCCGTACGACGACGACGATTTCATCCGAATCGATTGGTTTGGTCAGGTAGTCGAAGGCGCCCAGCTTGATGGCTCGCACGGCATTCTTCACGTCGCGCGAGCCAGTGAACATGACGACCGGAAGCGAAGGGTCGATGGCTTTCAGCCGCTCGAGCGCTTCGAGACCGTCGAAACCCGGCAATTGCAGATCAAGCAGCACAACGTCAGGGTGCTCCGTCGAGACGTGCCGAAGGCCGGCTTCTCCATCGAACGCCGCCGAGACGACCAAGCCTTCCCTTCGAAAAATGGCCTGAACGAGCCGGCAACCCGCCTGATCGTCGTCGATGACCAGCAGCCTCTCGGCCATGGTGCGCTCGCTATGGTGCGACTACCAATATTCTGGCAACCATACCATAGAGATCGGCCGCCGCCAGGTTTTTGAGAACGCTGTAAGTCAAACACTGACAAGCGGTTGGACCGCAACGGGCCATGCGGCCAGGGTGTGGCGCGATTCTGGCTCTACCTGTCGTCATGCTGGCCGACCGGGCTCGTTCGTTTGGCGAAACGCAGGCACTCGAGGACGTCCGAGTACTCGTCGTTGATAGCGACACGCAGAGCGCCCGCATGCTCTCGGCAGTACTCGAGCGAGAAGGCTCGGAGGCTCGGGTCGCGAGAAGCGCCGAAGACGCGCTCGCCGAGCTTCGGACGTTTGCCGCCCACGCGGTGGTGCTGGACCTGGTGCTGCCGCGGATGAGCGGCCTGCTGTTGGCACGACGGCTCAAACAGACCACGGCGACGCGCGGCGCCGTGCTCATCGCGGTCAGTCCCATCGATTCGCCGTTCACCGCGCAACTGGCTCGGACCGCCGGCTGCGCGGCGTATCTCTCGAAGCCCATCGACGTGGAAGCCTTCCCGAAAATCCTGGCCGAGCATCTCAAGGGGAGACCATGAGGCGCATTTCAACCCTGCCGCGTACGCTCGCAGGATCGTCC
>Ga0156018_1218_pt1 | contig 33355 bp, 32 predicted proteins | sample RifCSPlowO2_02_FD_107672 | JGI IMG/M metagenome (GOLD analysis project Ga0156018, IMG submission 107672) | Acidobacteria bacterium RIFCSPLOWO2_02_FULL_65_29 | reverse complement strand
AGGACCTGGATCTCGCCAGTGGTGGTGACGTTGCCGTACCGTTCGTTGAGCCGGTTGAAACACCTCAAGAACGTAGTTTTCCCGCAGCCCGAGGGGCCGATGAGCCCGGTAATCAACCCTCGGGGGATATCGACCGTCACGTTCTTCAGAGCCTGGAAGTCTCCGTACCACAGGCTCAGCGCGCGGGCCTGGATGCTCAACGCCCCAGCGGGCAGCGCCTGGGTCATCCGAAATGTCCCCTCACGTAATCGAACGTCACCTGGCTGGCTGGATGTTCGGAGAAGATGACGTCGCTCGGCCCGACCTCGACGAGCCGCGAGCTGTTGAGAAACGCAATCTGATCCGCCAGTCTGCGCGCCTGCTGGACCAGATTGGTGACCACCACGATGGTCATCTTCTGCTTGAGATCGAGCAGCACGTCCTCGATCTTCATCGTCGTGACCGGGTCAACGGCGATGGAGAACTCGTCCAGGCACAAGATCTCCGGTCGGTGAGAAAGCGCTCGAGCGATGGTGAGACGCTGCTGCTGGCCGCCGGAGAGCTTGGTTCCCAACTGGCGCAATCGATCTTTCACCTCGTCCCAGAGCGCGGCGTGCCGAAGGCACGTTTCGACCAGGCCGTCCAGTTCGCCAGGGTCGGTGAGGCCGGCCATCCGGGGCGCATAGGCGACATTGTCGTAGACCGACAGCGGCAGACCGACCGGCAGGGGGAACACCATGCCGATCCGGCGTCGCAGCGCGAAGACATTCCTCGTGCGAAAGACATCCTCGTTCTCGATGCGCACCTGGCCCTGAACCCTGACCCCGGGCACGAAGTCGATCATGCGGTTGATGCACTTGAGAAGGGTGGTCTTCCCAGAGTTCGAGGGACCGATGATCCCGAAGATTCGATTGCGCGGAATCTCCAGCGTGACGTTCTGGAGCGCCATCTTCGTTCCATACGTCACCGTCACGTCCCGGAACACGATGTGCGGTTCCATCGTTGGGACTACCACTTCTTGTGCGAACGCAGGTACACGCGGAACGCAATCGAGATCAGGTTCACGGTCATGACCAGCCCGATGAGCACCACCGCCGTGCCGTATTGGAGGCCTTCGGACACTCCCGTGACCTGAGTGGAAATCGTGAACAGGTGGTAGGACAGCGCCATGAAGGAATCGCGCAACCCGTAGGGAAAGAAGGCAGCCAACCCCTCATCCGGAACGGCCACATAAAAGACGGCCCCCGTGAAGAGAATCGGGGCGGTCTCGCCTGCCGCCCGCGAAACCTGGAGGATCACGCCGGTCAGGATCCCGCTGATCGCGTTCGGCAGCACGATCGTGCGAATCGTTTGCCAGCGACTGGCGCCCATGTTCCAGCACGCCTCGCGAAACGAGTACGGCACGGCAGCCAGCGCCTCTTTCGTGCTCGTGACAATCACAGGCAACGTCATGATCGCCAGCGTGCACGACGCCGCGAGAACCGATCGGCCGAGACCGGCAAACAGCACGAACGCGCCGACGCCGAACAGCGCGTGGACAATGCTGGGCACACCTGCCAGATTGACGACGGCCAGGTTGACGATGCGCGTCAGCCAGTTCTCACCCGCGTACTCGTTGAGATACACGCCCGCCAGCACGCCGATGGGAGCGGCGATGACAAGCGAAATGAACACCAGGTAGAACGTCCCGACGAGCGGCGCCCAGATGCCGCCGGCCGTCATGTAGGCCGATGGGTTCTGGAGGATGAAATCCGAGGAAAGGACCGGCCACGCCTTCACCAGGAGGTAGCCGAGAATGGCGGCCAGAGGCAGGACGAGCAAGGTCGTGATCAGCGCCAACACTCCGAAGACCACCCGCTCGATCAGTTGCTTCCGGCGCTCGATGGCGCCGGCCGCGAAGAGCCCGTGCACGCGGAGGTGGATCGATGTGCCTGGCGTCAACCTGGACGATCCGTGGTCACCGTGCGCACGGACGATCCCGGCCAGGGCCGTCTCCAGATCCGACCACGGGGCCATCTCGCTCCCGTTTCCATCGGCGCCGATCACTTCGGGATCGACGTGATAGTTGACGCATCGTCTCTTGAAGATCCCGCGACGCTCGGCCGGATCTGCGGCGCACACCAGCTCCACCGCATGGGTGCCCGTGAGCGTTCTGAGCCGGCCCGTCTCCTCGTCGCGATAGGAGGCGAGGACGGCGGAGGTGGCCCTCTCGAGGCTTCGGAACGGACGCTCCGCGGTACCATCCCCTCGTTCGTCGCTGCCGGTCGCCGAGGCGACGTAGCGGAGCGTGCGCCCGGATTCTTCAGGCATCCTGCTTCCCCCGAATGCCCTTCACAATCAAATCCGCTGTCAGATTGACGGCAAACGCAATCAGCATGAGCAGGCTGCCGATGACGAACAGCACCCGGTAGTGGTCGCCCCCTTCGACGGATTCGCCCAGTTCTGCGGCGATCGTGGCCGTGAGCGTGCGCACCGGATCGAACAGACTATGAGGAATCCGTACCGAGTGCCCGGTGGCCATCAGCACCGCCATCGTCTCGCCGACCGCGCGGCCGATGCCGAGCAACACCGCCGCCAGCAGCCCGTTTTTCGCCGCCGGCAAGAGCACCTTATAGACCACCTGCCAGCGGTTGGCGCCCAGCGCGACCGCGGCTTCCCGATAGGTGTCTGGCACGGCCTTGAGGGCGTCCTCGCCGACCGACATGATGATCGGCACGCTCATCAAGGCGAGGATAATCCCCCCATTGAGGATGTTGATGCCGATGGGAGCCCCGGTGGCCCAGATGAGGACGGGGTTCAAGACCATGTAGCCCACGAAGCCCCACACCACGGACGGGATGGCCGCCAGCAACTCGATCACGATCTTCAGCGTTTCCCGTGCCCTTTGGCCGCAGAACTCCGAGACGAAGATCGCCGCCCCCAGTCCCGCGGGAACCGAGAGAGCCATGGCAAGGGCGGTCACTGAGGCGGTGCCCACGAGCAGAGCGAGAATGCCGTACTGCGCCTGGATCCGCGAATCCGGACGCCAGTTGACGCCAGTAAAAAATTCTGTCAGGTCGAGACCGCGAAAGAGGATAGGCGCGCCTTCTCGAAAGACAAAGAAGAAGATGGCAAAGACGAAGAAGATGGCGCTCCATCCGCAGAGGCGGATCGTCCACTCCACCAGCGGTTCGGAGAGCTGCACGAGCCGGTGCGTGATCGGGTGGCGCATGCGGCTGGCCGCGGGTCCCTGGCTACTCGGCCTTCTTGACGACTGGGACATACCCGATGTCCCGAACGATGCGTTGCCCGTCTTCACCGAGAACCCAGTCGATGAACTCTTTCACCGGACCCGTAGGGTCCCCGCGCGTGTAGAGGTAGAGGGGCCGCGAGATAGGGTAGGAGCCGTTGACGGCGCTCTCGACCGTGGGCGCAACGCCGAGCTCGCCCTTCTTCGTCGAAATCCGCAGGGTCCTCACACCCGGAACTGCGTAAGCCATTCCACTGTATCCGATGGCGCATGGCGTCCGGGACACGAGCGCCACGACGTCCTTGGATCCACTTTGATCGATGGAGCCCAGCTTGAACTCCCTCGTCTGGCCCAGAACCGCTTCGCGAAAGTAGACGTACGTGCCAGAGTTGTTCTGCCGACTCACCCGGATGATCTCGTCGCTCGCGCAAGCCGCGTTCTTGACGCCTGACTGCGACCACCGGACGATCTGACCGCCGTCGCCATAGATCTCTGCCAGCTCCTCGATGGACGTCCCGTCGAGAGGGTTGTCTTGGTGGACGTAAACGGCCAACGCGTCCAGCCCGACCGTGAAGCCGTTCGGCTCCGCTCCGCTTCGTTGCTTGACCCGCTCGATCTCGTCGGGTGCCATCTCACGACTCGATGCGGCAATATCCAGGATTCCATCGATCAGGCTGGCGATGCCAACACCCGAGCCGCCGCCCGCGACCTGCACCGACAACTCGGGCCGTACTCGTTTGTAGTTTTCGGCCCACGCCTGAACCAGGTTGACCATGGTGTCCGAACCTGTGATGCGAATCAGAGCTCCGGATCCGCCGGTCGAGGCCGACTCGTTCGGGCCGGCGCCCGAACAGCTCGTGGCGCCGAACAGCACGCTGGCCAGGATGCCTACAGGAATCAGACGAAAGGCCACTCGAATCTCCTTGTGGGGGCGGATCGCACTGGCGAGCGAAAGCCGGGGAATTCTACCAGATTCGTTTACACGGACGTTACATTGTTGTGATTCATCCTCGGCGCTGAGATATCGGACCGGCAACGAATATGCTGAACTCGAGGCGCGGGACTGGGGGCTTCAGGGCTGGGACCGTGGCTCGGGGCTCGGGGCTCGCAAGTTCGCGGCGTCAGTCGACCACGTAACTGAACACCTTGAAACGGCCGTCTTTCTCGATCACCGATCCGAAGAGCTGAACGACCTGCTGGCGGCGGGTGGCGTCACGGACCGTGACCTGGCTGTCCCGATGGACGAGGAACGTCCGGTACTGCGTCGTTTCCGCTCGGAACGATACGCCGACGAGATCGAGAACACGCCCGCCGTGAGCCTCGAGGACACTCGCGAGGCCGGCATCGCTTTTCCGGCGCAGGTCGGTCCACACGTACCCGAACGGAAGATTGCGCTCGGGGCGGCTGGCCGGCAGGTCGGGCCACACCAGCTCACGGAACTCCTCCTCATCGAAGGTCAGCGCGCGGAGCGCATCACCGTCCCGCCTGGCGACGGCATCGAGCACGGCGCGCGCCAGCGCGTCCGGCGACTCGCGCCCGTTCTTCAAAGGCGCTCCGGAGCACCCGGCCAAACCGAGGACGCACGCGACGAGCACTCCTTGCCACCACTGGAACATGTCAGGCCATCGTAGAAAAACACGAGCCGGGCGCGGATCCCCTCGATCCGGCCCGGCTCCACGAAGGTAGTCGAACGTCGAATGCTTGAACCTCGAACGTGAGAACGCAGAACGCCGAACGGCCTTTACCGCTGCGGGTACGACGTCCAGCCGGTCGTCCAGTCGTCGGCCGGCGCCGGCGGGACGGCGCCGATGTACGTGGTGACCTCGAAGAACCCGTCGTTGGGTGGCACGATCGGCGCCAGCTGCCCACCGGCCAGCGTCGCAATCGACGTCGGCTGGAAGTTCGGGCTCTCGTGGCGGAAGCAATCGGGCGACAACCCGCCGTCCACGTTCAGCCGCACGTCGGGGAAGCGCGCGCTGGTGATATAGGGCGTCACGCTCGAGTGGGCGGGCGTCGGAATGCCCCAAATGACGCCGGCGCCGATCTGCGTCGTGCCGTTGGCGACCTGACCGGTCGTGTCCGTGTTGGTGGTCTCCATCTGGAGGCCGGTCGTCTTGAAGCCGGTGATCAGGAAGTTTCGCAGGGTGAGCGCCGTTCCGCGGCGAAGATTCGCGGCCCGCACGCTCTCGCCGCCTTCGTTTCTATCGGAATCGCCGCACATCGTCAGGTTGTAGATCTGAGGATTGGACCGGGGCAGCAGGTTGTTGCCGAACTCGTTGTTGTCGGCCTCGATCCCGTTGTCGGCATCGTCGCCGCGCTGGGTGACGGCGGCAAACTGCACTCGGCCGGTCCAGCCGAACGTCCAGTCGAGGCTGTCGTCGGCGGCGTTGCTCATGACCAGGTGCCTGGCGTCGACCGTACCGCCGAAGAATTCGATGGCGTCATCCCGGCTCCCGTGGGCCTGAAGGTAGTCGTACCTGCCACCCCGGCCGACCGCCTGAAAAGCGATACCGTTCAGCTCGTTGTCGGGGCTGAACTCGACGCCCGAAAACTCGACGCGTACGTAGACCAGCGAGCCGCTGTTGTCGTCGGGCTGGTTGCCCCCATAGGTGCCGGTGTCGCCTTCGCCTGCGGCCTCGCCGCCCGGCACGTTGATCGGCGCGCGGCCGTTGATGATGAGCCCGCCCCAGTCGCCTCGCGAGCGGGAGCCGATGGGCTGATCGCTCGTGAAGACGATCGGCTGCGTCCGGGTGCCGATGGCGTTCAGACGGCCGCCGCGCAGGACGATCAGTGTGCCGACGCTGCCCGCCTCGCCGATAATCCGCGTGCCCGCCTGGATGTTGAGGGTCGCCCCGTCACGGACGAACACCGCGCCGCGGAGCACGTAGTAGTTGCTGCTGGTCCAGTTTTCGGTTCCCGTAATCTCATTCGTCACGACGATGACGGGCTTGTCGATGCCGGGCACGTTGACGGGGGGCGCCTGGTCGGTCCATACCGTGGCGACCTGCGCAACAAGCAGGCCCGCGCCGATGGCGAGCCCGCAGCCAATGCGTGTCAGTGGGGTCATGGTGCGTTTTGTCCTCTGGTCCTTGTGCCGTGTCGTGTCAGAACACGTTGAGGCTGACGGAGAGACCGATCGTCCGGCCCAGCTTGAAGACGCGCTGCTCGTCGTCGCCCTGCGTAAACAGGTATTCCGAATCGGTGAGGTTCTCGAGGTTCAGCTTCACGCCGAAGCGGCCCATCCGCTGAGAGATCACCAGGTCGAGAGCGCCGCGGCCCTGCTCGACGATGTCGGGCGCTTCGTTCGAGCCGACGTCCGAGATGCGGTCGTCGAAGTAGTTGAACAGGAGACGCGTCGAGAACCCGCGCATCACGAATTCTCCCATCAAGTTCAGCAGGTTCTTCGACTGGCCCGCCAGCGGGCGCTCGAGCGACGTCTGAACCGTCTGCTGTTCGGGAAGGAGGGAAATCTGCGAGGCGACGTACGTGTAGTTGGCGTTGAAGAACAAATGCTCGCCGACCGGATGGCCCGTTTCGAGCTCGATGCCGAAATTACGCGCGTGCTCGGAGTTCTGGAATGTGACCAGCGGCTGGGCGCCGCCGATGACGATGCGCTCGATCGGCTGGTCGAAGTACTTGTAGAACACGCTGGCGGCGACGATCCCGCGGGCGCCCAGGAACGACTCGAACCGGCCGTCCACGTTCTGAATCAGCGCGCGCTTGAGATCCGGGTTGCCCCTCACGGCGCGATTGCCCACGACGTCGGTGAACTCGAACTCGGCCAGCTCGCGGAACTCAGGCCGGTTCACGGTCGTGCTGTAGCTCACGCGCAGGTTCGACGTCTGGGTGAGCGACTGCACGAAGTTGACGCCTGGGAAAAAATCGGTGTTCTTGTTGGACGCCGTGACGGTCCGCACGAACAACCCGAACGGGTCGAACGTGTTGACCTGCTGATCGAAGCGCTCGAGCCGTCCCCCTGCGACGAGCCGCGACCGCGCGCTGAACGCCACGTCCACCATGCCGTATCCCGCCGCCGTCGTGTATTCGCCGTCGTAGGCGTCCACGGGGCGCGTCTCCTCGTTCAGGCGGAACGCCACGCCGATCTTCTCCTGCGTGAACTGCAGCTCCGGCTCGAGCCTCAGATCGGTCGCGACGGCGCCGTCCTTGGTCGCGGTGATCGGGATGTAGTGGAACCGCCTCGACCGGAAGTCGCGCGTCCGATCCACGAAGCTGGCGCCGAACTTGACTTGCGTGGCACGGCCGGCGGCCGCGCGGAACAGGCTCCAGTTGGCCGCCACGTCGAGCGTCTCGTCGTCGAGCTCGTTGAACATGCGGAAGCCGCTCTGCGACTCGTCGGCCAGCGTGAAGGCTTGCGTCGCGGGCGGGAGCGGCGACTCGTACAGCACTTCGCGAAGGTCCGGTTCGTCGCGCTTCGCGCGCGCGACGTTCACGCGCCAGTCGACCCGGCTATGGGAGAGGCTCTGAAAGAAGTGCTCGCCGGTCACCGCGTTGGAGAGGAGCCCTTCCTCGATGAACTGGAGGCGGTAATTCCGCCAGACGCGCGCGTTCTCGAAGTTGTTGCCCTGAAAGAACCTCCCCTCGTCGCGCCCGCTGTGGGAATAGAAGTTCTCCAGTGACAGGCGGTGGTTCGAGGTGAATTGATACGCGACATTCCCGACGATGCCGAGCTGCGCCTTCTCGGTTCCGTACTGCATCGTGTAGTCGCTCACCGTGTCGAGCGCGGCCCCGGACCCCACGCGGAAGAACCGCCGCTCCTCCTCGGTGTACTGTTCCTTGTACGACTGCGAGACGCTCGCGACGACGCCCAGCTTGTCGAACCGATTGCCGAGCGCGATGCCCCAGTTCTGGCCCGGCGCGCCTTCGGCCGCCCGCGGCTGCCACACGTTCTCGAACAGCTTGCCGAACTGCGCGACCTGGTCGGCCGTATAGCCCACGCTCGGCGTGTAGATCCCTTGCCGGACGATCTTGCCGTCCGGAATGCCGCCGGGTAGCGCCCGCGCGCCATCGTCGTACCCCATCCAGTCGCGCGCACCTGACGGACTCAACAGAATGTTCTTGCCGGTCGCCGTCGAGTAGAAGTTCAGACCGTATGAGAGATCGACCATCGGCCGCGTCGGCAGCTTGAGGGGAACGATCTGCACGAGGCCGCCCGCGAACTCGGCCGACTTCTCCGGCGTGTACGACTTGGCGACCTGGACGCTGTCGATAAGGCCCGCCGGGAACAGATCCAGCGGCACGACTTTCTTGTCGGGCTCGGTCGTCGGCAGCACCGACCCAGCGAGCGTCGTGTTGCTGTACCGCTCGCCCAGCCCCCGAACGAATACGTACTGGCTGTCCACAATCGAGAGGCCGGTCACTCGCGACATCGCCGACGCGGCGTCTGAATCGCCGTTCGCCTTCATTTCCTGGGATCCGATGTTGTCGGTGATCACCTGGGCGTTCTTGCGCTCCGTGAGCTGGGCTTCCGCGGACGAGGTCTCGACCGTCAGCAAGCTGGCGGTCACGTTGACGGTCTCGGCAAACCGGGCCATCGTCAGACCGACGTCGGCCGTCACGGTGCGCTCGCCGGCGACATCGACTTTGAGGGTTCTCGCCTGATAGCCCTCCATGGAGAACTTGACTTCGTAAGAACCCGTCGGAAGGCTGAGAACATAGCGGCCGTCGACATCGGTGTAGACGACCTGGCTGGTCCCGGTCACCTCCACGGGGACGCCTGGCAGCGGGATCTGGTTGATTTCGTCGCGGACCACCCCGACGATGTTGGTGCTCCGGACCTGGGCGGAGGCGTCCAGTGTCGCGAGCACCGCGAGCATGGCCGTGCCAAGAAGCAGGATTTGGGCGACGTTGCGCAGTTTCATAGAGTCCTCGGAAGTCGAGCGTTCTGGCGGTCAAAGCTCCATCGACTGTATGGGCATGGGGTCAACCGACCGTGACGGATGTGTTAAAGGTGTGTTAACTCCATCCGGATGAGCGCGATCAATTGTTCGACCTGCTGGAGATTCATGGGCGCCCTCAGTCGCGATACCGCGATGCGTCCATGGTGCCAGCGGCGCGTCACCGTGGCATGTCGGACGAGCGGCACAGGTGTAAACTCTCTTCGAAGCGGCCGCCGGCGCCGAGGCGGCCTCGTATAATGACGCCCATGCATGCCCATGCTGTGCTGCGAACCGTCATCGCCTGCTCAATTCTGGCTGGCGCTCAAATGATGGCCGTGGCCCAGGGGCGAGGCGCAGGCGCGAAAGAGAACATCGCGCATCGCGGCGCGTCGGCGTACGCGCCCGAGCACACGCTGACGGCGTACCGGCTGGCGATGGTGCAGGGCGCGGATTACGTCGAGCAGGATCTGGCCGTGACCAAGGACGGCGTGCTCATCTGCCTGCACGACGACACGCTCGAGCGCACGAGTGACGTCGCGACGGTTTTCCCCGATCGGTTTTCGAAGCAGCTGGCCGGAACGGGCGCCGGCAGGGGCCCCGCCAGGCGCTACGTCGCAAACGACTTCACGCTGGACGAGATTCGCAAGCTCGATATGGGCCGCTGGTTCAGCGGCAAGTTCATGGGCGAGCGCATCGTCACATGGGACGAAGCGATTGCGCTGGTTCGAGGCCGCCCCGGGACAGGGATGTATCCCGAGCTGAAATCTCCCCCGTTCTACGCTGCGCGCGGCGTCGACATGGCGAAGATCTTCGTCGACTCGGTGAAGAAGCACGGGTTGGAGCGGCCCGAGTCGCTGAAGACCACGCCCCTCATCATCCAGTCGTTCGATGAAGCCACGATCCGGCGCATGGCCACCGAGCTGCCGACGGTTCCACGCGTGTTCCTCACGTCGGAGGCGGCCGATGTCACCGAGGCGCGCTTGAAGGAGGTTGCGACGTTTGCGACGGGCGTCGCGCCCGAGAAGCGCGTGATCACTTCGCAACCAGAGATGGTCGCGCGCGCGCACGCGCTGAAGCTCACCGTGACCTCGTGGACGTTCACGACCGACGAGAAGACCAATCAGGCCGCCGCACGAGCCGAGATGGCGCACTTCCTGAACGACCTCGGCATCGACGCGCTGTTCACGAACAATCCGGACCTGTTCCCGCGTCGGCAACAGCCATAGCCGCGACGATCAACGCAGGGACCGCAGAGATCGCAGAGAAAGACCTCACCACAGAGGGCACGGATAGTCACGCATGGAGGGTCACGGCTCGGCTGGCGGCGTATCGCACGCCGGCCGGCTGTGCCGGCAGTAGCCGCTGGTTACGACGATCAACGCAGAGCTCGCAGAGCGCGCAGAGAACCTTTTTCACGACTCAGAAACTCTGCGATCTCTGCGGTCTCTGCGTTAATGTCGTCGTGGTGCGCCGCTCAGGCCGCGCGCCTCTGGAACCGGTCGCGCAGGACGATCGCGACGGCGTTCATCACGAGCAGCAGACCGAGCAGCACGATGATGCCGGCCGCGGCGTTCTCGGCGAAGGCCGCCTGCGGACGCGACACCCAGTTGAAGATCTGAATCGGCAGGACGGTGAAGGGCGACCAGACGTCGGTCGGCAGGAACGGCACGTAGGTGAGCGCGCCGATGGTGATGAGCGGCGCGGTTTCACCGATGGCGCGCGACAGGGCGAGGATGAGTCCCGTGAGAATCCCCGGCACGGCGGCCGGCAGCACCTGGTGCCAGATGGTTTGCCACCTGGTGGCGCCCAGCGCGTAGGAGCCCTCGCGCAGCGACTTGGGCACGGCGCGCAGCGCTTCGCGCGTCGAGATGATGATCACGGGCAGCGCGAGCAGCGCGAGCGTGGAGCCGCCCGCCAGCACGCTCTGGCCCATCCCCATGGCTCGCACGAAGAGCCCGAGCCCAAGCAATCCGTAGATGATGGACGGCACGCCGGCAAGATTCGCGATGTTGATCTCGATCAGCCCCGACAGCCAGCCGCGCCCCCCGTACTCCTCGAGGTGCACCGCCGCGGCGACGCCGAACGGCACGGCGATGATCGCCGTGATGGCGATCACGTACACGCTGCCGACGAGCGCCGTCAGGATGCCCGCCTGCTCGGCGCGCCGCGAAGGGAGGCTCGTGAGGAACTGCCACGAGAGACGGCCCAGCCCGTCGCCGAGCACGTCGTACAGCAGCGCGCCGAGCGACGCCAGCGCGAGCAGCATCACGAGCAGGCCGAACGACGCCAGCAGCCGATCGCCGGCGTACCGCGACCAGCGCCGACCGGCGGCCAGCGGAGCCGCCGCCTTCGCGCCCTGGCTCCCGGCGCCGCTCATGCATACTCCTCGCGAAAGCGGTTCCGCAGCCAGTTCGAGACGAGGTTGAGGACGAACGTACCGAGGAACAGCAGCATGCCGACCGCGAAAATCGTCCGGTATTCGAGCGTGCCCGCCGGTGTGTCGCCGAGGCTGACCTGCACGATGTAGGCGGTCATCGTTTCGACCGGCACGCGCGGGTCGAGCGTCAGCCGGGGCTGCTGCCCCGCCGCGATGGCCACGATCATGGTTTCGCCGATCGCGCGCGACGCCGCCAGAATCGCCGCCGCTGAGATCCCCGAGAACGCCGCCGGCACCACCACCCGGAGCGATGTCTGCATCCGCGTCGCGCCGAGCGCATAGGCGCCTTCGCGCAGGCCGTTCGGCACGCTGTGCAGCGCGTCCTCCGACAGCGACGACACGAGCGGCAGAATCATGATGCCCATCACGATGCCCGGGCTGAGCGCGTTGAAACCCGACAGGCCCGGCACGAACCGCTGCAGGAGCGGAGTGACGAACAGGAGCGCGAAGTATCCGTACACCACCGTCGGCACGCCGGCGAGCACCTCGAGTACCGGCCGGACCACGCGCCGGACGCCGGCGGTCGCGTACTCGCTCAGGTAGATCGCGGTCAACAGCCCGGCAGGCAGGGCCACGACCATCGCGACCATCGAGGCCAGGAGCGTCCCGGTCACGAGCGGCAGCACCCCGAAATGCTTGTCTGAAAAAAGCGGCGTCCACACCGTGCCGGAGACGAACTCGAGGATCGGCACTTCCCGCAAAAAGGCGAGCGTCTCGAACAACAGGACCAGAATAATCCCGAGCGTGATGAGCACGGATGCGGCGGCGCAGACGAAGAGCGCGCGCTCGATGACGAACTCGACGACGACGCGCGAGCGAAGCCGCATAGGTGGGTGGTCGCTATCTCGACAGACGCTGCTCGAGTGTGACCTGACTGTGGCTGTCGGTGCCTTCGTACATCGACCCGCTCTTCCGACTGCTCAGCCGCCCGCGCACCATCTCGTACTCGCGATCGCTCAGGGGAATGTAACCAACCTCGGTCACCAGCGGGACGCCCTTGCCCAGGTAGAACTCGACGAACTGCCTCACCTCGGGCCGTTCGAGCGCCTTCAGTTTCGGATAGATGAAGATCGGCCGCGAGAGGGGCCGATACGTACCGTCCTTGACGGTTTCGAGCGAGGCCAGGATGGGGCCCTTGCCATTGGCATCGTCGCCGTCGTCGACCGGCACCAGCTTGAGCTTGTCCTTGTTCTCGGCGTAGTACGCATAGCCGAAGAACCCGAGCGCGCCCTCGTCGCCGCTCACGCCCTGCACGATGACATTGTCGTCTTCGCTCGAGGTGTAGTCGCCGCGGCTCGCATCTTCCTTGCCGTTGATCGCTTCGGTGAAGTAGTCGAAGGTGCCCGAGTCGACGCCCGCGCCAAACAGGTGCAGCTCCCGGTCGGGCCATCCCGCCCGCACCTGGCTCCAGCGCATCACCTTCCCCTGCGCCTCGGGCTCCCACATCTTCTTGAGCTCGGCGACGGTCATCGACGTTGCCCACGTGTTCTTCGGGTTGACGACAATGGCCAGCCCGTCGTACGCCACGGGCAGCTCGATGTACTGCACGCCGGCCGTGGCGCACGCCTCGACTTCCGTCGGCCTGATGGGCCGCGACGCGTCCGAGACGTCGGTCTCGTCGCGGCAGAACTTCTGGAACCCCCCGCCGGTTCCCGAAATGCCGACCGTGACGCGCATGCCGGCGTTGGCGCGCTGAAATTCTTCGGCGACGGCCTCGGTGATCGGAAACACCGTGCTCGACCCGTCGACCTTGATGATGTCCGCGCGCACCGGGGACGCTGAGGATCCAGACGGCGACGCCTCCTGCGATCCGCCGCCTCCGCACGCGGCGCATACAAGGGCTGAGGCGAGCACCGTCGAACCGACGGAGATGTATCGAGATAGAAGCTTCATGGGCTACAGCCTACCGTTGCAGCCATTACGCCGCGGTTTCGGGTCTGTTAAATCCGTGTAAATGCCTTCTGCCTTCCTCACTTCTCGCTTCTGAGCTTTCGCTTCAGGCGGCGTCTTTCAGCCTGTTGGAAGTTCACCAACCAACGCGAATGCCCGTTGTCCACGACACACCCGAATACTCCCCGCCGTCGTTGGCGCGATCGTTCATGTCCGCAAATTGAATGCCGCTCTGCAGCTTGAGCTTGTGATCGTAGAAGAAGTAGTTGGCGCCCAGATACAGCTCGTCGTACCGGTCACCCCGGCCTGGGACTACGCGGTTTTCATACGTCCCGAACCGGACTCCGTTGGGGTCATCGCTCTCGAGGCGCGTGTAGCGACCGACGAGCTGGAGCTTGCGGGTGAGGTTGACGTGCGGCATGGCCATCACGCCCCACAGATTGCTCTGGCCCAGGTACCCGGACGCGGCCGACACATCTGCGCGCGCGCCCCACGTGCCCGCATCCAACTTGAAGTTGACAGACACAATGCGCTCGAGCTGTCGAGTAAAGGAGTTAGCCGAATCCGGATCCTGATGCACGTAGTTGCCGGCCAGCAGCGCCTCCTTCACTCCGAGCGGCTTCGCAAAGTCGTAGCCAAGGACGGCAAGAACAAAGACGCTTCCGTTGAACTCGCCGAATTCGCGGTTCGCTTCGCCCGCCGAGTACACGCCAGCACGATAGACCCAGGGGGCGACCCTGCCCGACACGCTTACGCCAGGAATGTATTCCTGCGGAAACCACATGTTGTTGCTCAAGTTGCTTCGATCGATCGCGAGGAGTTCCTTGGACGATGTTGCCCCGTCCATCGTGAAGGGCACGCCGTGTTTGCCGAACGTCAGCGCGAGCCGGCCGCTTCTGCTCCACTGCAAGTACAGGTCCGTCAACCGCACGTATAGTGGGTCGCGTTCCTGCGGGTTGAGTTCAATCTCGCCGTGAAGGGTGAACGTGTGGAAAAGCGTCACTCTCGGGCCCAGCCGCATACGCCGGACATTCCAGTCGTCGAGATCGCCTTCGTCCGCGTCGATCGCTGCGAACTCGTGCTGGTATCGTCCGCTGAACAGCACTCTCTGGACCACCGGATTCGAATCGTTCTCGTACCACTTGGCGAACTTCCATATCTTGTCGTACGTCGATTCCCTCTTCTCATCGTCGCTCGACACTTGCGCGGTTTGCGCAGCGGCAGGCGTCGTGCTGCCGTCCGGAGATCCCCGGGGGGCTGCCACGTTCGCGGCGGTGGCCACCGCCGTCTGGCGGCCTTGAGCATAGGCGAAGGGAGCGCACCAAACGAGAAGCCCAAGCGTGCAACCACGCACCAAGAAGGGTGGTGTGTTGCGCCCTTGTTCCGGTCGCAAAGAACTCATGTGTCAAGCGTACCAACGCCAGGTTTTACATCTGTTACGGCCACGTTAAATCTGTGTAACAGCAGCGTTCGTTCGTGTGGTAGCTGCCACAGCGGCACTTGCATCAAGGTAGATTCGCCTGGTCACTGCATGACGCCGAGAAAGATCAGCACGAGCTCGAGCACGAGAATCAGTACGATGGTGAGCTCGAGAAACTGGCCGCGCGCCATTGACGACTGCTCGACGGTGAAGTGGTAGATGTCGCCAAGCGTCTTGAGCTTCGCCTCGACGTCGGCCTTCCAGCTGCTCAATCCCAGCCGCTCGCCGACCAACCGGAACAGCCGCGCGGCGTAGATGTCGCCCGTGAATTTGAGGGCGTTTTCCGTACGATCGGTAAGCTCCTGGACCTCGATGATGAGCGCGTGCACGCCCCGCGCGGCCCTGGCATAGCGCGAGCCCACCCACTGATCGTACCAGCCCGGCCGCTGCAGCCCCGCGTAGATCGCGGCCAGCTCGTTGTCGAGACGCTCGTCATAATAGCGAAACTCGAGCAGCTGAGAGTTGGCGAACTCCAGGATTTCGAGGGCGGCCTGCGCGCCGGCCGGCGTGTCGTACACGAAGGCCGCGTTCCAGGTGGGAACGACCAGGTCGTCGGCAAGATATGAAATCCGACGCCCGAGAATCGTTTCTCTTTCCTGGTCGCTCAGCCGCTGGCGTTCCCCGCGCAGCATCGCGGCGATGTCGCCGCCTCGCGCGGCCAGCAGCTCGTCGGCCGTCTGCGGCCGATCGAGCTCCGTGATCGCATACACGAGATAATCCTCGCTGAGGTCGGTGGTCCGAAACCCCTTGAGCGCCGGCCGCAGGCGATCGGCCGTCGAGCGGCACAATCCGGCGGCGCGCGCCTCGAGCTCGTCGTTTTCGATGAGGGATTGGCCGAGCGTGACCAGCTCCGGCCAGTCGCCGCTGAACGGCCGCGTGAGCGCGATCGAGATCACGCCGTAGTCGTACAGGCGGAAGCGTGCTCGAAAGCCGTCGATCTCGCCGATGCCCACGGCCTCGCCGTCAAATGACACGGGCGGCTTGTCGTACTGCACGTAGGCGGGCGTCGCGGGCTTGGGAGCAAGGCGGGCCGCCACCGTCGGCCCGCCGATGAGCGCGGGGATGGCCGCGAGATCGACGGTCTCGGCAACGTCGAACAGATAGAACGCCGAGATCTGGGCGGCGCGAATCTCGTTCATTCAGCTATCAGCTCTCAGCTATCAGCTTTCAGCTATCGGCTGCAAGCCTAGCGCAATTGACCGTCTGCAGTTGACAGTCGAATCTGTGACTTTGAACTGCGGGCTGTTGACTAGGCTTCGCGCCGGCATGTCGCGCAGGACTTCAGTCCTGCCGACGGCGGCGCGCGTGCAGGTCTGAAGACCTGCGCTACACCGTTTTGAAAACGGCCGTAGCCAGAGAGGCGCTAGTCAATAGCTGAGAGCTGATCTAATGCGACGTCTTCTCGAGCGGCTCGAGGACGATGAACCAGCTCTCGCAATCGGTGCGGGACCCGCCACCGAGCGTCACCCTGAACGCCAGGTTGAGCGCCTTGATCTCCCAGCGCTGTTTCGCCCGGGTGCCTTCCATCGCGACACGAAACGGTTGCAGCAGGTTATCGGAGGACTCGTGGTCGCGGTGCTCGTCCTGGACCCCCTTGAAGATCGCGAACTCGCGTCGCGGCCCCAGGTGCACCTCGAACTGCCCGACGCCGTTGACGAGGTGGTCGTAGACGCGCTCGGCGTAGCGTCCGTTCTTCTCCTGGCACGACTGCCAGTTGCCCTCGAGGATGTTGTGCGGGTTGCCGGAGAGCGACACGAACTGCGGGGCAGCCGGGCGCGCCGCCAGCAGCACGGCCACCGCGAATGTTCCGCTCACGAGCCAGGACGCGCGGGCAAACAACAGACGCACGGGGCTCCTTTCGGGACCTCAACGGCAGGATAACATCAAATCCGCGGCGAAGTAACCCACATTTAACAGCCTCGATACGACGTCGAAACGTCGCATCAGTAACGTACTTGCACGGCGGCCCAGCGGCGAGAGGCCCGCGGGCGCATGCGGTCGCGCCCCCGGCGCATTCGATGCCCAAACACAAAGTACTCATCGTCGAAGACGAGCAGGACATCGCCCGTCTGATCAAGCACACCCTCGAGCGAAGCGGGGACGCGGATGCGGAGGTCGTCGGGAGCGGCGACGCGGCGCTCAAGGCCGTGGCGGCTGGGCCGCCCGATTTGATCATCCTCGACCTCAATCTGCCGATGCTGAGCGGCGTCGAAGTGTGTCGGATTCTGCGGTCCAGGGCCGACGCCCGCCACGTGCCGATCATCATGCTCACGGCGCGGACCACCGAACAGGATCGGGTCACGGGTCTGGATCTCGGCGCCGACGATTATGTGACCAAGCCGTTCAGCCTGCGCGAGCTGACGGCCCGCGTCCGGGCTGTGCTGCGGCGCAGCGCGAAGACTGAGGAGCGTCCCGCCGCCGCTTACCAAGGGACGCACCTCTCGGCCGACTTCGACGCTGTCGCCGTCGCGGTCGACGGCGAATCGGTGCGGCTCACACGCCGGGAATTCGAGCTGCTCCGTTATCTCGTGCAGAACAAGAACCGCGTGGTGTCGCGCGACCGGCTGCTCGAACGCGTGTGGGGCTACGACCGGCTGGTCGAGACGCGGTCCGTGGACGTGCACGTGGGGCGGCTGCGGGGCAAGCTCGGAGGGGCTGGCCGTCAAATCGAGACCGTCGTCGGACTCGGCTATCGGTTCATCGATTCGTGACCTGCCATCCCCGTGCGGTCAATTCCTCGACTTCCCGCTCGAATGCCGCCAGCGCGCGCTCGACGCGGTGCCAGTCGCGGTAGTGGTCGAGACGCCTGAGCGTCCGGTCCTCCTCGAGGCGGACTTCCCACCCTTCCACCCCGGTTGAACAAATGGAATACTGACGAACGTGGTCTCGGTGGCACAGTCTTCGATCGAACATGGCGCCCCTGCTCTGGCGACGTCGACGCGCGGGTCGACAAGGGCCCCGATCTTTGATCGCTTCGGACCCGATTGGCGGTAAATTCTCTGTAACGAGGACTCCCGTCCCCTTTCTCTCAGGAGGCGTTCACATGGACCAGGGCCAAACCTTTCAGAATCACGGTCGCGTCGAGCCCGTGTACCACATCGGCGTGTTCGGGCTGTTCATCCTCAACTTCCTCTGGTCGGCTTGGCAGATGAGAAACGGGATCACGGGAGAGAACGTGATGGGCCTGCTGCTCGCGATCGGCCTGCTGCTTCTCTTCTTTGCCGTCCGGCCGATGATCCTCAGGGTGCAGGATCGACTCATCCGCCTGGAGATGCAGCTCAGGTTGCAGAAGATCCTGCCGGCTGACCTGCAGCCGCGCGTCAAGGAACTGACTGTCAGACAGCTCATCGCGCTTCGCTTCGCCAGCGACGCCGAGATGGCCGACCTGGTCCGCGAAGTCCTGGGAGGAAAGCTCGCCAGCGGGAAAGAGATCAAGATGAAGATCAAGAACTGGCAGGGAGACTATCTCAGGGCATAGGCATAGGGCATAGGGCTCAGGGCATAGGGCTCAGGGGCATAGGGCACAGGGCATAGGGCTCAGGGCACAGGGCATAGGGCTACTTGCGAAGCTCCCTGAGAATCTTCGGCGTCAGAAACCACCGAAGGGCGCCAGGGCCGGCGGGCGGGAGCGAGGCGATGTCGATCCGGCAGACCGCGCCCTTCTTGAACTCCATCGCTCGCTTGAGTCCGGCCAGGCGCGCCGCCAGCTCGCCCATTCCGGGCTCGTGGCCGACGATGGCGATATTGGCGCGGCGGGCGTGGGCTTCGAGGTCATTCAGCACGGACTGGGTGCTGCCGCCCGGCGACAGCGAATCGATCGTCACAATCGGCGGGCGCGTGTCGAACGCGGCCGCGACGATATCGGCGGTCTGGCGGGCGCGGACGAGGGGGCTCGTCAAGACGGCATCGAATGTGACACCGAGGCGGACGAGACCACGCGCCTCCTTTCGAAGACCGGCCATACCGCCTTCGGTGAGCGGGCGACGGGTGTCGTCGGGCCAGCCATCCCCGCGTTCTTCGGCGACGCCATGGCGGATGAGATAGAGCTTGTGAGCGGCCAAATCGTTTATCCCGCGCGCCGTGCGGCCGCCGACGACGCGCGAACGCCGAGTCGGTCGCACAGGCTGTTCAAGGCGACGCGATCTTTCACGTAGCGCGCGTGCAGGCGCCGGCACTGGCCGTCGAGCGCGATCACCACGGCGTCGAGCTCGCGCCACGCCGCCAGATCGGGCGGCGTCAGCCCCACCTGCACGCGACGTACGCGCTCGACGAGCACCTGCAGGTCGCGCAGGCGTCCCAGCAGTTCCTGCTCGCGCCGCAGCAGCCGCAGGTCGGCCGTGTTCTTGAGGCCTATCGACTCGGCCGACAGCTCGACACCGTACCGCAGCTTCTTGATCGCCAGGCGCACCTGATGCAGCCGCTCGGGCACGAACATGGCGCCCGCGTCTCTGGCCGCGCTCTTGAGCGCCGAGGCGCGATGCGCAACGCGGGCCTCGATGGCCCATCGCCAGCCACGCCCGCGCGCGCGGCCGCGATCGGCCCCTTCGAGCTCCGAGGCGACCGCTTCGAGCCTTCGGAGGACGCGCCGAAGGTCGGCGGACAGGCCTTTGCGAGACCGGCCGCGTTTCTCGTGTTCGCGGGCCGCCCCCAGCTCGTCGGTCAAGCGTTTCAAGGCCCGCGCCGGCACTCGGCTCGATTGGCGAAGCTCGCCGACGAGCTCGGTCAGGACGTCGACTTCGCGCACGCCCCCGAGCCGCCCGGCCAGCTTCCTCAGCCGCCGGCCGAGTTTGTGGGCGGCGGCGGGCTCGATCTGCAGGACCGGCAGGAGCTCGCGGAGCCGTCGCGAGGCGACACGGGCGCGGTGCACGGCGCCCGTGTCCCCGGATTCCACACCCGGTAACGTCCGTGTAAACCTGTCCAGACGTGACCGCAGCAAGTCGTAGCGCCGTATTGTCGACATGGTAAGAGGTCGAAACCTTGATTATAGTGGTAGACGGTCGCGAAGCTTCGCCTCAAACCGCCGAGTAACGGGGTCGGTGCGAATCTTCGCGACTTTAGAAGATGTCTCGCTAAGCGCCCTCAACGATGATTCGCCTGGCCGCCATCGACATCGGCACCAATTCCGTGCACATGATCGTCGTGCAGGTCAGGACCGATCTGTCCTTCGAGGTGATCGACCGCGAGAAGGAAATGGTGCGGCTGGGCGCCGGCGGCCTCGACGGCCGGAAGCTGACGACCGAGGCCACGCACGCCGCCCTGCAGGTGCTGTCGAAGTTCCGCCGCCTGGCCGAATCGCACAGCGTGGACCACACCGTCGCGGTCGCCACGAGCGCGGTGCGCGAAGCGGAGAACGGCGGCGAATTCCTGCAGGCCATCATGCAGCAGACCGGCATCCGCGCACGGGTGATTTCCGGCACGGAGGAAGCACGGCTGATTCATCTCGCGGCCAATTACGGCACCGGCGCGCCCGGCGAGATCGCGGTCGCCGTCGACATCGGCGGCGGCAGCGTCGAGGTGACGCGAGGTCTCGGCTCGAACGTCGACCTCGGGCGCAGTTTCAAGCTGGGCGTCATCCGGCTCACCGAGCGGTTCGTCAAGAGCGATCCGATTTCCGCGCGCGACGAGCGCAAGCTGGCGCGGCACGTCGAGTCGGAGATCGGCGAGTATCTCGACGAGCTGGCGCGCGCCGGCTTCGACCGCGTGATTGGCACGTCGGGCACGATCCTCAGCCTCGGCGCGATCGCCGCCGCCGAATCGGGGCGAGGCGCTGCCGCGCTCCGGAACTGGCGCGTTTCGGCGAAGCAGCTCCACCGCCTCCGCAAGACGCTCACGCGGCTCACCCTCGAAAAGCGGTTGAAGGTGCCCGGCCTCGATCCCCGCCGCGGCGATCTCGCGGTGGCCGGCGCCATTCTGCTCGACACGATCATGCGCCGGCTCGGCGCCTCGGAGATCTCGCTGTGCGACCTGTCGCTGCGCGAGGGGCTCGTCCTCGACTACATCGCCCGGCACCGCAAGGAAATCGCCCAGGCCGACCGATATCCCGACATCCGGCACCGAAGCGTGGTCGAGCTGGGCGAGCGGTGCAACTACTGGCCGGAGCACGCGCTGCAGGTTGCGCGCCTCGCGACGGCGCTCTTCGACCACACGCGCGGCACGCACGGGCTGACCGATCACGAGCGCGAGTGGCTGCAGTACGCGGCCATGCTGCACGACGTCGGCGTGCACATCAGCTACGAGCGGCACCACAAGCATTCCTATTACCTGATCCGCAACGGCGACCTGCGCGGATTCGAGCCCGACGAAATCGAGACCATCGCGCTCATCGCGCGCTATCATCGCCGTGCGCCCCCAAGCCGGCAGCACGAGGGCTTCGGCGATCTCAAGCGCAAGCGCAGGAAGATCGTCCGCACGCTCGCCGCCATGTTGCGCCTGGCCGAGAACCTCGATCGCAGCCACTCGCAGCCCGTCGCGGGCATCGAGCTGCACGACCGCGGCGACGACACGCTCCTGCAACTCCGCACGTCGGGGGACGCCGAGCTCGAGCTCTGGGCCGCCAACCGGCACGTGATGCCGTTCGAGCGAGTGCTCGGCAAGCGGCTGCGCATCGAAGTCAGCAGACAGACCCATGTTGAACAACCTCACGAAACCGCACGAGTATCCGGGCAAACTGTTCGTGGTCGAGGGCATCGACGGCTCGGGGAAGACGACACAGCTCGGCCTGCTGGCGAAATGGCTGATCGCGGAAGGCCACCGCGTGTTCGTCACCGAATGGAACTCGTCAGCGCTGGTCAAGGCGGCGACCAAGACGGGCAAGAAGAAGAACGCCCTGACGCCGATGACCTTCAGCCTGCTGCACGCCACCGACTTCGCTGATCGGCTCCTCTACAAGATCATCCCGCCGCTCAAGGCCGGCATGATCGTGCTGGCCGACCGCTACGCGTACACCGCCTTTGCGCGGGACGCCACGCGCGGCGTCGATCGCCAGTGGGTCCGCGAGCTGTACAGCTTCGGGGTCAGACCCGACATGGCGTTGTACTTCCGCGTGCCGATCGACGTCTCGCTCGACCGGCTCATGGCCAGGCGCGTCAAGCTGAAGTTCTACGAAGCCGGCATGGATCTGGGTTGGAGCAGCAATCCGGCCGACAGCTTCCGGCTCTTCCAAGGTAAAGTGCTCGACGAGTATGATCGGCTGGTCGAGGAATTCGGGCTCGAGGTCATCGACGCCCGGGGCAGCATCATGGAGCAGCAGCGATTCGTGCGGCACCTGATCGCGCCCCACCTCGAGCTCGGCGAGCAATTGGAGACGACCGATGAGCAGCCCGTCTGAAGACCCTGTGGAGAACGCCGAGGGCGCGAACGGCGGCATGCAGCCCGGCAGGTACTACGGCCGCGGTATTCCGTATCTGCCGATCGGCAACTATCCCGGGAAGTTGATCGCCATCGAGGGCACCGACGGTGTGGGCCGCAGCACGCAGATTCAGCTGCTGCGCGAATGGCTCGAGGTCAAGGGCTACGGGGTTGTCGAGACCGGATGGACGCGGTCCGAGCTCATGCAGCCGACGATCGAGCTCGCCAAGTCGAGCAACACGCTCAACAAGCTCACGTTTGTGCTCCTCTACGCCACCGACTTCGCCGATCGGCTGGAAAAAGAGGTCATCCCGGCGCTCAAGGCCGGCTTCGTCGTGCTGTCGGATCGGTATATCTTCACGGCCCTTGCCCGCGCGGGCGTGAGGGGCGTGGATCGCCAGTGGCTCCGCACGCTCTACGGTTTTGCCATCGCCCCGCACATGGTCTTCTATCTCAAGGTGGACGTCTCGACGCTCATCCGCCGCGTCCTTGCCGCGCGCGGCATGGATTTCTGGGAATCCGGGATGGACCTCAAGCAGAGCGACGAAATCTACGACAGCTTCCGGGCCTACCAGAGCAAGCTACTCCGCGAGTACACGTCGATGGCGGATGAATTCCACTTCCGGGTGCTTGACGCCCGGCGGCCGGTCGATCACATTCAGGACGAGCTGCGGCGCCAGGTGGCGGCGTTCCTCGAGCCCGCGGAGAAGCCCGCCGAAGCGGCGCTCACCCGCTGAATGGGTCGTCAATTCCCCATTCCAAGTTTCGCAACGCTCTCTCTCTCAGCCCGTTATGCTGGGCGAAACGAGAATGTTGTACTCGTTCCGCATAACGGCTAGGCGCGCACGGCGCGCCTGCGAGGGAGCGGCGCGGGGCGTAGGGGTCCCCGCAAGCGACCGAGCCGGGGTGTGGGGCGGAGCCCCACGTGAGTCAGTCCGCGACGCCGGGGTGCCCGAGCATCCGCCGCAGGTAACCCATCTGGCCGACGTGGTAGCTCTCGTGAAACGCCAGAAACGCGATCGTGCCGGCGATGTTGGTCGCGCCGGGCAGCGGGCGCCCGGACGGCGCCGCTAACAGACGCTCGTCGGTCAATGTGGCGAAGGCGTCGCGCATACGCCCACGCGTGTCCTGCCAGGCCGCTTCGATCGCGGCTCGAGACGGGTAGGCCGACGGCGCGGAACGGCGCGCGCCGCGATCGAACAGCGCGCCGAGCCCGTGGTCGTACGTGTGGCCCAGCCTCGCCAACAGGTGGGCGCGTGAGATCGTCGCGTGCCCGACGAGCCACAGCAGAGGATTGCCGCCGCCCTCGGGCTGCCGCCAGCACTCCTCGTCGTTGAGGCCGGCCAGGCTGCGCGCGACCATGTCGTTGTTCAGTTTGAAGATGAGCGCAATCGGCTCGATCGCGCTCGGACGTGCCACAGGGCTCACGGCCACTCCTCGATTCACCATCCACGCTATCACGAGCGACCGCCATCCCGCCAAGGCGGCCGTACGCCGCCGAAGCGGCCTGTGCCGGGTGTCTGAAACGCAGCGGGTTCGTCCGCCGAAACGCCCGTTCATCGTGGTGCCTCACGCGGGCGATGCGGCCCGCCCCTCGAAGCTGGCGCGCGCAGTCAGGCCCGCGACGGTGGGCTTGCCCCGCCGAAGCGCCCGTTCACGGTTTGCGCCAGCGGGCGCGAAGGCGGGAATTTACACCTGCGAAACATGCCCGCGCGCGCGCCTAGGGTAGTCTGTGGATCGGTGCTGGCCAACCTGCGAGCCGTTCCGTCCGCCGAGCAGCCGACCTCGTCTGCTCCAGCGCCCCCGGTGCCCCCCAAGATCGACGTCTCGGGAATGAATTTCTATTACGGCACGAACCGTGTACTGGACCAGATCTTCGTGAAGGTGCCGCCCAACCAGGTGACCGCATTGATAGGGCCGTCTGGGTGCGGCAAGTCGACGTTCATCCGCTCGCTGAATCGGATGAACGACATCATCCCCGGCACGCGGGTCGAGGGGTCGATCCACATCGATGGCAGCGATATCTACGCGCCCTCGGTGGACGTGGCCGGTCTGCGCCGGCGTGTCGGGATGGTGTTCCAGAAGTCGAATCCGTTCCCGAAGACGATTTTCGAGAACGTGGCCTACGGCCTGCGCATCAACCACATGTCCTCGTCGCGCGAGGATCTGTCGGCGCGGGTCGAGGCGAGCCTGAAAGCGGCCGCGCTCTGGGACGAGGTGCGCGATCGCTTGAGTACCTCGGCGCTGGCGCTGTCGGGGGGCCAGCAGCAACGACTCTGCATCGCGCGCGCGCTGGCCGTCGAGCCGGAGATCCTGCTGATGGACGAGCCCGCGTCGGCGCTCGATCCGCTCGCCACGCAGCGAATCGAGGAACTGATCTACCAGCTGAAAGCCCGATATACGATCGTGATCGTGACACACAACATGCAACAAGCCGCCCGCGTGTCGGACATCACGGCCTTCTTCTGGCTGGGCAAACTCGTCGAATGCGGGCGTACCGAAAAGATCTTCACCGCTCCGTCCGAGAAACTGACAGAGGACTACGTCACAGGGCGATTCGGCTAGAAGCGACCTCATGAACGCCGTCGCGCGACAACGCTCGACGTCACGAAGAAGAAATAGCAGGGTTGTCACCGCGAGAACACAACAACAATGTCAGAACCGGTCGAGCGCGTTGTCCGTCATTTCCAAGAGGAGCTCGAGCAGCTCAAAACCCGCCTGCTCGAAATGGGCGGCCTGGCCGAGGAGAACGTCCGCCTGGCGGTGAAAGGCCTGGTCGACCGCGACCACGATCTCATCGACCGCGTGCTCGTCGGCGACGAGCCCGTGAACAGCCTGCACATCGAGCTCGACAGCCGTTGTTTCACGCTGCTGGCGCTCTACCAGCCGATGGCGGCCGACCTCCGCACGATTGTCGCTGTCGTGAAGATCAACACGGACCTCGAGCGGGTCGGCGACCTGGCCGTGAACATCGCCGAGGCGGCGCGCCGCTACGCCTCCCACGCGCCGATCAAGAAGCTGATCGACATTCCACGCATGGCGTCGATCGCGCAGACCATGCTCCGCGACGCGCTCGACGCGTTCGTCCGGCGCGATCTCGCGCTCGCGCAGAACGTGATCATCGAAGACGACCGGCTCGACGCGCTCAAGACGCAGATTTTTCGCGAGCTCCTCACCTTCATGCTGCAGGATCCCTCGACGATCGAGCCGGCGCTGGATCTGATTCTCGTCTCCCGCCACCTCGAGCGTATCGGCGACCACGCCACCAACATCGCCGAAGACGTCATCTTCATTGTTTCGGCCAGGGACGTCCGCCACCACGCCGGGGAGGGTGCCTGAGAGGTCGCTCTCGGCTGTCAGTTCTCAGCGACTGTGAAGAAATCGCGGCCCGTAACCGTTGGGTACGCAGTGTCCGCCTTCCGCCTTCGCGTGAAGCTTCGGCGGACCGCCGTAGCCTTGGCGGAGGCGGTTAGGCGGACCATGAAGTCCGGCTGAAGCCGGACACGACGTCGATTTCGTGGGGCTCCAGCTGACGGCTGATAGCCGATAGCTGACAGCGACCGGTTCACGTGATCCCCTGGATTAGAATAGAATCCATGCCCGGCCAGGACAGCGCTCCGGTGTGCGTGCTCTGCCGGCGGAGGCTCGCAGAAGACCCGTGGCAGCCGTTCTGCAGCGAGCGTTGCCGGCTACAGGACTTGGCGCGCTGGGTGGACGGCGCCTATCGGGTGGCTGGAGAAGCCGTCGACGAGCCCGACCCCTCAGAGGCCGACGCCAGCGAGGACGCAGAATAAACTTCTAACTTCTCACTTCTAACTTCTAACTTCCTACTGGGTTCCTGTCGTATGGCTGATTCCCTGACTGTCACCGACAACCGAACCGGCAAGACCTACGAATTGCCGGTCCAAGACGGCACGATTCGCGCGATGGACCTCCGCCAGATCAAGGCGGGCCCGGACGACTTCGGGCTGATGACGTACGACCCGGCGTTCATGAACACCGCGAACTGCCGCAGCGCCATCACCTATATCGACGGCGACAAGGGCATCCTGCTCTATCGCGGCTACCCGATCGAGCAGCTCGCCGAGGACAGCGACTATCTCGAGACGGCGTACCTGATTCTGTTCGGCGAGCTCCCCACCGCGCAGCAACAGCAGTCGTGGATCCGTGAGATCACGCTCCACACGATGCTTCACGAGAACGTGAAGAAGCTCATGGAGGGCTTCCGCTACGACGCCCACCCGATGGGGATCTTCCTCAGCACGGTCGGCGCGCTGTCGACCTTCTACCCGGACGCCAAGCACATCTTCGACAAGGATTCGCGGCTGAAGCAGACGCACCGGTTGATCGCGAAGGTGCCGAGCATTGCCGCGTACGCGTACCGCCACATCGTCGGACGGCCGTACATCTACCCCGACAACGACCTGAGCTTCACCGGCAACTTCCTGAACATGCTGTTCAAGATGATGGAGGTGAAGTACCAGCCCAATCCCGTGCTCGCGCGGGCGCTCGACGTGCTCTTCATCCTGCACGCCGACCACGAGCAGAACTGCAGCACGAGCGCGATGCGCAACATCGGGAGCTCGCAGGTCGATCCGTACTCGGCCCTGGCCGGCGCGGCCGCGGCGCTCTACGGCCCGCTGCACGGCGGCGCCAACGAAGCGGTCCTCCGGATGCTGAACGAGATCGGATCGGTCGCCAAGGTGCCGGAGTTCATCAAGAAAGTGAAGTCGGGCGAGGGCAACCACCGGCTGATGGGGTTCGGCCACCGCGTCTACAAGTCGTACGACCCGCGCGCGAAGGTCATCAAGAAGATCGCGGATCTGGTCTTCACCGTCACCAGCAAGAACCCGCTCCTCGAAATCGCGCTCGAGCTCGAGCGCATCGCGCTCCAGGACGATTACTTCATCACTCGCAAGCTGTACCCCAACGTGGATTTCTATTCCGGCCTCATCTACCAGGCGATGGGTTTTCCGGTCGAGATGTTTCCCGTGCTGTTCGCCATCCCGCGCACTGTGGGCTGGATCGCGCAGTGGGAAGAGATGCTGCTCGACTCGGAGCAGAAGATCGCTCGGCCGCGTCAGATCTACACGGGGCACAGCGCGCGCAATTACGTTCCGAGAGAGCAGAGAGACTAAGGGCCCGTCAAGGAATAAAGGTGCCATTCTGGCCGCCGATGCATCCCGGCTGGCTGCGTTGCTCCTCGCTTACATACGCTGAGTATGCTCGCTCCTCGCGCCTTGCCAGCCGGGCGCCTCGACGCCCAGAATTGGCACCTTTATTCCTTGACGGGCCCTAACGGGATTGGGTAATTGGATAATCGGGTAATCTGGTAATTGGACGGCCTGATTGAGCAACCGACGATTCAATCCATGAATCAATCAATTACCCGATTACTCGATTATCCAATTACCCGACTACAATGCTGAGATTTCTGATCGCCTTGGCGCTCCTGGCGCAGGCACCCGCCTCCCCTCGCTTCGACTCCAACCGCGCGTGGGAGCACCTCCGGCGGCTGGTGGCGATCGGTCCCCGTCCGGCGGGGTCTGCGGCCATCGAGCGCTCGCGGAAATACATCAAGGACCAGCTGGCCGCCGCCGGCCTCACGGCCATCGACCAGGGGTGGGACGACCAGACGCCGCTCGGGCCCGTTCACATGGTGAATCTCATCGCGACCATTCCCGGGGCGAGCAGAAACCGCCTCGTCATCGCGGGCCATTACGACACGAAGCGATTTCGCGAATTTCCCTTTGTCGGCGCCAACGACGGCGGATCCAGCGCGGCGTTTCTCATCGAGATCGCGCGGGTTCTGAAAACGCGGAAGAACGCCGTCACCATCGAGATCCTATTCCTCGACGGGGAAGAAGCGGTCGTCGAATGGCGGGGCAACGACCAAACCTACGGGAGCCGCCACTACGTGGACGCGGCCAGACGAGACAGGTCGCTGGCCACGCTCAAGGCGCTGGTGCTCGTCGACATGATTGGCGACCGCGATCTGCGCATCAAGCGCGATCTGAATTCCACGCCCTGGCTCACCGACATCATCTGGGAGGCGGCGCGAAGCCAGAAGCTGACAGCCTACTTCACCAACGACGCCACCGCGATCGAGGACGACCACCTCCCCTTTGTCCAGGCAGGCGTCCCCGCCGTCGATCTCATCGACCTCGAGTTTGGCCCCTGGCACACCGCGGGAGATACGCTGGACGCGGTCAGCGCCCGGAGCCTGCAGGTGGTCGGTGACGTTGTGCTCGCCGCGCTGCCCCAAATAGAAGCACGGCTCGAGTGATGCGCCAAGCCAGAGACTGATTCGCCGCAGGGCCCTCCGCCCTCTGCCCTCTGCCCTCTGCCCTAACCAGTTCCCCTTCCCCCCCGTCTAACCTGTCACGAATGACCGTGACCGACATACCGGCCGTCCTCGCCCGGGCCCGTCGGGGCGACGACGAGGCGTTCCGGGCGCTCGTCGAGCAGCACAGCCGGAGCGCCTTCCGCCTGGCCTACCGGATGGCCGGCAACGAGCCGGACGCCGAGGACATCGTGCAGGAGAGCTTGCTCCGGGCGTATCGGCACCTCGGGCAATTCGAGGCGCGGGCCAATTTTGGCACCTGGTTGTACCGCATCGTGGTCAACTGCGCCGTCGAGCACGTTCGAACGCGTGAGTCGCGCAAGAAGCGCGCACGCATGGAACCGATCGACGAATTCACGATGCCAGTGTCGGAGTCGCCGGGACCACACCGACTGGCGGAAAGCCGCGACATCGGCCGCCGCGTCGCCGCTGCGCTCGACAGTCTGAGCCCGCTCGAGCGCGCGGCGTTCACGCTGCGCCACTACGAGGGCCGGACGACGGACGAGATCGCCCGGACGCTCCGGTTGGGGACGAGCGCCGCCAAGCACGCCGTGTTCCGCGCGGTCAAGAAACTCCGAGCGGAACTGAAGGGGCTGGAGGCTGGGGACTAGGGGCTGGGGAAATGCATTACAGCGAAGACGAGCTCATTCTGTATCACTACGGCGAGGCACGTCGGCGCGAGCGCATCGACGAGCACCTGAACACGTGCGACGCGTGTGCGGCGGCCTATCGCGAGATTGCCGGCACGCTGGCGCTCGTCGCCGATGTGGACGTCCCCGAGCGAGACGATCGGTACGGCCTCGAAGTCTGGCAGCGCATCAGGCACGACCTGCCAGTCCAGGAGCCGCCCTGGTGGATGGCGTGGTATCGCCCGACGCTCGCGAGTGGGTTGGCCCTCTTCATCACGGCGGCGTTCGTCGCCGGGCGGTACTGGCCCGATGGGGCGCCGGCCGCTCCGGTCACCCAGTCGGACACCACGTCGCCGGATGCAGGCGCACGCGTACTCTCGCTCGCGATCGGCGATCACCTCGACGAATCCGAGCGGGTCCTGCTGGATTTCGTCAACGCGAGCGGCGATCGGGTGGATGTGAGCGGGCAACAGGCCTGGGCGGCCGATCTCGTCGATGCCAACCGGCTGTATCGCGATGCCGCCGAGCGGGCCGGCGACGACACGATCGCCGGCGTCCTCGACGAGCTCGAGCGCAACCTGCTCGAGATCGTCCACGGACCCTCCACGATGACCCCGGCGGAGTTCGAGACCGTGCGCGCGCGCCTGGACGCGGCGGCGCTGCTCTTCAAGGTTCGCGTCCTTTCAGGCGAACTGCGCGAGCGCGACCTCGCGCCCACCGAACCACGGAAAACGACATGAACACGAATATGAAACAGCTGATTCTCGGAATGATGGCCGGGACCATGGGGTTCGGCATCGCCGCGGCTGCCGCCGCACAGACACCGTTCCCACTGCCTGAAGTGGATTTGCGGTTCGACCTCGGCGGCCAAACGCCGTTTCCGGGGCCTTTTCCGGAGCTGAGGTTCGACCTCGACTCGCTGGTGGATCTCGGCCAGCGGCCCGCGCGACCGGCGCCCCCGATTCCTCCGGCGCCTCCCGTGCCTCCTGCACCCTTCGTGCGGGTGGAGGGACGTCTCGAAGAGCTGTACGAGCAGGCGCTCAACTCGATCGATCGCGGCCAGCTCGAGCGCGCCATCGAGCAGCTCAGCCGCTTCATCGATCAGTTCGACGGTGACAGCGCCCTAGCTGCGGCCAGAAAGGTCGACGGGGCGTTCTACTGGAAGGCGTACTCGCAAGTGAAACAAAAGCAGATTGCCGACGCGCTGTCGACGCTCGACGTCATGCAGAAAAAGTTCGGGGACAGCCGCTGGCTGAAGGACGCGAAAGCGCTCGAGATGGAGGCGCGTCAGACCTCCGGCCAGGCCGTGTCGCCCGAGGCCCAGGCCGACGAGGAGCTCAAGCTGCTGGCGCTGCGCGGCATCATGCAGAGCGATCCGGAGCGCGGCGTGCCGATGATCGAGCAATTGCTCGCCGGCAGCAGCTCGGTGAAGGTCAAGGAGAACGCGCTGTTCGTGCTCAGCCAGAGCCGCACGGCGCGGGCGCGCGAAATCATCACCGGCGTGGCCAAGGGCGGCGGCAACCCCGACCTGCAGCTGCGGGCCGTGCGCTACCTCGGGGCGATGGGTGGGCCTGAAAACCGCCAGATTCTCGAAGAGGTCTACCGCTCGACCACCGACATCAGCATCAAGCGGGCGGTGATCAAGAGCTTCGTGCCCTCCGGCGACCGGGCGCGGCTGCTGGCCATCGTCAAGAGCGAGAGCTCGCCCGAGCTCCGCAGCGAGGCCGTGCGGCAGCTTGGCGCGATGCGCGCCGTCTCCGAGCTCTCGGAACTGTACGGTACTGAAAGTTCCGTGGACATCAAGAAGAGCATCATTCAGTCGCTGATGGTCGGCGGCGCCTCGGACAAGCTGGCGGAGCTGGCCCGAACCGAGAAGGACGATTCGCTCCGTCGATCGGCGATCAGAAACCTCGGCGTGATGAACGCGCGCCGGACCGGCGACGTCCTGAAAATGCTCTACGGATCGGAAGCCAATGCCGAGGTGAAGAAGGAGATCGTCACTGCGCTGTTCGTTCAGCGGAATGCCGTGGCGCTCGTCGAGCTCGCGAAGGCCGAGAAAGATCCAGGTATGAAGCGCGAGATTGTCTCGAAACTGTCGAACATGCGCGACAAGGTGGCGACCGATTACCTGCTCGAGTTGCTCAAGTGAGAACTGGGTGCAAGGGTGCAAGGGTGCAAGGGTGCAAAGGTGCAGGGGTGCAGAGGTGCAGAGGTGCAAAGGTCTAAGAGTGCTGAGTAAGGAAGGATTGCTGGCGCTTTTCCTCGGATACGCGGCGGCGGCCTCGACGCTGATGGCCGCGCAGGGACGGATTGCCAACGCGCCGATCGAGGCCAGAGCCTTCACGGGGACGCTCGAGCGCGAGGTGCAGGCGGTGGCCGCTCGGGGCGACGCGGCCTGGATCGGGTACCGAACGCCGATGATTCCCGGCACGCGGCACATCTGCTGCAGCGCCTCGAGCCCTGCGGGGATCGGAAATGCCGCGGCCGACGTGTGCTGCGGCATGTGCCGCCTCGAGAGCGGCGGCGGCGTGACGATGACGGCAGGCGACACATTCGACCCACGTGCCTCGCGGGTCGTCATCGAGCCGCCGAGCGATCTCGTGATCCTGGCGCGCGTGGAGAATGGTGGCGTCACCAGAGTCCGCACCTTCACGCCCGACTGCGACCTCGATGGCGGCGGCATGCCCCTCGTCTGGTTGGAGAACGTGCCGGCCGCCGACAGCGTGGCGTGGCTCACGGCGCTGGCCGGATCCGGAGGCTCGGGGGACCGGGAACGCGAGAACCGCGTCGTGCGACCGGCGCTGGGCGCGCTCGCGCTCATTCCCGGTCGACCTGCGCTCCGAACCCTCATTGCCTTGGCGCGCGACGACCCACGAACGGGTGTCAGGAACCAGGCGCTGTTCTGGCTGTCGCAGCGCGCCGGCGACGAGGCGGCGGCCGCCATTCGCGGCGCCGTCGACAACGACCCTGAAATCGAGGTCAAGAAGCGCGCGGTGTTCGCGCTCAGTCAGCTGCCGAAAGACGAGGGCATTCCGCTGCTGATTCATCTGGCACGCACTCACCGCAACGTCGAGGTTCGGAAACAGGCGATGTTCTGGCTGGGACAATCGCGTGACCCGCGCGCGGTCAGTTTTTTTGAGGATATCCTGAGAGCGAAGTAGACCGAAGCTTCCGCTCGGACCTCGTTGGCCACGAAAACACGAAAGCACGAAAAAGCCTGGCGGACGCGAGTTGAGCGCCGCGTCGCACCCTTCGGTCTGCGGCATCGGCGGCACCGCCAAGCGGTTGCCGTCCGGGTTACGTCGGCGGGTGATCTACCGCGCTGATCACGATAGCGGAATCGATGCCGCCGAAGGCGAGCGATGTCGAGAGACCGCACCGGACCCGGCAGTCCCGGGCCTCATTCGCCACGATGTCCCCACGACACTCCTCATCGGTCTGGTGATGATGAATCGTCGGCGGGATCGAGCCGCGGTGAATCGTCAGCGCCAGGATCGCCGCCTCGATGCCTCCCGCGGCGCCGAGGCAGTGGCCGATCATCGACTTGATCGACGTCACGGGAATGGCGTGCGTGCGCTCGCCGAAGACTCGGCGGAATCCCCGCATCTCGGCCGAGTCATTTTGTGGCGTGGCCGTGCCGTGAGCGCTGATGTGATCGACCGCCGAGGCGTCGAGGCGCGCGTCCCGCAGTGCCGCGCCGATCACAGCGGCCAGCGGCCGACCCTCTGGTTCCGGCGCCGTCGGGTGAAAGGCTTCGCATCCAAATGCGTACCCGGCGACCTCGCCATAGATCGTCGCGCCACGACGTCGCGCTCGATCGAGCTCTTCGAGCACCAGGACGGCGGCGCCTTCCCCGATATTCATACCGGCGCGGCTGCGATCGAATGGCCTGCAAGGCGCGGCGTCCATCAACTTCAGCGCATTGAAGCCGCTGAACGTGAGCCTCGCCAGCGCATCGGTCCCGCCGGCCAGGACGGCGTCCGCTCGCCCCGCGCGAATCGCGGCGGCACCCTGCCCGATCGCAATCGTGCTCGATGAGCAGGCGGCCAGGACACACGAGCGCGCGCCTTCCAGACCGAAGCGTGCGGCCACGACGTCGACCGGCGTGCTCAGAAAATGACTCC
>Ga0156018_1171_pt1 | contig 34292 bp, 31 predicted proteins | sample RifCSPlowO2_02_FD_107672 | JGI IMG/M metagenome (GOLD analysis project Ga0156018, IMG submission 107672) | Acidobacteria bacterium RIFCSPLOWO2_02_FULL_65_29 | reverse complement strand
TCCATCCGGCGATGTCCGCCTACGGTTCAGCGGCGGCGGCATCGACGCCGCCATCCTCGTGGCCAACGTGGGCCAGGACGAGCAGATTCAACTTCACGTCAGCATCACGGGTGCAACCGCGGTCGTGGTCAGCGAGGTGCGGTCGGCATCGAAAGTGGAGCTCTGCCACAAGACCGACACTGGTGAGTATCATCTGATCGAGGTGAGCACGAGCGCCGAACCGGCGCACAGGGCGCACGGCGATGGCAAGGTCGGAGATCCCGTGCCTGGTGCTCCCACGAAAGTATTCTCCGCAAGCTGCCAACCCGTCGGTGTTGGCCTCACAATCAAGAAATCGACCAATGGCCAGGATGCCGACGGGGCGCCGGGACCCTCGATCCAGGTTGGCGCTCCGGTCACCTGGACCTACGTCGTGACCAACAATGGCGGCGCGGCCCTGAACAACGTCAAGGTCGTCGACGACAAGGGTGTGACCGTGAATTGCGGCGCGCAAACGACGCTCGCGGCCGGCGCGTCGATGACCTGCACGGCGACGGGCGTTGCCACGTTGGGCCAGTACGTCAACATCGGCACGGCCACCGCCGACACCGGCGGCGGCAGCGTGAGCGATCGAGATTCCAGCCACTACCTGGGCGTGCAAGCCGCCGAAGAGGCTCCGGCCGCAAAAGTCCAACTCTGCCATCGAACGGGCAACGGCCGGTATCAGCCGATTGAGGTCAGTGTCAGCGCGGAGCCCGCACACAGGGCTCACGGTGACGGCAAGGTGGGAGAAGCCGTTCCTGGAAATGCGAGCAAGGTGTTTCTGCCGGGCTGCTCGGTGAGCTAAGACGACGCGGGCCGATCAGGCAACCATGCGCCTGAGGCCGCCATTCCGACCCGCCGGAGCGCTGAGCCCTTTGACGCGCCGGCGTTTCGACCCGCCGCCTTCACCGATTGGGGCTCGTTTGCCGTCGCCGGCCGAAGTACCGTATTCTCACGGGTCGTTGAACCTGATCCCGGAGTGCGCTTGACTTGGCGTCGCTCTCGGCTCTCAGCCATCAGCTTTCAGCCGATTGCGTCGCTGAGAACCGATGCTCACAGCTGATGGCTGATAGCTGCGTCGGCAAGCCCCGCCTGGGATTCCAAGGAGGCAGTTATGTACCTCGTGAGAGACATCATGTATTGCAAGCCCGGCAAGGCTCGGCCCATGGTCGAGAAGTTCGTGGCGCTCTCGGCGCTCAGTCAGAAGATGGGTATGGGATCGATGCGCGTGATGACCGACGTCAGCGCCGAGCGGTACTGGACCGTCGTGTCGGAGACCGAGGTCCGCAGCCTCGAGGAATATGCCGAGATGTCGCGCAAATCCATGGAAAACCCGGAGTTCCAGGCGGCGATGAAGGGGTATCACGAGCTGATCGATCATGGCCGACGTGAGATCTACATGATTGAAAAGTAGGCTCACGGAAACGCGGCCAGACTTTCACCGCGGGCGGCTACGGGCGTGATCGGGACGAGGATGCGGTCGGTCGCTGGCCTGGAGTTTGCGTTCTTCCGATATCCGCGCATTTCCGACTCGCGCAGGAGTCCGCGCGGCGGAGATTGCCGTGCCTAAACTCGATGCGTTTGCGGCGCTCTACCCAGGCATCCCGTCGTCGGTCATGCTCAAGATCGATCTCGTTCGGCGCGGTGTGCGTCTCGGCGACGCGCCGGTCGGCACGCGTCACTACCACCATCACGACGAGCGTGGCCAGAAGGCGCTCGGGCCACGCGCTCACCTGCAAGGGAGCGTGGTCTTGCCGGATGGGACCACCGTGTTCATCGCGCAAAACCCGGCGAGTCCGTACGTGATCCAGATGGAGCCCGACTCGCGTCTGACCCTGCGCGAGGGGCCGCATGGTGAGCTCATTTGCGATCTCACACCCGGACCGCGGTTTGCGTGGACCAGCAGGCGTACGGCCCAACAGACGCCGATGGCCAGCGTGTTCACGCCAAGCCTCGGCGGCGTCTGCGGGCCGGTGGCCGTCTTCCTGTTGCGACATTGCGAGTTCGCCGTCGACGGCGAGGAATGTCGGTTCTGCTCGTGGGTGCGCATGGGGAAGTCACAGGAAATGCGTCCCAACGTCGACGACTTCCGCGAGACGCTGGACGCGATTTGGCAGGAGCAGCACTCGATTGGTTATCTCGCCTTCAGCGGTGGCAGCTTGTTCGATCGCACGAAGGAAGCCGACGCGTTTCTCCGCTACATGGAGGCGGTGCGGCACACCGGCCTGCCGCTTCCGCCGACCGTAGCGGCCATCCAGGCGCTGGACGCAAAAGACACCGAGCGGCTGCGCCGTGCCCAGTTCGACTACGCGTGCTACTCGATGGAAGTGTGGGACGAGGCGGCCTGGCAGGACATTCTCCCCGGCAAGGCGCGTTCGGTCGGCCGCGCAGGCTGGATGAAGTGCCTCGTCGATGCTGTCGATGTGTTTGGCGAGGGCCACGTACTCTGCAACTTCGTGGCGGGTGTCGAGACCGCGGTGCCGGGGTTGTACCCGAGCCCGGAGGCGGCAGCCGATGCCACGCTCCGCGGCATGCGGTGGTGCTACGAGCGTGGCATCTATCCGAAGTACGCCACGTGGGTGGTCTCCGGCGGCGCGGCCTTCGAGGATCGCGAGCCGGCGGCGCTCGACTACTATGCGCATCTGGTCGTGGGCCGACAGGCGCTCTATTCCGAGTTTCCGATGTCGGTTCCCTCAACCGACTGTCGTCATTGTCTGACGCAGTCGGTCGAGGCGGATTTGGCGTTGCTGGATGCCGGGCGCTACGGCGTTGGTCCCGCCGCCGCATTCGGGCAGGAGCAGCGGCACCGAGTAGCGCACGTGGGGTCCGACACAATCTAGCAGCTAGTCAGAAATCGAAAAGGTTCGTGAACTTGACGGTCAGCCCACGCGCCAGAAGCAACCCCGATATCGTGTCAGGGGAAGACATTCGCCCCGGCACCTCCTCCGCTCGGAATACTTCCCCCGGCGACCGCGAACACACCGGAGTTCTCGAGAAAGAACTCACGCTTCTCAGGAAAGAACACGTTGAAGCGCGTCAGGTTGACCTGCTGCTGGCGGGAGACCCTCCGCTACGGGGCGCCTCGCTTCGCTCGTCGCCCCTTCGCTCCGGCTCTCCCCCAGGCGACTGGTTGCTCTGCAAGCTGCGGATCGTGTTCATCAACGTCCTGACACCTCCCCGCCCTCAACACTCATTTCCCGTGGGTGAAGTGTCTCATCTATCTTGGCAGGGAGGGAGCAGGAAACGACCATCGTGCTGTTCGGACAGGGCCCGGTGGAATTCAAGTACGTCAACCGGGCCGATGATCCCCGCAACGCCGCTGGCGCGAAAACCGGGCAGTGAACAACCTGAGGCTGATGTACGTCCTGGCGCACCCCGACGACGAGTCGCTGGGGACCGGCGGGACGCTTGCGAAATATGCCGCCGAAGGCGTCGAGACCTACCTGGTGACGGCGACGCGGGGCGAGCGCGGCCGGTTCGGTGAACGTGGAGAACGGCCGGATCCCGAGGTCGTCGGGAAGACCCGCGAGGCGGAACTGCTGGCCGCGGCGAAGGAGCTTGGCCTCCGTGAGGTCAAGCTCCTCGGCTTTCCGGATGGGGCGCTCGACACGGTCGATCCGGCAGGAGCGCAGGAAACGATTGCCGGCCATCTGCGTCGCGTCAGGCCGCAGGTGGTGATGACCTTCGGCCCTGAGGGCGCCTACGGTCATCCCGATCACATCGCTATCTCTCAACTGACAACCGCGGCCATCGTCCGTGCAGCCGATCGAGAGTTTGCGGTGTCGAAGCTCTACTACATCGCCTGGAGCGAGCGGACATGGTCCGCGTATCAGGCGGCGGTGAAGAAGCTGACCAGCACGGTGGACGGCGTCGAGCGGCAGGTGACGCCCTCGCCCGAGTGGGGGGTCACGACGAGGATCGACACGAGCGCCGTGTGGCCGTCGGTGTGGCGCGCGGTGCAGTGTCACAGGACGCAGATGAGCGTTTACAAAGACCTCGAAGGCCTGCCGGCGGAGCACCATCGATCGTTGTGGGGCGTGCAGGAGTTCTATCGCGCGTTCAGCCTGGTGAATGGCGGCCGCGCGCGCGAATCGGACTTGTTCGAGGGACTGCGATGATGATGACGAAGGACGTCGACACGCTCAGACGCCGGGCGGCTCCACTCGACATGACCGCCGCCGAGTTCCGCGCGGCGGGCCACGGTCTCGTGGACCAGATCGCCGGCTGGCTGGAGAGGATGCCGGACGGCCCGGTGACGCACAACGAGTCGCCGGCAGATGTCCGGCGTGCGCTGAATGCGGAGCGCGGGCTGCCGGCATCCGGCACAGAGCCGCGTGAGCTGCTCGAAGAGGCGGCGGACCTGCTGTTCAGGCACTCGCTCTTCAACGGCCATCCGCGCTTTTTCGGGTACATCACGTCGAGCCCGGCACCCATCGGGGCCCTGGGCGATCTGCTCGCCGCGACGGTCAATCAGAACATGGGCGCGTGGCGTCTCTCGCCGATCGCGACCGAGATCGAGGCGCAGACGGTTCGATGGATTGCGGAGCTGATCGGGTTTCCGACGGATGCCGGCGGGTTGCTGGTGAGCGGAGGCAACATGGCGAACTTCGTCTGTTGCCTTGCGGCCCGTACCGTCAAGGCGACTTCGGACGTGCGGAAGACCGGCCTGCGATCGATCGAGCCGCGGCTTCGGGTGTATTGCTCCACCGAAACCCACACGTGGATCCAGAAGGCCGCCGATCTGTTCGGCCTGGGGACCGACGCCATTCGATGGATCACGACCGACGAGCAGCAGCGGATGAACGTGTCTGCTCTCGAGAAACAGATTGACGCCGACAGGAGGATCGGCGAGCTGCCGTTTCTGGTCGTCGGCACGGCGGGCTCGGTCAGCACGGGCGTCGTCGATCCGCTGGCGGAAATCGCGGCCGTCTGCCGTCGCCATGACTTGTGGTTTCACGTTGATGGTGCGTATGGCGCGCTGGCGGCGCGGGTACCTGGAGCGCCGGACAGTCTTCGCGCATTGACCGAAGCCGATTCGGTTGCCGTGGACCCGCACAAATGGCTGTACGCGCCACTCGAAGCCGGCTGCGTGCTGGTGCGGCGGCCCGAGGACCTGCTGCGCACGTTCTCCTATCGTCCGAGCTACTACCACTTCGACAACGAGGTCACGAACTATTTCGACTACGGTCCGCAGAACTCGCGCGGATTCCGGGCGCTGAAGGTGTGGCTGGCGCTGCGACAGGTCGGGCGCTCGGGATACCTGGACATGATCGCCGATGACATGCGCCTCGCCAGGCACCTTCACGCTCTCGTGCAGCAGCATCCGGATTTTGAGGCGATGACGCAGCATCTCAGCATCACGACGTTTCGTTACGTCCCGAGCGACCTTCGCCCCAAGCGCGGATTGCCGGAGATCGAAGACTACCTGAATCGTCTGAATGAGGATCTCCTGACGCGCGTGGAGAAGAGCGGCGAGGCGTTTCTGTCCAACGCCCTGGTCGGGAGCCGGTTCGCGCTGCGCGCGTGCATCGTGAACTTTCGCACGTCGCTGACAGATATCGACGCGCTGCTCTCGTTGCTGTCGCGGCTGGGCCTGCAGGCCGATGAAGAGATGACGCGCTGAAGACCGGGGCCGCTTGACATGCTACGAACGTAGCATTACGCTACGTACGCAGCATAGCCAGGAGACTCCGGATGCCGACGCCTCGATTCGACAAGCTCCCCCGCCGCGAACGCGAAATCATGGACGTGCTGTTCGCGCTCGCCAGCCACGCCTCCGCCGAGGACATCCGCGAGCGCCTCGCCGACGCCCCCAGCTACTCGGCCGTTCGCGCGATGCTCGCAAAGCTCGAAGCCAAGGGCTACGTCAAGCACCGCGAACAGGGACTGCGGTACGTCTACGCGCCGACGACGCCGCGCACGGCGGCGCGACGAGAAGCCCTGAACAAGATGGTTCGCGTTTTCTTCGGCGGGTCGCCCGGTCAGACAGTGGCAGCGCTTCTCCAGCAGGAAACGTGGACCGAGAGCGAGCTGGACGCCCTCAGCGCCGCCATCGAGCGGGTTCGCAAGGAAGGGAAACCGTCATGATGGGGCGATGGGAGTCCGCTCATCGGCGCAGCGCGTAGCGGATCGATCGAGGCCGTTCGGCTCCTTCTCGACCGCGGCGCCGATCCCGACATGATCGTCCGCGGAGACGGCAGCCCGCTCATCGCGGCGGCGGCCGAAGGCCGCTCCGACATGGTCGACCTGTTGCTCGGTCGAGGCGCACACGTCGACCTCGTCGCGCCGGGCGACGAGAACGCGCTCATTCAAGCCAGCGGCGGCGGACAGCTCGAAGTGGTCATGCTCCTCGTGACGAGAGGCGCCAACGTCAACGCCCGTGTCTGGTCTGATTCCTCTCCCGCCTACCCGCCGGTGGCGAAGCCCGGATACAAACACATTCCGCCGTCCACGAAAATACTGGTGCCGTTGATGTAATCCGCGAGGTCCGACGCAAGAAACACGGTCGCGCGTCCGATATCCTCGGGCTCGCCGATGCGCTTGTAGGGAATCAACTTCATGAGCCCGGCGTAGGCCTCGGGTGTGTTCCAGGCCGACGTGTTGATCGGCGTTCTGATGGCACCCGGACAGATGCTGTTGACGCGTATCCGATACGGTGCAACCTCCTGCGCGATGCTCTTCATCATGAGCATCACCCCGCCCTTTGAGGCCGCGTAATTCGCGTGGCCGGCCCACGGGATGACCTCGTGGACCGAGCTCACGCAAATGATCTTTCCGGCCGAAACCGACACGTCCTTCTTCACGCCGCGCCGCTTGAACTCCTTGATCGCCTCGCGCGCGCAGAGGAACTGGCCGGTCAGGTTGACGCCGATGACGATGTTCCACTGATCCAGGGTCATCTCGTGGATCGCCGCGTCTTTTTGCAGGCCGGCGTTGTTGACGAGGATGTCAACGGTCCCAAGCTCCTTGATCGTCCGCTGAAACATCGCCTGGACTTGATCTTCCTTCGACACATCGCACTGAACGGCGATCGCGCGTCCGCCAGCGGCCTTGATCTTGTTCACGACCTCGAGCGCGGGCTGCTCTCCGCCGACATAGTTCACCACGACCTCGGCGCCGGCCTGAGCGAGGGCAATCGCCACCGCACGTCCGATGCCGGAGCTCGCGCCGGTCACGATCGCTTTTTGCCCTTTCAACAAGAGAGGAAGCGTCTGCTCGGCAGGCAACAGCGATTCAAGGGGGTTCGGGATTGGTCCAACCATGTTGATCGTCCTCCTCGGGACGCGCCGAACAGGTGCGCGGAGCAGCAGGGAGTCTACAACAAGTCCGGTCCAGCTGGTTGGTGCGATGCGCCAACCCCGCGTCCGGTGTCACCGTGAAAGGTCCGACACGTGAAAGGTCCGACCTTGACGCTCGCGCGGCAAGAGGGTAGCGTTGTGCCGCCTCCATTCTCTTCGACAACCATGAAACCCGGGAGCGCACGGTGAGACGACTTTCACTGGCCAGAGGCGTGCAAGCGGCGGCCGCACTCGGAATCCTGCTCGGATCGGCGTCCTTCGCTGCGGCCGATTCGATCCAGCGGCCCGGCCTGACCAACGGCATCCCGGAGGGCTACGGACGCACGCCGGGCTTCTACGTCGCCTCGATGCTGGATTTCGGGCTTCGCAGCACCGATCCGTCGATCACGACGCAGGCGGTGGCCATCCCGGTGTTCTTCACCTGGTCGACGCCGTGGGATATCGGAAAGACCCACGTGTCGGTCAAAGCCGCCCCGTTCGTGGGCGTGGTCCTGGACGCCCCGGGCCTGAGCAGCACGCGGCCGTACAACCCGTACGTGTCGGTCTGGCTCTCGTGGTTCCTCGGGGGTGGATTCAACCTGTCGATTGGCGAGGGCGCACACATTGGTTTTTCGAACGATCTCACCAAGGCGATCGGCCGCGACTTCACGGCGTTCCAGCAGAACGTCGCATTGACCTACTTGAGGAACAACTGGAACGTCACAACCAACACCTTCTATACGACGGGCCGCGAGCGCGCGACGGGCAGCCAGCCCAACACCTTCAACGTCGACTTCACCGCGGTCAAGCATGTCTATCGCAAGGACTACGGCGTGATCGCTTACGGTGTCTGGGATCTCGACAGCCCGTCGGTCGGGTACCTCGGTGGCGGCGAGAAACAGAGCGAATTCGCCGTCGGCGGCCTGTGGGGCTACCTCATTGGCAACCTCGTCCAGGTGCAGGGACGACTCACGACGACCGTCTCTCAGAACAATTACAGCGGGCGCGATACGAGGCTCACTCTCATGGCGGTCTTTCCGTTCTGGACGCCGGCGGCGCCCAAACCGCGAAACGCACCATGAACAGCGCTGAACGCTCGACATCGCTCACTCAGGGCTCAACTCGGGGAAATGGCATGACCACCACAACGACGATCCGACTCGTGACCCGGCTGTGCGCAGTCGCACTCCCCTTCGTGGCGGTGGGATGGGTGTCCGCCCAGAGCGGCGAGACAGAGCTGCGTGGCATCATCAAGGCCAAGGGACTCAGGGGCGACGCCATCCTCAGTCGCGTGAACCCGATCCCTGCCATGGACGATCCGCTGGTCGTGCTCGGCAAGGCCCTCTTCTATACCAAGGCGCTGAGCGCGGATCGGCAAGTGGCCTGCGTCACCTGCCACCATCCGTTTTTCGGCTTCGGCGACAACCTGCCGCTCCCCGTCGGCGTCGACGCGGAATACCCGGATCGGCTGGGTCCCGGGCGTAAGCGGCAGAGGACGGACGAGCATCAGATCCCCGTGTTCGCCAACGGCAACGCGCCGATGCCGCGCAACTCCCCCACGACGATCGGTCTCGCGTTCTGGGACCAGTCGATCACGTGGGACGGGACGGTCTACAGCGAGACCGGCACGCCGGGGATGAGCGGCGTCGATGGGCGAATCATCGCGCCGGTGGACACGCCCCCGGTCCGGGGCATGTTCACGCACCCGCTTCTGCCCCGCTCCGACTACCTCACCTACGACGAGAAGTGGGACAAGGGCATGCCGATCAGCTCCGGCCACGGGCTCATGCCGGCGGCCGTGAACGCGGCCATGCGCGGCAGGGCGTTTGGCGCGAAGACCGCGCCCACCATGTCGCTACAGACCGATCTCGAAGTGCGGCAGGCCCTCGCGGCGGCGATCGGCAACTACGGATCGCCGAGCGAGCTCTCGCCGCTCAAGAAAAACGAGTGGCAACCGCTCTTCCGCCGGGCCTTCAACGACCCGAACGGCCCGGTCGAGCAACTGATCACGACCAACAAGATCTCGGTCGCGATCGCCTCGTTCGAGCGCACGATGACGTTTACCGACACGCCCTGGAAGGCTTACGTCCAGGGCAACGACGGCGCCATGAGCGCCGCAGCGAAGCGGGGCGCGCTGCTCTTCTACAAGCCGATCGCGGCCGGCGGCGCAGAGTGCAGCTCGTGTCATTCGGGCGACTTTTTCACCGACGAGCAGTACTGGGTGATCGCGGTGCCGCAAATGGGCCGGGGCAAGACCGACGTCAACAACCGGAAAGACGCCAACGACGACTGGGGGCGCGCGCACGTCACCGGAAACCGTGACGACAAGTACGCCTACCGCACGCAGACGCTCCTCGGCGTCGAGGTCACGGCGCCCTTCGGGCACAGCGGCGTCTTCAGCACGCTCAAGGAGATCGTCGAGCACCACCTTAACGCCAAGAAGTCCGTCCAGGCGTTCGACTTCGGGAAGGTATCGACCGATGGCGGGCCGCTCAACCTCGCGAACTCGAAAGAACACACGGCATACGCCCTCAAGAGGCTCGAGGAGCAGCGTGCCGACGGCAAGAATGGTGTGCTCAAAGACGCGACGCTGACCGACGCGCAGGTCGACGACATCGTCGAGTTCCTCAAGGCGCTGACCGATCCCTGCCTCAAGGATCAGGCGTGTCTGGCGAAATGGATACCCGGTCCGACCGATCCGGATCCGGATGCGCTGCGCCTGTGCGCGCGGGATCGCACGGGTAGGGAGCTGTGGGCGCCTTCCTGCGCGCCATCGCAATACAAGGGGAAGTAGCCGAGTGGGTGGGCGGGCGCTGTGCGCCCGCAACAAGCGGCGGCGCTACTCGGCGGCGGCGATCACGTGCAGCGTGTACGGAAGCATCCCATAATCGTCCATCGCTGCGAAAAGCTCTTTCACGTCGATACGCTCGTTCGGCTGCTGATAGCGGACGTGGAAGATGACCGTCGATCCCGTGGCGTCGGTGGTCATGCTGTCCAACCAGCGCAGTCGTTCGCCCCGTCGCACCGTTCCCACATCGGGCAGCGGCTCGCAGCCCTCCTGGCCCGTGGCGCTGCACAAGTGGCGGGCCTTCCCTTCGAGACGGAAGTGACGGAGGCCGCCGAACTCGATTTGCGCCGCCACGAAGCCCTCGTTGCGGAGCGCCTGGTCGAGCGCGATGAAGTCGATCTGCGAAATCTCCTGCACTGAAATATCCAGCCACCCGGCGTAGTTGCCCGCTGTCGTGTCCTGGCCGCTCACGCGCACCGACATCGGTGCATCCTTCAGCCAGGGCAGCGTGCCCAGCGCTTTCTTGATCTCGTCGGTGCACCCCGTGCAGCGGAGGTGGTGGAAGTGCAGCGACAGCGGCACCGAGCTCGATGGCGCCTCGACGGCACGCGCCCAGAGCTGGGGGTTGAAGGTGTAGTCGATGCCCAGGCAGACCCCCAGCCACGCGATCGACATGGCGACTACCTGAGTGGTCGTGGCAAGTCGGATTTTGCTAATCATCGCAGCAACGATCGATTGGTGAACGTGAGGAAATAGAGGACCGGCATCACGGCCAGAAACGCGATCACCGTCGCACTCACGGCGACAAGCGTGAAGCGCTTGGCGGGAGCGTCGGATCTGAGCGCGCGCTCGATCTTCTCAACCAGGCCGAACTCCGAGTGCAGGTGGTTCGACGTGACCACGGCGAGCGCGGCGCCGATGGGGTAGATGTGCGGGATCTCGTCCCAGCCGAAGTCCACCAGCGTCAGCTTGGTGAACATGACGATCATGATGGTCCCCCACAGCCGCGTGAAGATCCCCATCATGATCATGAAGCCGCTCATCACCTCGGCTAGCGCGAACGACAGCACCCAGGTCTCGCGCTGAAAAGCCGGGTCGGTGCCCATCTTGAAGAAACCGACCATCGGGTCGTTCATGATCCACGGGTAATTGTCGGCGACGCCGACCGTCAGGTCGTGGTTGTAGATCTTCGCCCAGCCCAGCGCGACGAACCCGAGCCCGAACACGAAGCGAATCACGCGGGTCTGCTGGGCGTTCAGCCGCGTGATCGCCAGCTTGTGGGACTGCCAGGGCGACATGGCGTACAGAATGCCGGCGGTCACGATCGGAATCGCGTCGATGGCGACGAACGGACCCCAGCGGAACGTGTAGAACCACGTGCCGATCACGAGCGCTCCGCACAAGGGCAGCAGGGTCTGGGTCAGGATCAGAATCGCGAGCAGGACTTGGATGAATTTAAAGATGACCGCCGAGGAGGGCTCGAGCGGATAGCTGGGCATCACCAGCGAATCATTGGTCGCGGAGTACATCAGGACCAGCGCGGGGCTGCGCAGGAACATGATCACCGACCACTCGCCCGCCGCGTAGAACCACTTGGACCGCACTGGCTTGTCCATCACGAAGCAGGCCACGTTGTGGACTGTCCGCTGGACGGCGCCGCGCAGCGGCGCCAGGATCTTGTAGCGGATGAACTCGTCCAGGCCCTCCCGCAAGAAGAAGAAGACGAAGAACGCCGCAAGCACGAGCGTGACGAGCAGCCCGACCTGGATCATGTTGGGATCCATCCCGAAGGGCTTGCCGGCTTGTTGCTGGAAGAACCCGTCCTGGAGGTGCTGCTTCAGTTCGTGCTTGACGAAGCGCTCGTGGGCGGCCGCCGCAGCCGGGAGCATCAGCGGTCCAAGGCCAACGCCGAGGCCGAGGCGGAGTCGCGCCTTCATGTCAGACGTCCTGCTGCGCGGTGTACTCGAAGGCCCGGAGGAGCGCCTTGGGGTCAGGCACGACCCAGTGCCCGCCTGCGCGCTTCAACAGCCCGTCGGTCTCAAAACGATCGAGCAGGCGGCCGACGGTCTCGCTGTTGGAGCCGACCATCGACGCCAGATCGCGCGCCGAAAGCTGCGACGTGATCCGGCAGCCGTCCGGCCCCGACTCGCCGTGCTGCTCGACGAGCTCGGACAGCACGTGCAGGAGACGGTAGGGGACGTCGCGAAATGCGAGGTCCAGCACGTCCTCGTTCTTGCGCCGGATCCGCTCCGCGAACGCCGAGAGCAGCGTCCAGAGCACCCAGGTGTGCTTGTCGGCGAACGCGACGAAATCCTTGCGCGCGAGCCTCAGCATCTCGCACTCTTCGAGCGTCTGCACGCTGACGAAGCGCGACTTCCCCTCGATCATGGCGAGCTCGCCGAACGCGTTGCCGCGCTTCAGAATCCGGAGGATCCGATCCTTGCCGTCCTCGGAGGTCTGGAAGACCTTGGCCGAACCGGACAGCAGGATGTACAGCGCGTCGGCCGGATCATCCTGGAAGAAGATCGTCGTGTTTGCAGGATAGCGTTTTTTCTCTGTGAGCGCCTCGAGCTGATCGAGCTCGTTCTTGTCGAGGCGTTCGAACACAGAAACGTTCGCAAGTTCGGAGATGGCAGCCTCCTTGACCCGATTCGGGGAGCACAGTCTTGCACGAGAGCGCGCGGGGCGCAAGGCCCTCGTTCGCGCTCACATCCGCGATTTACCCCGAAGGCGCGCCCCCTGCAGGAGCGCCCGCCAGCGGGTTCGGAACCGGTCGCGGCCAGCCGTCCTTGTTCAGACCCCGCTTCTCCAGGATCTGATCGAAGCTCCTGCGCACGTCCGGCAGGCTCGCTGCGAGCACCGCGAACTCCTTCTTCGGCAGCGACAGCACGTCGAGGTCCAGCCGGCAGCGAACCGTCGCGCCGCGCGTCGTCTCGTTCAGCAGTGCCCCTTCGCCGAACCAGTCGCCGGGGCCGAGAAGCGCGACGAGCTCGTCGGCGCCATTGCGCTGCCGCAGCACTTCGGCCTGACCTGTGAGGACGTGGTAAATACGATCGCCGACGTCGCCCTCGTGGAAGACGTCCTCGCCGGGTTCGAAGTGCTCCTGGGACATGCCGCGCGAAGCGCCGAAGCGCAACTCCACGATGTCGGGCGGGAGCACGAGGTCGAGCGCCCAGGCCGACGCGACCTTCACACGGCGTCCCCAGCCGGGCATCTTGAAGAGGTAGATGGTCCGCCACATGAACCAGGCGAGCAGACCCGAAATCTTGATGCCGAACACCTCGGCCACCGCCGAACGATGGCCGAGGGCGCCCATCTTGCCAAGGCCCGTGAAGGTAAAGGTGCGGCGTGGGCCGCCGCGAAGTGTGGCGACGATGTTGTGCGCGGCCACGGCCGCCTGCCGAATCGCGTGCTGCGCCGTCGGCGGCGCCAGCTCGCCGTTGATCATCGGGACGAGGGCGCAGTCGCCCAGCGCCCACACGTCCGTCGTGCCCTCGACCTGCATCTCGGCTGTGGCCTTGAGCCTGCCGCCTCGCCCCTTGGGCAGCGGCAACGCTTCGAGCAGCGGGTGCGGAAACGCGGGCACGGTCGAGACGAGCGTGTGCGTGGCGATGCGCTCGCCACCTTTGAGCACCGCCGCGCCGCTGGTGGCCGCTTCCAGCCGCGCGTTGAAGCGGATCTCGACGCCGCGCCTGGCGAGAATCTTCTGCGCAAACAGGGCGAGATTCGGCGCCATTTCGGGGAGGATGCGGTCGCCCGCGTGCAGCAGCACGACCCGGATCTCTTTCGGATCGATCGTGGGGAACGAGCGCGCCAGCCCGCGCACGAAGTCGTTCAGTTCGGCAACCGCCTCGACGCCCGAGAATCCGCCGCCGGCCACCACGAACGTCAGAAGCTCGCGCCGGAATGCCGGATCCGACTCGATGGCGCTTTCACGGATCGCCCGGATCGCGTGGTTACGCAACGCGAGGGCATCGACCAGGTTCTTGAACGGGAACGCGTGCTCGGCCAGCCCGCGCATGCCGCGGAAATCCGTGACGCTGCCGAGGGCCAGCACCAGGTGGTCGTACCGAATGAGGTGCGGCTGCGGGCGGAACCCGGGGTTGGCGACGACCACCTTTCGTTCGAGGTCGATCGCCTCCACATCGCGCATGTGAAGCTGGGTGCGCTTGACCAGCCTGCGAATGGGACTGACGACGTCCGTGATGCCGATGCTGCCCGAGATCACCTCGGGCAGCATGGGCTGGAACACCAGGTAGTTCTCGCGGCTGACGAGCACCACTTCGACGTCGCTGTCGCGGCCGATGGCCTTCTCCAACGCTATCGCCGTGTACACGCCGGCGAACCCGCCGCCGAGAATCACTACCCTCTTGCGATCGCCCATCTGCCCGTGCTCCTCGTCGCCTGCCGCATCTGCCGGATCACGTCGTCCACCGCGGCGCCATCGCCGTGATGGGCGCCGGGTTCACCGAACCCCTCGGACGCGGGAGCGGCAGCGCAGTCCCCTTGTCACGCGCCGATTATGACTGCGGCCGGCGGCTTGTCAATTGCGAACTGACCTCGAACAGCGCCGTCGCGAGCCCGCCGCGTCGGCTGGGCGCGTGGTTCATCCCGATTCCTGGACGACGGCGCGGAGTCGCGTTGTCCGCTTCTGCTCAATCAAGACCATCCGATCCAGGCGCAGCAGCTCGCCAAGCGACCACGCCTGAAACGGACAGCCTTTCGGCGTGAATGGTGGCTCGGCATCGGCGATCTCCGATACGTGGCCGAGGCCGGCGGTTTGAAGGTGTGCGAGCAACGGCTCGACAAACCGGGCCCGCGCCTCACGCCGCGCAGCGTTCGTATTGCCACGCACACGAACCCAGGCCTCGACGAACGGCCCGATCAGCCACGGCCAGACGGTGCCTTGATGGTACACCGCGTCTCGAGCCGACGAATCGCCTTCGTACCGCGGCGCGTACCCGTGCTCGCCCGGCGCCAGAGACCGCAATCCAACCGGTGTCACGAGGTGCTCTTCAATGGCGTCGACGATTCGGCGACCCCGTCCAGCGTCTACGATCGCGATAGGAAGCCCTCCAACCGCGAGAATCTGATTCGGCCGGAACGTGTCGTCGCGCGTGCCCGGCACATGATCGACGTCAACGACATCGGCGAGACGCCCGAGGTTCTCATTCCAGAAACGCTCGAGGAAGGCGGCCCGGCCTCGATCGAACACGTCTCGCCACGTCGGCTCCAGCCGCGAGGCCCGGGAGACCCGGGAGACAACATCCAACGCGTTCAACCACAGCGCCTGGATCTCGACCGGCTTGCCGATCCGTGGGGTGATCACGCGATCGCCGACCCGTGCGTCCATCCAGGTGAGCTGCACGCCAGGCACACCGGCGGCCAGCAGTCCATCCCCGTCCATGCGAATCCCGAATCGCGTGCCGCGCGCGTATCCGTGAACGATCTCGGTGATGGCGGTCTCGAGTATACGTCGTTGCGCCGAGGTGAGCAGATTCGATCGTTTCGGGACGAGCGCCAGCAGCTCGTGCGCCGCGATGACGTACCAGAGTGACGCGTCAACCGCGTTGAACTCCGGCGCTTCACCACGATCCGCGAAACGGTTGGGCAGCATGCCCTCCGAAACGGTGCCGGCCCATTCGAGCAGGATGTTCCGCGCTTCGGCCACCCGTCCGGTCGCGAGGCACAGGCCACGCATGGCAATGAAGGTGTCTCGCCCCCAGTCGGTAAACCACGGGTATCCGGCGACAATGGTCTGACCTGACCGGCGCCGGACCAGGTACGCGTCCGCGGCGCGGTCGAGCGGAGTGGGAAATGCTTCGCGCCGACGCCGTTCGGTCGCACGGGCTCCGGAGACACGGGTGACCACTTCATCAGCCGTCAGCGCTTCGTGTTCATCGGCCGCGCCGACTCGAAGGACCCACACGGCCTGCTCGCCGGGCCCTGACAGCCGCCAGCTGAACTCGCCGGGAGACGCCAGATCTTCGATGTCGTCGAGGCCGCGCTCGCGTTCCGCGGCGTACAGAAACTGCTGGTACCACTCCGGAGCATGCCGGTAGTCGCCATTCGACAGCGCGACAATGCATGGCAGCCCGTCGTACGTGCTGAAGGTCACGACGCCCTCGCGATGACTCGCAGTGAACCGAAACGCCCTGTTCTCGTGGTGCAGGGAGTGATAGTCGCGACCCGACAGGAAGGGCCTGACGCGCAACACCACCGGACCCTTTCGACGAGCCAGCGTCCAGACAACGACCGCTGCTCCTGTGCCGTGCTGAACGAAGATCTCTTGAATGACGCGAGTGCCGTCGGGCAGCTGGAATTCCCAGGTCGGCCAAGGGTCGGGGGTGAACTGATTGATGTGCGCGGCGCCATCAGGGTGAAGGACGTCCGGCGCGTACCGCTGCGTCGACAACGCGAACGAACCGTCTGGCGTGTCCACGCAGGCGTCGAAACCGTTCGCGAGGACGACCCGGCCCGTCGGTGGTGTTGTTGCCGGCAACAGCAGCGCGTGATAACGACGCGTCCTGATGCCGGAAATCGTGCCGGAGGCAAACCCGCCCAGGCCGTCCGCCTCGAGCCATTCCGTCCGGTCGTCAATGTTCACAAGGTCTCCGGCATCGCGACGCTCCGGCTAACAGCCCGTGGTAGAAGTCTGGCTGCCTTCGACGGGCGATGCATCCTCGCCGGCTGCGTTGCTCCTCGCTCAAATATTCCCGATATTCTCACTCGTCGCGCCTTGCCGGCGAGGCGCCTCGCCCGTCTCGGTGCGACGCCAGACTTTCACCACGGGCTGCTAAGGCTCGACAACGACGCGACGGTCGCCCGAGGGTTGACGACTGTCGACTGTCGCCTCGCGTCGGCGTGGTTGCAGCAACTTGGCCACGAGCCCGGTCCACCCGGTCTGGTGCGACGCGCCCACGCCCCGGCCCGTGTCGCCGTGGAAGTACTCGTGAAAGAGCAGGTAGTCTCGGAAGTGCGGATCATCCTGCACGCGAGGGTTGTCTCCCAACACGGGGCGCTTGCCTTCGCCATTGCGCAGGAACAGCCGCGTCAAGCGCGCCGCGAGCTCGCTCGCCACCTCGTCGATCGTGAGATACCGCCCTGATCCCGTCGGGCACTCGACCTTGAAGTCCTCGCCGTAGTAGTGGTGAAACTTCTGAAGCGACTCGATGATGAGGTAATTCACGGGCATCCAGATCGGCCCACGCCAGTTCGAGTTGCCGCCGAAGAGTCCCGACGCGGACTCGCCGGGCTGGTACTCGACCGAGAACCGTTGGCCGCTCCACTCGAACGTGTACGGGTGGTCACGGTGATAGCGCGAGATGGCCCGCACTCCGTAGTCGGACAGGAACTCCGTCTCGTCGAGCATCCGTTTCAGCAGCTTCTTCATACGGCTGCCTCGCAGCAAGGACAACAGGCGGCGTTCCCCCTTTCGCGGCTCATTCCACCGGGAGACCAGTGCCGCGAGCTCGGGATGGTTCTTGAGGAAATAGTCGAGGCGCGCTGTAAATATCGGCACCTTCGCACAGAGCTCCGGCTCCAGCGTCTCCACCGCGAACAGTGGAATGAGGCCGACCATCGATCGCACTTTGAGCGGGAACTTCTGCCCGTCCGGCAGGTTGAGCACGTCGTAGAAGAAGCCGTCCTCGTCGTTCCACAAACCCAATCCTTCGTTCATGCTCGTCATCGCTTCGGCGATGTGGAGGAAGTGTTGGAAGAACTTGGTGGCGATGTCTTCGTAAACGTGATCGTGCTGGGCCAGCTCCAACGCGATCCGCATCAGATTGAGGGAGTACATCGCCATCCAGCTCGTGCCGTCGGACTGGTTGATGTACCCGCCCGTCGGCAGCGGCGCGCTCCGATCGAACACGCCGATGTTGTCGAGTCCCAGGAAGCCGCCTTGGAAGATGTTGCGCCCCTCGGCGTCCTTCCGGTTCACCCACCAGGTGAAGTTGAGCATCAGCTTGTGGAACACGCGCTCGAGGAACGCGAGATCACCGGGATCGTGCGGGTGCGTCCGTCGCCGGCGCTGGCGATCGATCTGGAAGACGCGCCACGCGGCCCATCCGTGCACGGGTGGATTCACATCGCCAAACGCCCACTCGTACGCCGGAAGCTGCCCGTTGGGGTGCAGGTACCATGAGCGCGTCAACAGGACGAGCTGTTCCTTGGCGAACCCGGAATCGACCAGCGCCAGCGCGATCGTATGAAACGCCAGGTCCCACGCCGCGTACCAGGGGTACTCCCACTTGTCCGGCATGGAGATGACGTCGGCGTTGTTCAGGTGGAGCCACTCGTGATTGCGTCCACGCCTGCGCTCGGGCGGCGGAGGCGGCTGCGCGGGATCGCCCTTCAGCCACTTGCGCACGTCGTAGTAGAAGAACTGCTTGCTCCAGATCATCCCCGCCAGCGCTTGTCGTTGAACCAGCCGCTGATCGTCCGACATCCCCTTCTGCAGCCGCTCGTAGAATCCGTCGGCCTCTTGTCGTCGGCGCTCGACGAGGCCATCGAAGCCTGCGAATGGATTCGAGTGCGCCGCCGCGGACAGGCGAAGCCGGACGACGGCGTGTCCACCTGCGGGGATGTCGAGACGGTAGTCGGCCGCGGCCTTCGTGCCGCGCTGCTGCGGATTGACTGCCCCTTCGTGCCGATTCACGACGAATTCGTGAAAGGCGTCCTTGAAGAATCCCTCGGCATGGATGCCGTACAGCCGGCGAGGATTGGTGTCGTTGTCGGTGAAGAGCCACGGCGCGTCGCCCTGGCGATAGAGCCTGTACGCGCCGAGCTCGCCGCTCTGAGCGACGACGGCCTCGCGATCGCTGTCGAGCGCCAGTTCCGGTTTCAGACCGGGATCGGCCCATGACCAGGTGTTCCGAAACCACAAGTGTGGCAAGACATGGATCTCGGAAGCCTCGGGGCCGCGGTTGTGAACGGTGACGCGAATAAGGATGTCGTGTGGAGACCGCTTCGCGTACTCGACCACGACGTCGAAGTACCGATCGTCGTCAAACGCGCCGGTGTCGATCAGCTCGTATTCGGGCACGTCCATGCCGCGCCGCCGGTTTTCCTCGACCAGTTGCGCGTACGGATACTCGCGCTGCGGGTACTTGTAGAGCGCTTTGAGGTACGAGTGTGTCGGTGTGGCGTCGAGGTAGTAGTAGCGTTCCTTGACGTCCTCTCCATGATTGCCTTCGCTGTTGGTCAGACCGAACAGCCGCTCTTTCAGAATCGGGTCACGCCCATTCCACACAGCAAGCGCGAAGCAGAGCGTCTGCTTGTGGTCACTGATCCCGAAGATCCCGTCTTCTCCCCAACGGTAGGCACGACTGCGGGCCACGTCATGGCTGAAGGCCTCCCACGCCGTTCCGCCTGGGCTATAATCCTCGCGCACCGTCCCCCATTGGCGATCGCTGAGGTACGGGCCCCACAACTTCCATCCGTTGGCGGTGGGCTCGTCTAGGCGCTGTTCTTCTTCCATGAGGTGCCTCGATTGGGTTCAGCTGTGACGACGCTGATTCGGAGCCGCCGACACACGTGACACCAGAGCGGACATCCCTCCATTGGCCCGAATACGCCATCGAGGCGGCCGCTCTCGGCACGTTCATGGTGTCGGCAGCGCTGTTTGCCACGGCACTTTATCACCCCTCGTCGCGGCTGGCGGCGGGTATTTCCAACGAGTGGTTGCGCCGGTGCGTGATGGGATTTGCCATGGGGCTGACGGCGGTCGCGATCATTTATTCGCCATGGGGGCAGCGTTCGGGTGCCCACATGAATCCGGCCGTCACGCTGACGTTCTTTCGACTCGGCATAGTGGCCCGGCACGATTTCCTGGGCTACGTCCTGGCCCAATTCGTCGGCGGCATCGCCGGCATTGCCCTTGTCGCTGCCGCTCTTGGCGACCTCGTCTCTTCCCCGTCGATCGACTATGTGGTAACGAGGCCGGGGCCGGCTGGTGAAGCCGTGGCCTTCCTGGCGGAGGCCGCGATGTCGTTCGGCCTGATGCTGGTGATCCTGTCGGTGTCAAACCGTCCGAGGCTGGCGCGATTCACAGGACTCTGCGCCGGCCTCATGGTGTGGACCTATATCGCTGTCGAAGCGCCGCTGTCAGGCATGAGCATCAACCCGGCGCGTACGTTCGGATCCGCGCTCCTGGCGGGAGATTTCGTCGGGCTCTGGATCTATTTCATTGCGCCCCCGCTCGGCATGCTGCTGGCCGCCGAGCTGTACACCCGGAGCGTCGGCATGCACCGCGTGATCTGCGCGAAGTTGCACCATCCTCACGGCGGTGCGTGCATTTTCGGATGCGATCGCAGGATGCGGGCGACCGCGCTCGTGCACTCCGCCTGACGACTCACAACGTGACCGCCTGAAGAATCGAGAATCGATATGCCGCACTATGACGTGATCATCATCGGCACGGGCGCTGGCGGCGGTACGCTGGCCTACCATCTGGGGCCTTCGGGGAAGCGGATCCTGCTGCTCGAACGAGGCGACTACGTGCGCCGGGAAAAGGCCAACTGGAGCTCGCACGCGGTGAACGTCGAGGCCAAGTACAACACGAATGAGGTGTGGCGGGACAGCGAGGGCAAGCCGCTCCACCCGCACACGAACTACTACGTGGGCGGCAACACGAAATTCTATGGCGCGGCGCTCTTCCGGCTGCGCAAGGAAGATTTCGGCGAGATCGCGCACCATGGCGGCGTGTCGCCGGCCTGGCCGATCGGCTACGACGACATCGAGCCGTACTACACGAAAGCCGAGTATCTCTATCAGGTCCATGGCGAGCGCGGCGTCGATCCGACCGACCCGTGGGCGAGCGCACCGTACCGTTTTCCCGCCGTCCAGCACGAGCCTCGAATCCAGAAGCTGAACGACGACCTCGTGCGATGCGGGCTGCGGCCGTTTCACGTCCCGCTTGGGGTCATGCTCGATGAGTCGAATCCTCACAAGAGCCCGTGCATCCGCTGCGAGACCTGCGACGGCTTTCCGTGCCTGGTCGATGCGAAAAGCGACGCACAGGTGATTTGCGTCGATCCCGCGCTCGAACACCCGAACGTCACCCTGATGACGAACGCGAAGGTGACTCGGCTGGCGACCAGCCCGTCCGGCCGGGAGGTGACCGGGGTCGTTGTCCAGCGAAACGGATCCGAAGAGACGTTCTCGGCCGGCTTCGTCGTGTGCTCGGCCGGCGCGATCAATTCGGCCGCGCTCCTGCTGCGGTCCGCCAATGATCGCCACCCGAACGGTCTCGCGAATGGATCGGGGGTCGTGGGGCGCCATTACATGGGCCACGTGAACTCGGTGCTGCTCGCGATTTCGATGTCGCCCAATCCGACGGTGTTTCAGAAGACGCTCGGCATCAACGATTTCTACTTCGGCGATGACGAGTTCAAGCACCCCATGGGCCACATCTCGTTCGTTGGAAAGCTCGATGCCGTGGCCTTGTCTGCAGGCGCGCCGGCCATCGTACCTGGCATGACGCTGGATCTCATGGCGAAGCACTCGCTCGACTTCTGGTTGACGTCCGAGGATCTGCCCGACCCAGACAACCGGGTGACGCTGGATCGCGACGGCAACATCGTCTTGTCGTACACACCGAACAACACCCAAGGCCACGAACGCCTGATCAAGAAGCTGGAGTATCTGCTCCAGCATCTCGACATGCGTCCGCATCTCGTGCCGCGCAATCTCTTCGTGGGCACTCGCATCCCGCTCGCAGGCGTCGCGCATCAGAATGGGACGGTGCGCTTCGGGCGCGATCCGAACACGTCGGCCCTCGATGCGAACTGCAAGGCACACGAGGTCGACAATCTGTACGTCGTCGACGGCAGCTTTTTCGTCTCGAGTGGCGCGGTCAATCCGGCGTTGACCATCATGGCCAACGCCTTGCGCGTCGGCGATCACCTGCTCGAACGACTCGGCGCTCCTTCGAGTGTTCCGAAGGGGGTGGCGCAGTGACGGTCACCAGACGCACCGGTTCCGCCGGGCCGTTGTCGGCGCCCGGCCTGTTCATCAGTTCGGTCGGGGTACTCTGCCTCCTGACGCTCGGCTTCCTGACGCCGCGAACAGCGGCCCAAGGCGCGCCGTTGCCGGTGACGGCGGTCGATGCGGTCGGGCTCACGGTGTCCGACCTGGATCGAGCGCTCGCCTTCTACACGGGCGTGCTGTCGTTTGCGAAGGTGTCGACGCAGGAAGTATCAGGCCGCCCCTACGAGTTGTTGTCCGGTCTGTTCGGGGCGCGCAGCCGTGTAGCCAGGCTTCGCCTCGGGTCCGAGGAGATCGAGCTGACGGAGTTCCTGGCGCCAAGAGGGCGCCCGATGCCTCCCGATGTGCGTGCGAACGATCGGGTATTCCAACACATCGCGATCGTCGTGAGCGACATGACGAAGGCGTACGAAGCGCTGCGAGCACGCCAGGTCGAGCATGCGTCGACAGGGCCGCAACGTCTGCCCGACTGGAACCCGAACGCAGGCGGCATCAGCGCCTTCTATTTCCGTGACCCCGATCGCCACTTCCTGGAGATCATCAACTTTCCCATCGGTAAGGGATTGCCGAAATGGCATCAGGCAACGAGGGAATTGTTCCTCGGGATCGATCACACCGCGATCGTGGTCGACGATACGAACGTGTCCCTGCGCTTCTATCGGGACACCCTCGGCATGCAGGTGGCCGGCGAGAGCGAGAACTACGACGTCGAGCAGGAGCATTTGAACAACGTGTTCGGCGCGCGATTGCGAATCACCGCGCTGCGCGCAGCAAGAGGACCAGGGATTGAGCTCCTCGAGTACCTGGCGCCCCGCGACGGCCGACCGGCGCCTGGCGATTTGCGTGCGAACGACGTCGCGCACTGGCAGACGACGCTCGTGGCCGAGCGGCTCGACTCACTCATCGGCCTCGCCCGCGAACATCGGGTGGCATTGGTGTCACCCGGTCCAGTGGATGCGGCATCATTGTCTCTGGGCTTCCGAACGGGCGCTCTTGCACGGGACCCGGACGGCCACGGATTGCGCTTTATCGAGCGATAGCGGTCACCGAGCGCTTGTCTTCCAACCTCGACGCCGCTTTGGCACGACACGGCTGTCATGCCCGCCGTCTGACACGCGCTCACACATGAGAGGCGGAACGCATTCGGGCTGACCGCCACACGCTTGAACAGGAGGAGCAGATGGGAACCCGTCCGACACTCGCCCGCGCCGCGCTCGGAGGCCTCGTGGGCACGATGGCCATGTCCGTCATGATGTATGTGGTCGCGCCCAGGATGCTGGGGCTGAACATGGACATCGCCGCCATGCTGGGATCGCTGGTCGGCGGGAGCTGGGCGGCCGGGCTGATGATCCACTTCGTCAACGGGGCTGTGATCTTCCCCGCCTTCTACGTGTTTGTCCTGTTTGCACGCCTGTCAGGCTTGCCGCGGCCGGCGCGCGGAGTCATTCTGGGCGTCGCGCTCTGGCTCGTCGCGCAGACGCTCGTGCTGCCGATGATGGGCGCCGGGTTGTTCAGCAGCAACATGGGCGGCATGAAGGCCGCAATGGCGTCGCTGATGAGCCACGTCATCTACGGCGTCTTGCTCGGCGTCATCTCCGGCGCCGGCGCCCCCGAACCGCGAGTCGCCCACGCCTGATCGCCAGCCGTCGCGTCGGCTGTCGCTCGTCATCGCCGGCAACGGGATGTTGCGCGCGGCCGGTGGAGCGAGCAGCGTCCTGGTCGGCATCTCTGTCGCGGATTTGGCGAGCCACGGCTTCAATATCGGGGCGGGCGATGGGCATCTATTCGTTTCTGTTGAGTCCTCGGCGCCCTTGCCGGCAGCGTGCTCGCAGGCATCGCTGGACGCTGGCTGGCCATCGACGGGCTCACGTAGCAAGGCCTGCGGCCTGCCGGACGCCGTCACCGTCGGCGACCTTGCCGATCACATGCTGATGATCATGGCGCAGGACTTCATGGACCCGTGGACGTTCAATCAAGAGAACCTGATGAAGTGTTGCAAGGAGTTTCTCCTCCCCGGAGGTCAACAAATTCCGTTCTGCGCGTACAACACGATCGGCTATCGCGAGCAGGCGCGTGCGCAGCTCGAAGCCATGGAGCCGGCGCGCCGGCGTGCGCGGGCGGAGGGGCGGCGCTTTGAGCCCACGCCGGTGACCTTCTCGTTCGGGGAACTCCGGGCATGAGCGGCGAGGCGTCGCGCGGCGAAGGACTCAGCCACCCGGATGCTGGGGAGATCAAGCAGTGCTGCGCGCGGCTCTACGAGAGTGAGATCGTCTCGCGACTGCTGGGCGAATCCTTTCATCCGGGCGGAGCCGCGCTGACCGATCGGCTCGGCCGGTTGCTCGGCCTCTCGCCAGAGAGCCGGGTGCTCGACGCGGCGTCAGGGAAGGGCACGAGTGCGGTGCTGATCGCGCAGCGGTTCGGCAGCACGGTCGTCGGCGTCGATCTGAGCTCACAAAACGTCGCTCACGCCAGCACGGAGGCCGAACGGTTGGGGCTTGCAGGCCGCTTGCACTTCGAAGTCGGCGACGCGGAGCAATTGCCGCTCGGCGAGGCCTCGGTGGACGCGATCATCTGTGAGTGCGCCTTCTGCACGTTCCCAGACAAGCCACGGGCGGCGCGAGAATTCGCGCGCGTACTGAAGCCCGGCGGGCGCGTCGGATTGAGTGACATCACGCGTTCACCGGGCCCGCCCGGCGAGCTGGCCGATCTGATGGCGTGGATCGCCTGTCTCGCGGACGCACGTCCGGCCGACTCATATGCGGCGTGGCTCACGGATGCCGGATTCACGAGAGCGGTCATCGAAACCCACGACGAGGCCCTGACGGAGATGATTCGAGGCATAGGGACTCGGCTTTTCGCGACCGAGGTGTTGGCGGGACTCGGGAAGCTCGATCTCGCCAGCATCGATTTCCCGGCTGCGAAGCGCATGACCCGGCAGGCGCTGACCGCCGTGGCCGAGCGTCGTCTGGGCTACGCGATCGTCCGCGCGACTAAGACTTAAGGTGGCGGTCAATGGCGGTGGCCGGCGCGTGGGTAACCAAAACGATGTCTAGCGTTTGTCTAGCGTCGCCCTATACTGGTTCGCACACGCTGGAGGCTTGAATGAGGGTCAGACACTCCGCCCTTTTGGTTGCGCCTTTGCTGCTTGGCCTGCTCGCGCTCAGCCACGCTCAGCAGCAACCGCCTGTCGGAGTACCGGTGCCGCCGCTAGGCGCGGGACCATGGGTGCTCGATACGGCCGAGCAGCACAAGATCCGCGTGAGCGTCGTCACCAAAGGGCTGTCGCATCCATGGGCCATTGCGTTCCTGCCGGACGGAGGCATGCTGATCACCGAGCGGCCCGGTCGGCTCCGCATCGTTCGCAACGGAGTGCTCGACCCGCAAGCCATTTCCGGAGTGCCGCAGGTCAGGACGGACGGCAACGGCGGTCTCATGGACGTCGCTCTCCATCCGCGGTTTGCCGACAATCGCCTCGTCTACCTCACGTATACGAAGCCCGTCGGAAACGGCAGGGGCGCACCGGCGCTCGCGCGGGGCAGGCTCGAAGCGGGTGCGCTGGCCGACGTCCGGGACCTTGTGGTCACCGACGCGTTCGAGGGCAACTCGGGCCTCAACGGCCGTGTCGTCTTCGGGCGTGACGGCATGGTCTACATGTCCACCGGCGGCAATACGGGGAAGGTCTCGCAGGATCCCGCCAGCCTGCGCGGCAAGATTCTGCGCCTCCACGACGATGGCTCCGTTCCGCGCGACAACCCGTTCGTGGACCACGCAGGCTACCGGCCGGAAATCTACACCCTGGGCCATCGCAATACGCTGGGCCTCATCGTCCATCCAGGGTCCGGCGCGCTCTGGAACCACGAAAACGGTCCCAACGGCGGCGACGAGATCAACATCATCTTGCGGGGCCGCAATTACGGATGGCCAGTCGTGAGTTTCGGACGCGACTATCCCGGCCCTCGCATTTCCGAACATCCGACGCAGGAGGGGATGGAGTCGCCGCTGGTGGTCTGGCTGCCCGCCATCGCGGCCGCCGGCATGGCCGTCTACACCGGCGACCGCTTCCCGGCGTGGAAAGGCAACGTCTTGGTGGGATCCATGCGCCAGGGCGGAATACCAGGCACGGGCCACTTGCAGCGCATCGTGCTCAACGCCAGGACAGAAGAGCTGCGGCGCGAGTCGATGCTGTCGGAGCTCAGGCAGCGCATCCGAGAAGTGCGCGAAGGGCCCGACGGGTTTCTCTACCTGTTGACGGACGAGGACGAAGGCGCGCTCCTGCGGATCGAACCGGCGCCGTGAGCCCGTCGTATCCGACCATTCCGTCCGCCGATCCTATCGCATCCCTGGGATGATCGCCCGTCCGGCGCCGAAGTGCTGGAGGTGTCCAGAGCTGTTCCGATCCGTCACCGTCATGGTCCCAAGGGCCGGCCCGCCCTGCTCGAAAATACTGTGGCGCAGCGCCATCCGAATCCAGTCGTCCACCTCCACCACGCGATAGCGGCGATCCGTGAACTGCGCGATCACCTGATCGAGCGCGGTACGGGCATGATCGACCTTCGGATGAACGAGGACATCCGCAATCACCTGGTGCATCATGTTCAGATTGTCGATGATCGCCGCCGCACGCAGATGGGCTGTGACGAGCCCCGGCGCGATTGAAGGGGCGAGCGGGAGCTCGGTGGGGAAGGCATCCGGTGGCTTTCCAGAGGACAGCTTTCGGAAGAACCGGTCCGTCACGACCTTCAGACCCTGGCGGCGCTCCGCGGCGCCGGCAAAAACCTCCAACGGCTCCTGCGCGGCCAGCTGAAACCAGTGCGTGGCCCAGACGAAGCCATTCAGCTTCGCGTACGCCATTTTCCGGGTCGGGCCCGCGGGAAATGCGCCGGGGTCGATCACGACGGACGTGTACGGGTGGTCGTAGAGGATGGTCATGTCCTTCGGCACGTCCGGAAGCGCCACGTCCGGACGACTCAGGTACCGGTCCACCGCCTCATCGAGGGCCCGCTCCCTCTCCGCTGATTCCAGACTTGCGAAGATGGCCAGCGCCTCCCGATGGAACGCGTGCGTCCGTCGGATGATCTCCGCCCCCCGCGATCCGAGCACGGCGTACCCCGCTGCCGCCTCTGGATCCGGGCGCGAGCTGAGCGCGCCCTCCGTGACCCGTCGCGTCAAGAGCCCGTAGACGTCGGCCTCCTTGACCTTTCCTCTCCCCCGCGCGAGCGCGCCGTAGAAGACGCCGTGCGCGCGCTCCATGGCGATCAGGATCGCGTTCAGGTCCGGGTACTCGTTCTTGAAGGCAGCGATCCGGCGCTCGGCCTGAGCGGCCTGCTGCGCCTGGCTCGTGTTCGACAGCGCGACGGAGAGTGCGAGAACGATGAGAAGGAGCGCCGGGCTGATCCGCGACGTCATGCCTCCCCCGTCGAGTCTCACTCCTATCGCGTCACCGCGACTTTCTGGTAGCCGTTCGTCCAGCAGCACTGGTTTCCGGAAGAGGAATCCGCATAACCGAAGGCATCGGCCTTGACTCGGATCACATAGTCGCCCGGTTCCTTGAAGGTCGCTGTCGTCGTCGATTGGCCCGTCGGAGTCGGGAACGGCGCCTTCTGCGGATCGAAGACGACAGGACCAGGGCCCGAGTGCTTGTACCAAGACACGTTCATCCCGGGCCTTTCACGTCCGAACTTGATTGGCTCCTTGTCGTGCACGGCATCGTCGGTGAGCCAGATCGTCAATGGGAGGGGCGCTCCGACCTTGGCTTGCAAGGGAGCTCCTTGGATTCCAGTCGGACCACGGCCGGTCGCGCCGCTCGGCTGGAAGCTGAGGAGTGGCGGAAGCGACCCCATCGCCGCCGGCCAGCTGAGCTGGTACGCCGTGGACTTTGCCCTTGCCGGCACGGAAAAGGTCTGGCCCGCGTAGCGCAATGTCCAGACGACATCGCCCTTATAACTGCCGGGCACCGTGACCGTAAAGACGCCCCGCTCTCTGTCCCGGTCGCGACCCCTGTTTGCGGCTGCGCCGCCACCTCTGGCGGCACCGGCACCTGCGGCGGCGGCACCAGTACCTGCGGCTGCACCGGCACCTGCGCTGGCGGCGGCACCGGCGCCTGCGGCGGCATCCGGGCTGGCGCCGGCACCTCTGCCACCGCCGCCACCGCCGTCCGGGGGCTCGGGCGCGACGACCAAAAAGGCGGTCGGTTGCCTCCCGTCATACTCCTTCGGCACGATGAAGTTATCCGGACCGAGGGGGATCTCCACCACCGTGTCTTTGTTCAGGTTGGAGTAGCCGAAAGAAAAACTGATCGTGCCGTCCGGGTTCGCGTACCAGCCATCGAAAAAGGGAACAACCCTGAGTCCCTTCTCCGGCAGGGGAACAAGTGGTCGCGGAAGCTGCGCTTCCAGCGGTGACGAGCCGATGAATATCGCGACTGCGAATCCGCCGACGAACCATCGTGCAAGCACTGACGCCTCCTCAATCAGTTTGCGCCGGCGTGTCGCGCAGGACGTCAGTCCTGCCTACGGCGGCGCGTGTGCGGGGATTCACCAAACAGCGAAAGAGCCTCTCGACGTTCGAGAGGCTCTTTTCAACTCCCACCAAAATACGGCTTCAGATTCTATTGCTGCTGGTCGGTGGACAATTTCGCTGCGCGGCTCTCCCGGTCGGCGACGATCTGCTTGTAGCCCTCGTCGTCCAAGTGAGTGACCGTAATCCACGCGTGGGACATCTCGTCCGCCGTGCGGCTTCCGCCGCCCACCCACTGATCCGGATCGGGGTTCCCCTTGTTTGCCGCGGTGTTGTCGTAGTAACCGGTGAGCACTAGGACCGCTCCAGTGGGCAGCAGCGGCGCGTAGTCGTCTTCGTAGACGTGGCTGGTGTGCCACTGGTTGGTCCAGTTGGAGACCGAGCTCACCATCTCCAGCTTGCCGGTGTCCGGGTGGAAGATCTCGGCCGTCATCCCCACGAGGCGCGCGTGGCCGTGCGGTTGGAAGCTATCGATACGAACCGGGGTCTTGAAGGAATGAAACCCCTGGGTCATCGCCGTGCCGTGCGGCGGAATCTCGAGCTCGCCGCCTTTCATCAGCAGCGAGTAGGACTTCAAATCCTGCTTGTGCTTCGCCTTCTCCTTGTGATCCTCCGGGTAGAGCCAGATGCCGAGCTCGACGACGTCGTCCTTGACTTCCTCGCCAAACGGCCAGTAGTGGACGTCCCACCTGATCATCGAGTTGGCCGGCAGCGTGCGGCAGCCATCCGCCGGGACGATTTCTCCCGACTTGCCGGACGCGTACTCCGAGACGCGTTCGAGCTGGACGTACTGTCCGCTCTTCTCGTCGGGGACCATCAGGTCGCTGTTGGCGTGGTGGGCCGCCGCGCGGCCCTTGAGCGACGGCTTGACGGACAGAGCCTTGATACAGCGGTCGGCCGTCGTACCCACGGGCACGATCGGGCGCCACCAGCGATCCTGCCCGCTGGCCGGAAGCGTATAGGGCTTGGTCGGAACCACGAGATCGGGCGGACCGAGCTCGTCTTCCCACGCCCACTTGGAGCCATCCGGAAACTGCGCGGGCGCCGGAAGATCGGCGATGTTGCCAAGCGGCGCCCCGCTGTCCACCCAGCGCACGATCGTCTGGATCTCCGCGTCGCTCAGACGCAGGTCGTTCTTCAGGTGCTGGATGCCGATTGGGTCGTAACGGTAAGGCGGCATCTCCCGAGCCACGACCTTCTGCTTGATCGCTCGAACCCAGGGGCGTACTTCCTCGTAGGTCCTCAACGACATCGGACCAATGCTGCCGGGTCGATGGCATTCCTGACAGTTCTTCTGAAGAACCGGGACGACGTCCTTGGCGAAGGTCACCGCCGCCGTGGCGCCGCCGCTGGCCTGGGCCAATCCGGGCAGGGCCGACGCGTGAAGGAGAAGGACGACGACCGCACTGATCCCAGCTGCACAAATGCAGCGACCGAAGCGCGCCCTGAGCATATGAGGCTACCTCTCTACTCTTATTCTAGCCCGGAAGGAGCTTCTTGACCAGCCGTCAACCAATTTCGTTGGTGCACATTGCCGGGAGGAGTCCACTGCGCCGTGGAGCCGACACCGAAGCCCGACTCGACGAGACGACCCCGTTGCTTGACAGTTGACCGCCGTGTTCGCTATATGTTCGCCACAAACCCAAGCTGGCAAGATCCTCGGCATTCCGCAGCCGCACGTCTCCGACCTGATGCGCGGGCGGGCCCGGGCCTTTTCCGCCGAGCGGTTGATGGAGTTTCTCGCCGCCCTCGGCCATGACGTGGAAGTCCGCGTGAAGCCGGCGCGCAAGGCACACGGGCACGTCTCGGTCGTCGTCGCGGCCTGATGAACCAATCGAAATCTCGGTCCCGTCACGACACCAGCGTTCTGATTCGCTGTGCCTTCTTCGGCCCAATACCGCGAACCTGTATCAGCATGCGCTGGTCGGCCGTGATGACCTGCTCCACCGATCCGAATTGGAGCAGCAGCCGATTCGCCAGCGACGGACCGACGCCGGGCAGCCCCTGAAGCAGATACAGCTTCCTTGACACGGCACGCTTCGGCTTTCGGTCATAACGTCTGAGAATACTCTGGGCTGAGTTGCCCAGTTGTCGCGCGAGGAAGCGCAGGATTCGCAAGGAGTCCTCCGGGTCTCGCGCGCATAGCACCGGAAGGCGCCACATCACCGCCAGTGACACCATCGCTCCCTTCAGCGCGTGTGGATGAACATCCGGCATCCGCGGCGGCCGCGGGCCTTCGAGCAAGACCACGGGCCGATGCGGACTTCGAGCCAGCGCGGCGGCTTGAGGAAACAGCCGTCCATCGGCGAGCGACATCGCGAAATCCGCGTACGTCTTCCGCTCGACGAGAATCCCGCCGCCGATGAAGTAATCCCCGACGACGAGATGCTCCATCCGCACGTCGAACTCGCCGCACCGACGCGCGAGATCAGGCAGCGCGGCGTTCCGCTCGGAAAAGTCCACGCGAAGCAGGTACGGTTTCGCAGGCGCATCGACGGTTTGCGCGGCATCACACCAAAAGTCACCGCCGTCGGTGTTCCTGTCGAAAGCGATTTCCTGCATCACAAGGTCTGGAGGGGAAAGCCAAAGGTCCACGATCAGGTGAAACAATCAATCGTCGTCCGCGCGTTCGTCGACTTGAGCGCTTGCTCGAGCAAGCGGATCTCGCGAGCGACGCGCGTGACGAGCCGGTCGAGGACCTTCACGTCGTACACAGGTTCCTTGACGATCTCTTTGTCGGCAGAAGCCCCATAGAAGCGCCGCTCTCGATGCGCGTTGTCGTTACGAAGAGCGAGGAGCTCTTCATGGCGCTTCTTCAGCGTCTTCAGCCAGGCCAAGCCTTCGTTGATCGTGATCTGAGCCATGCATCCGGCTTCTTCCCGATGCCGATCGCATCGGACGACGACCGTTCGGTGAACTCAGGGTCGTCCCGAGCAACGTCGAGGGACGACGATGCCATCGTCGTCGACGGGTTGTCAACAGGGCGAACACTGCGAAATAGGTACCTTGGCATTCCCTGGGCGTCGCCCGCTCGAGCGCGGGTCGCAGCGAAGTTGGCGAGTACGCGAAAACCAGCGCGGCAGACGCCAGGACGGAGGGCAGCGTAAGTCTCGCGCCCGTCTCCCTTCTTTTGAATGGTTGAATGGGAGTCGGCTGATCTGTGTCACCCTGGGCTAGGCGCCCGACCGAGACGTGCACGTGATCATGGACAACTACGGCACGCACAAAGCGCCGAAGGTCCTCCAGTGGTTTGTGCGCCATCCCCGCTATCACTTGCATTTCACGCCCACGAGCGCGAGCTGGCTCAATCAAGTCGAACGCTTCTTCGCCACCATCACGACACGGCGGATCCGCCGCGGCACCTTCGAGAGCGTCCCGGCCCTCGAGGCGGCCATTGACGAGTATCTCGCGCACTACAATGCGCACTGCTCGCCGTTCGTCTGGACCGCGACCGCCGACACCATCTTGGACAAGGTCAGTCGTTTCTGCGAACGAACTTCTGGGACGCGACACTAGGCGAAGTACGCGATGACCTCGGTCGCGCCGGCGTCGGCATCGCGCTCCGATCTTTCCCCGACCCTGGCGGCAGAAACGGGCCAGCACGCCGCAGGGAGGCGCGCCCGGCCTGGGTCAGGGAACGATGCGGATCGTTTCCTGGCCCCGGATCGCGCGGCCGTCCAAGGTCTCCGCCTCCAGCACGGCCAGCGACTCTCCCAGCTCCAGGAAGAAGCTGGCGGTCTCCACGTGGCAGAGCAGGTCGAGCCGGCCGTCGCCGTTGACGTCCTGGAACGACGCGGAGTAGCGCCCCCCTCTCCCGAGCAGCCTGACCTTGGCGCCCGCCAGCGACACCGAGGCCGGGTCCACCTGGGTGGCGTCGAACGTGGGGCTGCTGAGGATCGCCACCGGGATGACGCCCGCCGAGCCCAGGTTGATGCTGGGCGTGTCGCTCCCTGGCTTGATCTTGATCGCCTATTCCGGGCGCGACTGAAGGTTCACTTTCGGACCATGCGCTGTTGCATCGGTCAGACCTTCTTGCGAGAACAAGGCCTGATTAGCGGCCTCTCGAGGGGCAGAGCGAGTCGGCAAGAAGCTCGTCGCCCGCCAGACGCACGAATTGAGCCGTCGGCGACGCGGGCCGTTCGCACTTGTCGGTCGTGGCGTCCGACTTTAGTCGGATGTCTGCTGGTCCGGCTGAAGCCGGACCCCCCACACACAATGGACTGCCGTTTCGCGACGCGGCGTTCGCGCGCATCGTCGATCGCGCGAGCCTACGGAAAGGAAAAGGCACGAACTGAATCGGTGTCAATCTCCGCCATCACTCAAGACCCAAGGGGCCGTATAATCACACAACGGCTTATGCCAATCACCATTTCAGACGAAGTACTCGCGGCCGCGCACATGACTGAGCCCGAGCTGAAGCAGGAACTTGCCGTAACGCTGTTCCAGCAGGAGCGGCTGACTCTCGCGCAGGCGAGCCGTCTCGCGGGACTCGGTCAACTCGCGTTCCAGGCGCTGTTGGCGGCACGCGAGATTCCGATCCACTACGGCATCGAAGAGTTCCACGCCGACCTTCGCACTCTTCGTCAGATGGGACGGTTTTGATCGTTCCGAGTTTTGATTGTTGTCTCTGACACCTCGCCGATCCTGAATCTCCAGCGGATAGGTCGCCTGGAACTTCCCTCGTGCCATCTATCTCCGTCTATGGTGACGACCTAATTTAAGCTCGAGCAGCTCACGTATCAGCGCTCTTGTTTAGTGGTGAGCGGTCACACTTTCGGTGGTTCTGTGTCTTTTCGATTAAGGGACGGCTGTAGGACCCACAAGTGGAGCCTCTGAACGATCTGGTTGTTCGTGCCCAGGCAGGCGACCTCGAGGCGTTCGGTCGGTTGGTGCGGGCCACCCAGACCATGGTGCACGCCGTCGCGAGGGAGGTTCTTCGTCATTCGAGCATGGCGGAGGACGCGGCCCAGGAAGCGTACTTAAGAGCCTTTCGGCGCCTCCGAGACCTGGAGGAGCCAGCCGCGTTCGTGAGCTGGTTGCGTCGCATCGTGATTACGGTCGCCCTGAACATGCGACGAGCACAACGTTTCACTTTGCTGCGGCTCGACGACGCTCCGGATGTACCCGTGCTCGACGAGGCGGAGACGAGCTGGTCTGAGCTGCAGCGGCAGCGGCTTGCGGAGGCGTTGCTGACGCTGACCACTGAGGAGCGCCAGTTGTGCGACCGGCGCTACCACGGACACTGGAGCACGGCTCGCTTGGCAGAAAAGGCCGGGGTGGACGAACCGGCCATGCGGAAACGTCTGCAGCGCATCCGCGACAAGTTACGCAAGGAGATGGAAGTGGCAGAACAGCGCGGAATTCGCTCTGGGGAGATCCGGTCTGATTTCCCAGCCCACGTGGTAGAACTGCTCGCCCGACCGCGGCTGACGGATCTCCCGGAGAACCCGGTGGGTAGAACCCTCGAGCTCCTTCGGACGGTCTACGCCGACTTCGCCGAGCTCGATCTTCCTGAGATCGTCGATTTCGCTGAGGCTCGGAAGACCATCGGCGACACAACTTCTTCCGCCTCAACCCGAACATCAAGCCTGCGGGGTGATTGGCGCCAAAAACACTTCGGCACGCGTATCGGGTTGGATTGGGAACGATCGCTCTTGAGCCTTTTCTCGGTCGGAGCTGGGCGTGGCAGGGCGCTTCGTGCG
>Ga0156018_1177_pt1 | contig 34436 bp, 37 predicted proteins | sample RifCSPlowO2_02_FD_107672 | JGI IMG/M metagenome (GOLD analysis project Ga0156018, IMG submission 107672) | Acidobacteria bacterium RIFCSPLOWO2_02_FULL_65_29 | reverse complement strand
CGCCGGAGGTGTACGCGGCGGTTGCCTACGTGCTGAACCTGAACGGCATCATCGAGGAGGACCGGGTGATGGATGCGACAAGCCTCCCGAAAGTGAAGATGCCGAACCGCGATGGGTTCGTCGCCGATCCACGGCCAGATGTCCGCCCGGAACCCCGCCGGTAATAGCACCACATGCCAGATTCAGGTTGGGGAACAGTGACGAGTGTGCAAGACTTGGTCACGACTCGTGTATCACGAGCAGTGAGGAAACGCGCTTCACGCGTCAACAGTCAGCGGGAAATCGCTACGTCGGTCGAGCACGAGACAAGGAGCGGACAATGAAAACACTCGCACTCATGAAAACACTCGCATTGTTGTTATTGGGTGTCGCCGCGATCGCGGCTCTTCCCACGATGGCTTGGGCACAGGGATCGGAATATCCCATCATCGTCATCCCAACGGCCAAGGGCCCGTTCACGTTTCCTCAGGGCTACCAGACACCGTGGGAGAAGATCGAGATCAAGGTGACGGAAAAAATGTCGCCGAATCTCTTTGTCCTGCACGGTTCGCAAGGCCTTGATGCGGCGCACCCCGACGCGTCCGGCGGCAGGGCCATGGCGCTCTTCGGACCGGACGGCGTCCTGCTGGTGGATACCGAGAACAGACAGGTGGCCGAAAAGACACTGGCGGCGATCCGGTCATTCACCAACGGGCCCATCAGGATCCTGGTCAACACGCATATTCATGGCGATCACACCGGCGCCAACGCCTTCTTCGCCCAGCAGGGGGCGTTGATCTACGCGCAGGAAAATCTGCGCAACGAGATGCTGCGTCCGCCTCAGCGCGGCGGCCCCCCGCCGGCCGCGGCCGGCCAGGTGGCCCGAGGCGTCCAGCAGGCCCCGGCCCAGTCGGGCCGAGGCGGCCAGCCGGCCCCGGCGCTCGATATGGCCCGCGTTCCGGTGGCGACCTATAACTACAACCCCGCCACGCGGGGCCAGCCCGCGGTGACCTTCCATATGAACGGCGAAATCGTGGACTTCATCCCGATGATGCCGTCCCACACCGCCGGCGACACCATCGTGCGCTTCCGCAACGCCAATGTGATCTACATCGAGGATTTCTACCGCAACTTCGGCTATCCCTTCGCCGATCAAAACAACGGCGGCTCGCTCAGGGGCATGGTCGAGGCGGTTGACCTCTTCCAGGAGTTGGCCGGTCCCGACACGACGCTCATCCCCGGCCATGGCACATTGATCAAGAAGCAGGATCTCCTGCCCTATCGCGCCATGGTCCTGGACATCATGGCCAAGGTGAAAACGCTGCGCGATCAAGGCAAGTCGTTGAAGGAAGTGCTCGCCGCGAACCTGACCGCGCCGTATGACAAGACGACCATGGGCGACACGCAGCAGAGCAAGGATCGCTTCATCACCGAAGCGTATGCAGAGGCGAAGGACTTTCCGCCTGTCGTGGACGGAAAGCGGACAATGCCGCAATATCAATAGGTGTGTGGCCAGCCCGGCGCGGGCGACCTCGCCTACATTCCCTTCACCGATTCGTGTGGAGAACGCGCAGCTGGCAAGACTGCCGCGATCAGCCATGGCCCAATCCGGCAGGGAACGACATCGAGACCGTGACCCGGGACGACGGCTGGACGGCGGGGAATTGCCGTCGGGCCATCGAGTGTTTCGAATGACGGACGCTCAGCGCCAGCAGGTGGCGACGAGCCTCCGGTACATCGACGAGGCGAGACGCGCGCTCGCGCGCCAGGAGAATCCCGACAATCGCGAGATCATCCGCGAGCTCAGGGCTTCAGCGGACAAAATCTTCGACTTGTTGAGCGACCTGGAAGAGGCCGACAGCTGATCTGGCGCAAAGCGCCTCGTGCGTGGACAGGCCGCTAGGAGCCTGCGCGGCAGAATGCAGTGCGGGTCTTTAGACCCGCCTAGCGGGTTCTTGCCCTCCTGATGCCATCGATCACCACGCCGTCCGCCAGCGGAATGGTGAGCGCAATACGATCCTCCGGGCCGAAGTTTCTGGTGACGTGTCCCTTGCCGGTCGTATCTTCAATCAAGTTGATGTGTCCGGGTCCGGCCAGGACATGGACGCCTCCTGACACTTCGACTTCCGAGCTCCCCGTCAGCGTGATCACAAACTGTCGCGCCGGCCCCGTGTGCCATCCCGGGTCGTTCGGGGCAGTGGCGGCCGTGTTACGGGAATTCGCCCCGGCCGTGGGCGGCCTGACGCTGAACTGAGCGCCAGTGGCCTTCAGCATGTCGCTCACGCCGCGGTCGGTCAGCTTCAGTTCAATGTCTTCGGCGTGGGCCAGGCCGTCCGGCCCCGTGAAGATGCGCGTGATCACCACGGTTTTCCGCCCCTGCGCAACGGCAACATCCTGATCGGTGTTTGCTCGCCAGATCACGATCAAACAGCCAACGAGGACGATTGAGACCAACTTGTTCGCCTTGAATCTCATGAACAGCCTCCATGCGGGGAATTGTAACTGCAATCGAAACATCGCCGGGGACGAAACGGGCCGGGCGTTTCCGACCCGACGTACAATCGGCGCGGATGAACACGGAGACCGGAGGCCCAACTCTTCTTCGTCCCGAAGACGCACACCGCGCGTCGGCGTCACCCCCGGGCTCGCCAGGGCTGCCGCGCGATCTGCTGGCGAGGCCGGCGGCGATCGAGCTCATTCGTCCGCAGGCCGCGCGTCGATCGTCGGATCGGAAGCCGCGAGCCGGTTCGAGCGCGAGGCGCAAGTGATCGCGAGTCTGCGCTCACCGCCGATTCCAAAAGAGCTCGATGCGATCGTGCTGGCGTGCCTGGCCAAGGATCCGTCGGACCGGCCGCAGACGGCGCGCGAACTGGCGCGCCGGCTCGAGGCCGTGCCTGTCAGCGGCGAGTGGACCCTAGAGCTCGCGCGGGCATGGTGGGAAACGCATCGGCCTGAGCCTGGCAAGGCGGGCTCACTCGGCTCTTTCGCCTCCGCCTCACCGTGACCCTGCGCACGCGCCTGATCGTCGCCTTCTTGCTCTTGTCGGTGGTCCCGCTGGGCGCTGTCACGTTCTACTCGTACACGAGCAATGTCGAGGCGACGCGCGACGTGGCTGCGCGCGAGGCCGATCGGCTCTCGACCGAGCTCGGGCAGCGCATGCAGCTCATCACCACGCAACTCAGTGAGCGAATCGAACGCCTGATGGACGTGTCTGCTCCCGCTCCCGCAGCCGCGAAGACCATCGTCGTTGCGACCGTTCCCGCGATGCCTGCACCGCCTGTCGTTCTCGAGGCGAGTCAGTTCGACCAGCGAGTGGCCGACGCCCTGGGCGCCGCCGCAATCTTGCTCGACAACGTGCAGCTGCAGGGGGGCCGCGGAGATCGCGGGGCCCGCCAGCGCGGCAACGGGCGCAGAGGCCGCGGTGCCGATCGCGGCGCGACAGCCGCGCCCGGCCCGCCGCCGGTTCCAAGTGCCGCCGATCAGCCGCCCACCGATCTTCAGATCGATCTGACCGAGATCCGGCGCGCCTTGTACCGTGAGATCGTGCCTAGAGGACGTGCCGAATCGCTCACGCCTGACGAGCGCCAGCGCATCGCACGCGAGGTCAATCAGCGCATGCTCGGCATCGTCCAGGGCATCGAGCTTAGCGCGGCCGAGCTGCAGAAGAAGGTGCATCGAGGCCGAGAACGAGACGGACGAGATGTTTGGCGCCGATCGCCTCGAGGCCTTGCTCGAGTCGGTCGGTGCGGCCAGTCCTGACGATGTGCTGCTGCATGTGGAAAAGGCCGTCGAGCAGTTCCGCGGCTCGCGCGAACTGTTCGACGACCTCACGCTGATGGCGGTCAAAGTCGGCTGACTCCTCGGTGCTGCTGCTCGATTTGCTGTGATACCTTAGCGCTCCGACGCTCGCGGCGCCTCATGGCTGTGGGGTGTGTTGGAGGAATGCTCGAGAAGGCGCCGCACGACGTCGATCCAGACGCCATCATGAATATCAAGGTGGTCCGGACCGTCGTCGGGGGCAGGACGGTGTACTCGGTATGACGGCCTCGCGGACGGGATGACTCTCCATCACGGGAAGCGGCGAGTTGCGAGGTTGAAGACGTTCAGCGCTCAGCTGTTCACGCATTCGACGGCGCCGCCGACAACTGGAATCGTGTCGACAAACGATCGCCACGCCCGCTCGGCTGGGATCCGGTTCTGTGCCAGCGCGCCGCCGTACCACCTCGCCGATGCGCGGCTCGGCGAGGTCCGCGTCCACACGCGCTGCGCGGTGACGGAGACGCCCACCACAGGAATTCGGATGTTGAAGTACGGTGGCAGCGGCGACCGCTGATCGGGCGGCACTTCCAGCCGAAACCCCTCGTTGCTGACGTCGAGGAGACGGGCGGGCAGGCCGTTGACGAAGGCATCGAACTGGCTCGCGGGTTTTCGCGCCGAGCGCCGCGTCGGCCGGCTGTCCATGAACGCCATCGAGACGAAACAGACGAGCATCGCGTGCTCGATCGGCCGCGTCAGGTACATGATCTGCGGCGTGACGGCTTCGCCGCGCGACGCCCGAGTCGTGCCGCCGATGACGATGGTGGGCGTCAGCGGGTTGCGCGCGCGGCCCCGGCCGCGCGTGTGCAGTCCATCGCGGAACGCAAAGGCCGCGTCCGCTATCAGCAGATCGAACGGCAGGGCGTGCATTTCGTCGAACGCGGCTCGCGAGCTCGATCGCGCCAGCGGCTCGAAGCCTTCGGCCGAGAGCCAGTCGGCCACGGCGGCGCACTCGCTGAGGTTCGGCAACGCGACGATGACGCGAGGACGGTCAGCCATTCCGGCGCATCGCTCATTGCACCGGGCGTGCCAGGCGGAAACATTGGCCGATTCGATTGGTGACCCGCGCGCGTCACACGAGAATGGCGGGTAGTCGGAAAGAACTGTAATCAGATTAGAAGCTCGCGCGCAGCTTCGCGCGATCGACCTGCCGGCCTCGCAGATAGACCCGCGAGATTCTCCTCGTGTTCGTGATGTCGTCGAGCGGATTCGCGTCGAGCACCACGAAGTCCGCGCTCTTGCCGGCTGCCACCGTCCCGAGATCGTCCTGTCCGAGAATCTCGGCCGAGGTCCGCGTGGCGGCCACAAGCACCCTGGCCGGCGGCATGCCCGCCATCACCATGTTCTCCAGCTCCGCGTGCATCGTCCAGCCGATGAACTGGTCGCCCTGCTGGCCGCCGCCGTCGGTGCCGATGCCGATCTTCACGCCGGCGGCGCTCAGCCTCGCGATGCCGCGCGCGAGACGATCCCATGCGTCGGTCGACCGCTTCAGCTGGGCGGGATTTCTTTGTGGAAACCGGCCCTGCAGCCGCTTGATCTGGTCGGGCTGCACGGTCTCGAGGATGAGCGGGTGCACCGGATTCAGCCACGGCGCGTAGACCGCGCGATGCGGTCCGCCGAGCGCGGACAGCACGGCCGTGTTCGGATGCTCCTTGAACAGCGATACGAGCTCAGCGTCGACGTCACCGATCATGTGAGCGAAGACGTCGATGCCGGCGCGGAGCAGCTGCTTGGCGTCCTCGAGCCCGGTGGCGTGAACGGCCACGCGGAGCGCGTTTCTGTGCGCTTCATCGATAATCGCGCCGTACAGCTCGGGAGTGAGCTTCTTGACGGCGCCGCCCCGGTCGTCCACCCATGTCTTGATCAGCTTCACCCTGCGCGGCACGAGCTCCTGGACGGACGCGCGCGCGCCTTCGGGCGTCGTGACCGGAAACGCCGCCTGCCGCATGTTGTCGGGGGTAATTTCGGCGATCGGCGCGAGCCCGCGGCCCGCGGTGAGGAACCGTGCGGCGTCGGGATATTTCCCGGCCAGGATGTCGTCGCGGAGCTGGAACGGCATCTCGCCGAAGTCGCTCCCCATCGCCTGGCTGGCGGCGACGCCGAAGTACGCGAAGCGGTGCATGTGGTCGAGGATGTTCTCGCGCGTGTAGTTGTGCGCTCCGCTCGTCAGGTGCTTCATGTACCCGATGTGGGAGTGGGCGTCGATGAGCGCGGGAATGACGGTCTTGCCAGTCAGGTCGACCCGGATCGCGCCGGCCGGCGCCTGCACGTCGCCTCGTCGTCCGACACGGGTGAACCGGGCGTTCTCGACGAGGAACGCGGAGTCGTCGATTGGCGGGCCGCCGTCGCCGGCGATGAGGCGGGCGCCTTCAAAGAGCGCGACGCCGGCAGCGGGACGAGGCGCCTGGGCCGACGCACCGGTCAGCCACAGCGCCGCGAGGCTCAGGCATCCGGCAGTCGCGAACGTGAATGGGCGCATGCGGTCACCTCCCTGCTCGGGACTCGTCCTGGAATATATTCCCGGACGAACCCTAAAAGTCAAACAAGTTCGTGAGCTTGACGATCAGTCCGCGATCCACGAGCGCACCAGAAATCGTGTCGCGCCGTTCGTTGTAGACCACGAACAGATCGCTCAGGGGCCGATGGATGATGTTGAAGCGCGTGTTGGCGCTGAACTGGTTCGTCGTCGCGTTGTACTGCAGGAACGAGTGCAGGAAGACCTTGCTCGTGAACCCGTACAGGAGACGCGCCCCGACGAGCGTGGTCACGAAGTCGCCCGCCGGCAGCCGGACGTCGCTGCGGCTGTAGCTGACCGCCAGGGCCAAGTGATAATTCGGTTTCAGGCTCAGTGAGCCGGACACCGATCGGCTGCGGCCGTTCCAGAACTCGCCGGTCGACACGCTCGTGCTGCCCGCGATCGGCCGGCTCTGATCGCTGCTGTAGGTGAGCGCGAGGCTGTCGTACTCGTAGTCGCCGATCGGGATGACGACGCCGGGGCGGATCGCGAAGGGCGCGTCGAGCCGATCGAACGTACGGAGGGCCGTGGCCGCCAGGCTTGCGCCGCTCTGAAGCGACAATCCGGTGGTCACGCCTTGCTGCCGGGTTTCGAGCGCGCCGGTGCCGCTCGCCGCATAGTAGTCTGCGTTCGCGCCCAGCGTGTAGTTTCTGATCCACCCGCCGCTTGCGGGTCTCGGACGCCATACCAGGTCGGTCGAATAATGCCCCGTGTCCGTTCGGCGGACAAAGCCGGCCTCGGGGTTGAAGTTCGCCTGGACTTCTTCGTACTCGCCCCCCGCCGTCCAGTCGTTGTCACGCCAGACCACGCCCAGGCGCTGTGCGCGATCCTGCCCGTGGCGCGCCGGCGTGTCGGTCCGCATGAGATACGACGACACCTCGAGCTTCTCGACGAACCGGAGAAACGCGTCGACGCCGTACAGCCGGTTGTCTCTCCCCGAATCCGACCCGCGTGACGTCACGTACGCGCCCACCGAGGACTGGCCCCTGAACGTACGGCGGATGCGCCCAACAAGGAAGGTGTCTGCCGGGGTGTCGCCGTCGCGACCCGTCCTCATGCCGAGCAGGCCGACGTCGTAGGCGCCGGTCCGGCCCGACAACCGGGCCCCTCCTTCGATCGGAAGGGGCGATCCGTCCGCACTCAGCCCGATTCGCCGGCTGAAGAACGGGATGACGTTGTCGCTCGCGCTCCCGGAGGATCCGGCGGCGCTCGCGATTCCGAAAATGCCCGAGTTCTCGAGGAAGAACTCGCGTTTCTCCGGGAAGAACAGATTGAACCGGGTCAGGTTGATCTGCTGCTGGTCCGCCTCGACCTGCGAGAAGTCCGTGCGGTAGCCGAGGTCGACCGTCATCGACTCGGTCAGCCCGTACTTGACGTCGAGTCCGGCGTCCACAGCCTGCGAACGCTTCGAGGAGGCCGTATCGAACGACTTCGAGATCCCGTACGGCTTGATCTTGAGATTGCGCCCCTGGTGAATGCCCTCCAGCCCGGTCAGCGTGCCCGCCATCGAGGCGCGGGCCACGCGATAGCGCCGCGGCAACGGCGCCCAGTGGCTGTCCTCGTTGAAGCGCCGGATCCGCCGCATCAGGTTGAGTCCCCATTCCTGGCGCGGCGCGCTCGAGAAGCGCAGGGTCTTGAACGGCACGATGAATTCGGCCGACCATCCCGACTCGTCAATCGTCACCTTGACGTCCCAGACGCCTTCCCAGTCGTTGTTGCGGTATCCGTCGTCGGCCGACGACTGGAAATCGTGGTGGGCGCCGACCGGGTTGGTGGCGAAGTAGAAGCCCGATTGGCCGTCGTGCAGGGTGTCGAAGAACAGCCCGACGCCGTCCTGGTTGCCGCTGGCGAACTCGCGCTCGAGCCCGCTGACGGTCATGCGGCTCGGCTCGGGGTCCCAACACCGTATGCCGACGTACAGGTTCTGGTCGTCGTACAGGAACCGCGCGTCGGTGTCGTACGACGCGGGCATGCCGGGATGAGGATTCCACTGCGTGAAATCGGTTGCCGGCTCGGCATGCTGCCACGCCGGCTCGTTGAGCTTGCCGTCGATGGCGATCGGCTCGCTGACTCGCACGGCGCGGACGACCCGCTCGAAGCGGACGGTGGCGTAATCGATGGGATTGGGCGCCGCGGCGGCCGCTGGTTCGCCGCGGCCGCCCTGCGGCTCGCCGCCGGATACGCCCGTCACGGTGTCGCCCAGGCAGGCGACCGCGATCAGGGCGGCTGCACCTCGTCTCACGCCGCGCCGTCTATCGCGACCTGTCACACTTGAACGCACGTTCCGGAATTACGAACACGACGATCACCGCAGAGCTCGCAGAGCTCGCGGGGACTCTAGAATGGGCTGATATGCGATCTCTGCGTGCTCCGCGGTTTTCGTCGTCGGTCAATTTCCCCAACGCTCTCTTAGCCCGTTATGCTAGTCGAAACGAGAATTTTGTTCTCGCATAACGGGCAAGGCGCGCACGGCGCGCCTGCGAGGGAGCGGCGCGGGGCGAAGGGGTCCCCGCAAGCGACCGAGCCGGGGTGTGGGGCGGAGCCCCACGTTATTTTGGATCTACTGTACGGCGAGCAGGGTGATGTCGAAGACCAGCGTGGCGTTCGGCGGAATCACCCCTCCAGCGCCCGACGTGCCGTAGGCGAGCTCGGGCGGAATGACGAGTCGGCGCTGTCCGCCCACCCGCATGCCCTGGACGCCTTGGTCCCAACCCCGGATGACGGCGCCGGCGCCCAACACGAAGGCAAAGCTCGGCTGCGCATCGAACTGCGTGCCCTTGCCGTTGGGCCCGCTGGCGTTGTAGAGCCAGCCGGCATAGCTGACCGTGACTCGATTGCCGGCGGCCGCAAAAGTGCCGGTACCGACCACGAGGTCGGTTTGCGAATACGGGGCGCTCGACATGGATGGTGCCGAGGGGCTCTTGTTGGTCGTGCACCCAGCGGCCATCAGGACGGACAGCGACAGCAAGGACGCGATCCGAACGAGAGAGTGGTTGCGATCGATCAGGGTCACACGATCATTTTACATGGACTCGGGACTCGGCCCGCCCGCCGCAGCTCGCCTGGCGATCAGGCGAGCGGAGGTGGGGACTCGGGGCTCGGGATTCGGGGTTCGGAAATCGGGGTTTGGGAGGCGGGCTCGGGGCTGGGATGCCCGTGGCTATAATGCCCCGACACATGCCGGACGATCGCCTCGCCAGCCAGATCGCGTTTCTCGTCGAAGCCGACAAGCTCAAACAGATCCTGCGCCGCACGCCGCTCGTCGATGGAACGCGCCAGGAGAACTCCGCCGAGCACTCGTGGCACCTGATCCTGGCCGCCATGATCGCGCGCGAGTACATGCCGGCGTCGGTCGACCATGCGCGGGTGTTCGAGATGATGGCCGTCCACGATCTGGTGGAGATCGACGCGGGCGACACGTTCGCGTACGACGCGGCGGCGCACGAAACGAAAGACGCACGGGAACGCGCGGCTGCCGATCGCATCTTCGGCCTGCTGCCGTTCGATCAAGCGTCGCACCTTCGCGCGCTCTGGGAGGAATTCGAGGCGCACGCCACCGCCGAGGCGCGCTTCGCCAACGCGATCGACCGGCTGCAGCCGCTCCTCCAGAACGCGTACTCGGGCGGCGGCAGCTGGAGCGCGCACCAGGTGACACGCGAGCAGGTGCTCCACCGGATGGCGCCCATCGCGTCCACGATGCCGGCGCTGTGGCCGTTCGTGCTTTCGCTCGTCGACGAGTTTTGTGCCTCGGGAGTGATCAGAGGAGGCTAGAGGCTAGGGGCTAGAACCCCGCTCAAGCGTCGAAAGGAAGCAGTCGGAACGGCCTGCCGCCTGTGCCCCGGAGCGCCCTGAAGTGGCGCTGGTCCGTGCAGAGGAGGTCCAACGTTCTGTGACGGTTGGCGAGAACGACGACCGACGCGTCCGCCAATCCGATCCGAAGGTCGGCGTAACGCTCCATGATTCGCTTGGCGTGACCGACATCCTCGGACGAGAAGAGATCGAGCTGGTAGGCGCCGCGCGCGACCTCGTCGACGAGGGCCATCTGCGCCTGGTGGCCCACTCGGCTGCCAACCAAGTAGTCCAGTTCCGCGAGAACACACGGTGAGATGACGCGCGGAGGCGTCGAGGCGACGAGTGCCGCGACCGTGCGGCCGTGCAGCGCCTCGTTGGCGTCGAGCGCGGCGTAAAGCCCGCCCGTGTCCAGCACGATCACCGGAGGCCGAAGCCTTCCAGAGCGCCGTCGACGTCCTCGGCGATCGACGGCCCCGTCGATCGGAACAGCGGGAGTTTGGGGGCTGGCGCCTCAGCTTCGCCGGCGAGCCGCGACACCGCTTCGCGCAGCAACTCCGCTTCGCTGCACCGGCGCTGCCTGGCGACTCTCGTCAACGCTCGCTTGAGCTCGGGCGGAAGATAGACGGTCGTTTTTGTCATACCCTATATTTACCATACATATTGACACCAATGGGAGGCATAAACGACGAGGGCAGGTCCGCGCGAGTCGGGCCGTCGATGCGCATGGCGATCGACATGCCGTCGAGTGGCGCGATAGTGCAGCAGCCATTCACCGTCGCCGGTGGCGATCCCACCTTTCTCGGCGTGGCAGATTCCGGCGACTCGCGGCCAGACGTGGCGGAGACCTATGGCGGACAGTTTGAGCGTTCGTCATTCAGCCTGATCGCCAACGCGTTGCAGCGTGGTACCTACAACGTCGTGGTCTACCCTCACCGTGCGTCAACCGGTACGTTCGAAGGAGCGCAAAGCGTTCGTGTAGTTGTCCCCTAATCAGGCTTAGAGAGGCGGGAAGCGTTACTCGCGTGCAACGGCGCAGTATTTCGGGGTGACGGCGTAAGATTCGGGGCGCCAGTTTCGGGACTGACGACTAACGACTAACGACTATCGACTAGACCTACTCCGACCCGTCCGCGCGCATGAGATGGACCGCCCGTCGCTCACCGCGTCCGGTGACGCGCACGCGCCACGGGTTGCAGCACACCTCGCAGTCCTGGACGAAGCTGCCCTTGACGTCCGGCTCGACGTAGATCTCCATCTGCTCGCCGCAGTAGGGACACACCACGGAGAAGCGGTCTTCAATGTCCAATGGGGCGCGATTCTACCTGGGAACGGCCTCGAAAGGGTCGTTCCCTGCGACTGCGGTGCATGTAGAATTGCGCAGGGGGATCGAGGCTATGGCGTCTGCGCGATCGGTGATTGCCCTGAGTCTCGTTGCATCGGCCGCGCTCACGGCGAGCGCGCTGGCGCCGCGTGTCGTTGCTCAGAGGGCTCAGAGGGCTCAGGGGGCCCAGGGGGCAGCTCGTCCGGGTGCGGCGGCCACCGTCAACTGGCCCCTGCACAACCTCGACCTGGCCGGCAGCCGGTATTCCACGCTGGACCAGATCACGCCATCCAACGTGACCACGCTCACGCCGCGCTGGCTGTTTCAATACGGCATCATCGACGGCGTCAGCAACCAGACCACGCCGGTGATCGTGGATGGAGTGATGTACGTGACCGATCCACGCGGCGGCGTCTATGCCGTGAACGCGGCCGACGGCCACCTCCTCTGGTCGTTCGACGTGACGAACCTCATCGGCGGAGGACGGCGCGAAGGCTACGTCTTCCGCAATCGCGGCGTCTGCTACGCCGACGGCGTCGTCTACACCTCGGCTGGATCCTTTCTGTTCGCGCTCGATGCGAAGACCGGCAAACCCATCCCGACGTTCGGCAAGGATGGCCAGGCGAGCGTGATCCTGGACGTGGTCCAGCAGCGATTCCCCGAAGTGAAAACGGCCATCAGCCTCGGCTACTGGTTCACGACCGCGCCGCAGATTCACAACGGCGTCCTCTACGTCGTCAGCACGCGCAGCGAGAGCCACATTCCCGGCGGTCACGTGCTCGCGGTCGACGCGAAAACGGGCAAGGTCCTCTGGCACTTCAACACGATTCCGCAGGACGAAAAAGATCAGGGCTGGGACATTGCCGGACCGACGTGGGTGGGCGGCGAGCGCAACGGCGGCGGCATCTGGGAGACGCCGTCGATCGATCCGGAGCTCGGGCTCATCTACGTGGCCGTGGGGAATCCCTTCGGCGACAGCACGAAGCGCGCCGGGATCAACCTCTTCACCGATTCCCTCATCGCGCTCACGCTCGATACCGGCAGGCTGAAGTGGTACTTCCAGCAGACGCACCACGACGTCTGGGACTACGACTCCGGCAACCAGCCGATTCTCTTCGACATGACGGTGCGAGGGCAGCGCGTGAAGGCGCTGGCCGAGGCGAGCAAGAACGGTTTTCTGTACATCCTGAACCGCGAAACGGGGCAGCCGGTGCATCCCATCAAGGAAGTCCCCGTGCCAACCGAGACGAGCCGTCCCGGCGAGCAGCCCTGGCCCACGCAGCCGATTCCGTTCACCGCGGCTGGGAAGATGATGGTGCCCGTCAGCCCGGTGTTTCCGGTCGACATCCCGGCCGACGAGATGGCGAAAAGCAAACTCGTGCCGATGTACACGCCGCCGGGTCCGAACCAGATCGCCGCGCCGGGCACGGGCGGGGGCGCGAACTACGGGCCCCTGTCCTACAGTCCGCGCACGGGCTATCTCTACGTCAACGCGATCGACGATCCGGCGGGTTCGGATCGGCCGCCAAAGGGGTACTTCTCCGCCTACGACCCGACGACGGGGGAGCTCATCTGGCAAAAGATCTACGACGGCTTCGGCCAGGCCGGTTCCGTCGCCACCTCGAGCGATCTGGTGTTCGTGGGCAGCGGCAGCAACACGGCCGGCTACTTCATGGCGTTTCACGCGAAGACGGGCGAGCTGCTCTGGAAATTCAACACGGGCTCCGGCGTCTTCTCGTCACCCGCGATGTACATGGTGAACGGCGAACAATTCGTCACCGTCGGATCGGGCGGAGGCGAGCGCGGCCGGCGGGGTGGAGATTTGATTCTGAGCTTCGCGCTGCCGAAGCGGTAGGGACTCGGGGCTCGGGACTCGGGACTCGAGACGCAGAGACCGCAGAGACTTGAGATCAACAAAGGTTTCTCTTTCATGCTTTCGTGATTTCGTGGCGGACGCGCCACAGGGCGTTGGCAGGCGGACAGTGCTGAAGGGCGCGGTTGGCATTGGCGCGGGCCTCGCGCTTGCGCCGGTTGTCGCGATCGCCCAGGGCGATCAAGCATCGGCTCGGCCCAGGGAAGGCGACCTGCTGGTCACCGTCGACGATTCGACGCTGAAGCCGCTCACGCCCGACGATATTCCGCTGGCTTCGGCGCCGACGATGGCCTGGGCGATGGAGCCCAAGGAGAGGATCGTCCGAAGCGGCTCGCGATTGAACCGCGTGCTGCTCGTCCGGCTCGACGCGGACGCGCTCGGCGCGGGCACGCGCGCGCGGGCCGCCGGCGGTGTCGTCGCGTACTCCGCCACCTGCACCCACGAAGGGTGCGACGTTGGCGGCTGGATGCCCGTCGAACAGATGCTGTTTTGCGAGTGCCACCAGTCGACGTTCGATCCGCGCGACGCCGCGAGCGTGGTCGACGGTCCCGCGCCACGCAGCCTGCCGGCGCTGCCGCTCACGCTGGTCGACGGCCGGCTGGTGGTCGCGCGGCCGTTCACGGCGCGCGTCGGGGTGGAGACAGTCTGAAATTGTTGTGAAGACCGCCACGACGATCAACGCAGGGCGTGAACCCTTCGTGTCCTCCGTGGTTGACGTCTGCTCTGCGGGCTCCGCGGTCTCTGCCCTTCGACCCTTCGACTGGCTCAGGGTCGTCCCGAGCACCGTCGAGGGGCGACAAGCTCAGGGCATCCCGAGCCTGTCGAGGGATGCGTTGATCGTCGTTGATTCTGTTTCTTTTCGAGGTGTGTGATGTTCGATGTGCGACGTATCGGCGGCGTGGCTGCGAGCGTGCTCGGTTCTTGCCTGACGCTCGTGGTTGTTGCGGCGCAGCAGCCCGCGATACCGGCGCTGCCGACCCCGCCTCCGATCCCGATGCCGGCCATTCTGCAGGCGTACAAGCCCGTCGGCGCCGATCGCCTGCTGAAGCCGGACGAGCGCGACTGGCTGATGATCCGGCGCACCTACGACGGCTGGGGCTACAGCCCGCTCGACCAGATCACGACGCGCAACGTCGCCCGGCTGCGGCCGGTGTGGTCGTTCTCGACCGGCTCGACCAGCGGCCACGAAGCACCGCCCATCGTGAACGACGGCGTCATGTTCGTCGCCACGCCGGGTAACCAGGTGATTGCCATCGACGCGAAGACTGGGCATCAGCTCTGGCGGTACCGACGGACGTCACCGGAAGACCTGATTGCGCTTCATCGCACGAATCGGGGCGTGGCGCTGTACGGCGACAAGGTATTGCTCGCCACGAGCGAGGCCGTGCTCGTGGCGCTCGACGCAAGGACGGGACGGGAAGTCTGGACGAGCGAGGTCGCCGACAACCGGAGCGGCTACTACATGTCGCTCGCGCCGCTCGTGGCCGACGGCAAGGTGATGGTCGGCGCGTCGGGCGGCGAAACAGGCATTCGGGGGTTCGTCGCCGCATTCGACATCGAGACCGGCAAGGAAATGTGGAGGGTCTATACGATCCCGGCGCCCGGCGAGCCCGGGAGCGAGACGTGGCCGCAGGGCGACCAGTGGAAAACCGGCGGCGGGTCGGTGTGGGTGACGGCGAACTACGATCCGGACACCCATCTGTCCTTCTGGGGCACCGGCAACGGTGGGCCGTGGATGGGCGATCAACGGCCCGGTGACAACCTCTACACGGCGTCGACGATCGCGATCGACGTCACCACGGGCACGATCAAGGGCCACTATCAATACCATCCGAACGATTCGTGGGATTGGGACGAGGTGTCGCCGCCGATCCTGGTGGACTATCGGCGCGACGGTCGCACGATCAAAGGGCTGATCGACGTGGCCCGCAACGGATACCTGTGGTTTCTCGAACGGAGCGGCGGCCCGATCACCTTCGTGCAGGGCATGCCCTACGTGAAGCAGACCGTGTTCCGTGGCCTCGATCCGAAAACGGGCCGGCCGGACGTGGATCCGGCCCGGACACCGGGCACCGGCAAGGTGGCCGACGGCATCTGCCCGTCGCACTGGGGCGGAAAGAACTGGCCGCCGATTGCCTTCAGCCCCGAGACGCGGATGATCTACATTCCGGCCAACGAGAACCTGTGCTCGACGATCACGGGCTCTCCGGTCAAGTACACGCCCGGGGACCGCTTCGTCGGCGCGTCCTCGGTGGTGTCGATCGCGCCCGGCGCCGACCATTTCGGCGAAGTGCAGGCATGGCACGTGGACACCGGCAAGAAAGTGTGGACGCACACCTACGCCACGTCGCCCAATTGGGGATCGATGCTGGCCACGGGAGGCGGCCTCGTCTGGAGCGGCGGCACCAACGATCGAAAGCTTCACGCCTTCGATGCGGCAAACGGGAAGGTGCTCTGGGAATTCCCCACCACATCGGGCATTCTCGGACCGCCGGTCTCGTTCAGCGTCGACGGCAAGCAGTACATTGCCGTGCAATCGGGGTGGGGCGTGGACTCTCGTTCGATGCAGGCCCGCCTGAACACGCTGACGCGCGGCAACTATCCCGAGGTGCCCGAAGGCGGGTCGGTCTGGGTGTTCGCGCTGCCGTAGTCACGACGATTACCGCAAGCTCGCAGAGGGATGCGTTGATCGTTGTGCGTCAGCGGCTGGCGGTCGCTCCGGGCATCTGACACACGAAGTTCGCCGCTTCGTCCGTGCTGCCGCGGCCCGTATGCACCGCAACCTTCGGATAGACGCACAACGGCCTGGTGCGATCCTGGACGCCGCTCGTCGCGTGAGACGCCACCACGCGGTCGGGCGCGCGGTTGTGCTCGACCCAGTTCTCGAGAGCGGCCAGCATGTCGAACGTGTTGGGACCAGGGCCTCCGCCGCAATGCAACATGCCCGGCGCCATGAAGAGCCGCACGAACTGCTGGGCCTCGGTCTCGGCCTGTTGCCGGCTCTTCGATCCCCGCAGGAACGTTACGACGCGCTCGTAGTAGTTGATCGTGTTCAGCGGTGAAATCGACGGATCGTTCCAGCCGTGGTACAGCAGCAGCTTGCCACCGCGCTGGCGGAAGCGCGAGAGGTCGGGATCGAACGCGTCGAACGTCTTCCCGAGCTTGGCCTCGGCGAACGCCAGATCCTTGTCGAAGTCGAACGTCCGGAAGTCCCACGTGGGGTTCTCGAACACCAGGTACTTCAGCACGTTCTCGGCCTGCGCCCAATGGTTGCCGGTGAGCGGCCCAGTGCCGGTCGTGTATGCCGCCCATCCCCCGGCGGCTTCGGCCCCCGGCATGTAGCCGGGATAGACCAGGCCTGACGAGTTACGCGATCCGGACCAGACGTCCTTGACGGCTCGCACCTGCTGTGGCGTCAGGCACGTCGCGGCATCCTTCCCGACATTGTTTCCAGGGCACATCAGGACTTCGGGATCGAATGCGCACTTTCGCGGATCGTCGAGCACGCCGTCGGCGATGCCGTCGATCGAGTCGCAGGCGGCGTTCACGGCGGTGGCCAGCAGCGGGAGCTTCCCCGCGGGCAGGTAGCTCTCGGGATCCTTGTTCATCGCGAGCGCGATCCAGAGGTGGCCTCCGGTCTGAAACCGCGTCCAGTTGGCGGCCGGCGCGCCCGCGACGATGCCGTCGTAGTCGTCGGGGAAGCGCTGTGCTTCCATCAACGCCTGGCGTCCGCCGGTCGAGCACGACATGAAGTACGACCGGCTCGCACGCTGGCCGTAGAACGCCTGGACGATCTGCTTGGCGTTGTCGGCCGTTACGTGGATCGCCCGGTACCCGAAGTCGGCGACGAGCTCGGGATGGCCGACCGCCCACGAGGCGTCGCGCGGGTTCGTGGTCGCGTGCCCCGTGTCGGTGCTGGCGGTCGCGTAGCCGCGCCGCAGGGCCGTGGCCATCGCGCCGTACACGATGGAGCCCGCGTTGGCGCCGTTGCCCACGCCATGGAACTTGCCGTTCCAGTTGGCCAGCGGCAGCCAGACTTCGAACTTGATGGCCGGTTTCGTCGTGGCCGCGACGCGGCAGAAGCGCGGCAGGTTGCTGAGGGCGGCGCCGCCCGGCGGAGTAAAGGAAGGCCCCGCGACGTCTTCGGTCGCCGTAATTGTCGTGTCCGGCAGCGCGGTCGAGGCCAGGCTCGCACACGAGGCGGCAGGCGCAGCCGTCAGTGGCGCCGGCCTGAACACGGCGGCGATCAGCACGGCCATCGCAGCAGCCGAGAGGAGGCGTTGTGTCATGGCATGCGTGCGGATGCCGGCCATCGACACGGCGACGACAAATGCTGAAGGGGAATGGCGCATCGATCCTCCGAATCAGATATGAAGGTGCTCACGCGCCAGCGCCGTTATGGCGTCGCGGTCGAGAAACTCTGGGTCAGCGTCTGGTAGACGAGTGGCTGGAACGCCGCGGCGACGGGAGATCCTGGATAGCGCTGCACCATCAGGATCGCGACGAGCCGCTCCTTCGGATCGACCCAGAACGTGGTGCCGTAGATGCCGCTCCAGCCGTACATCCCGATCGATCCTGCCGTCTGCGTCGTGGCCACGTCGGTCACCACGCGGAAGCCCAGACCAAAATTGGCGCCGTTGCCGATCAACCCGCCACCCGGCAAGTCGGCGGTGTGGCTGGCGGTCATCAGCTCGATCGTCTTCGGGCTGAGGAGGCGCACGCCGTCGAGCACGCCGCCGCCGGCGAGCATGAGCGCGAACCGGGCGTAGTCGTGCGCGGTCGACGTGAGACCCGCGCCGCCGGAGAAATACTTCTTGGGTGCCTTGTACGACGCCCCCGGCGACATGTGGGTGTTGCCGAACGACTCGGGATCCCTCATCGGCCGGATGCCACGGCTGCCGTTCGGTGAGTAGACGGTCGCCAGCCGCGGCCACTTCGCGTCGGGCACGTCGAAGCTCGTGTCGGCCATGCCGAGCGGCTTGAAGATGCGGTCGCGAAGAAACACGTCGAACGAGGTGGCGGACGCCACTTCGACGACGCGCCCGAGCACGTCGATCGAGAGGCTGTAGTTCCAAGCCGCGCCCGGGTGGCTCATCAGGGGCTGGGCCGCGAGCTTGTCGATGCCTTCCTGGAGCGTCATCGGTGTCATCGTCAATCCATCCGGCACGCCTTCTTTACGGTAGGCGTCGCCGACAGGACCGCCGTTCAGGAACCCGTACGAGAGGCCCGATCGGTGCGACAGCAGATCGCGAATCGTGATCTCGCGCCGCGCCGGCACGAGCGCCCCGCCTTCGCCCGTCACGTGCATGCTCGTGAATGCCGGGATGAACTTCGACACCGGGTCGGTGAGCAGCAGCTTGCCTTCCTCGTACAACATCATCACCGCGACGCTGGTGATAGGTTTGGTCATCGACGCGATGCGGAAGATCGTGTCGGTCGCCATCGGCCTGCCGCTCTCGACGTCCTGAAACCCCGAGGCGTGCAGGTCCACGACCTTGCCCTCGCGCGCGACGAGCGTGACGATCCCGCCCGCCTCGTGGCGATCGACCATCGCCTGCATGCCGGCGTGAAGGCGGCCGAGCCGCTCTGTCGAGATGCCGACGCTCTCGGGCGTCGCGTTCGCCGCCGCGGTCGTCGCCGCCGGCCTCGCGGGCGCCGGCCGCGGCGCGGCCTGCTGGGCCGCGAGGGCGTAGCCGGGGTCAGCGTGGGGTCTGACCCCACGCTGACCCCCGAAGAGGACCACCAGGACGAGCGAGACGACCATCAGAGTCCTGAATTTCAGGGGAATCATTCAGAAGGCTCCTTGCTGATACGCCATTATACGGGCCGGGGTGGTATCGTTTGACGTTGATCGGTGCGGGGTCGGAGTGGGGTCTGACCCCAGTCTGACCCCGTTGGGAGGCTACATGTCACGACGTCTCACTCGCCCGGTACTCGCAGCCCTCGTCGCGGCCGTCGTGATGGCCGGCGTCCCGCGCGCCGCGAGGGCCCAGACGATGATCGAGCACAGCAGCGAGGCCAGGTTCCAACTGGACGTGCGCGTGCCCGAGGCGGCGCTCAGTCCGTATCTGCCTCCCGGGTGGACGCCCAACGTGGCGACCCAGGGGCCGGCGAAGGACTGCAACCTTCGCGTGATTTTCATCGATCGCGTGACGATCAACGGGCCTGACGGCCGGCCGCTCGGCAAAGGCTCCAATCGCCTGGTGTATCTGGCGGCGCCCGTGAAAGACGCCACCGGGGCGAACGTGCAGCTCATCATCGGCGGGTTGACCGAGGATCCGGCGGACGTGCCGGGACCGTTCGGCAGCTACCTGCTGGCCACGACGCACTCGGTCGAGCGCACGACTTCGTCGAAGGGCGCCGGCCCAACCGTCGACACGCAGGACTGGGTGTTTGCCGCGGCGAGCGGAGAGCGGCTCGAGCTGCACATCAGGTTCGAAAAGGGCGTGGGCAACAAGGGCAACCCGAACGAGACGAAGTTCTACTCGGCGAAGAATCCGAGCGTCTATCAGATCTCCCGCCAGGAGCAGGTCCTCGACATCCTGAAGAACGTCACGACGAACCCGCCCGATCGTGTGAAGGAGTTCTCCTTCAAAGGCTCGGGCGGGAGCTACGCGAAGCTGTTCGACGGCACCGAGAAAGCGCTGAGCTGGGACAACATTCTCTGGATCAATCGCTCGGTGCTCACGCCTTGACAGCCCGTGGTGAAAGTCTGACTGCATTCGACGGGCGATGCATCCCCGCCGGCTGCGTTGCTCCTCCCTCAAATACTCCCGGTATTCTCGGTCGTCGCGCCTTGCCGGCGGGGCGCCTCGCCCGTCTCGGTGCGACGCCAGACTTTCACCACGGGCTGTTGAGGAACTTAGAAGTCAGCATTTCGATTCGGCGCGATTCTTGAAAGGGATTCAGCGCCAGGTATGGAAGTCCAGCCAGAGTCGCGCGATCGCCAGAAAACAGGCCCACATGCGAGGCCTGGGCAGCGGGAATTTTCCGCCGTAGTCGAGAAAATCCCGCCCCTGCGGGTGCTGGTCGTCGACGACGAGCCGCTCATTCGGTGGTCGCTCAGCGAGACGCTGGTCGACCGCGGCTGCGAAACGGTCGAGGCGGCCGACGGCCGGTCGGCACTCCAAGCGGTGTCAGAGACGCCGAATCCGTTCGACGTCGTTCTACTGGACCTGCGACTGCCCGACTCGAGCGATCTCGGCCTGCTCGCGCGCCTTCGAGCGTTGACGCCCGCCGCGCAGGTGATTCTGATGACCGCATTCGGCGCACCAGACGTGCTCCAGCGCGCGCTCGATCTGGGCGCCAGCCACGTCGTGACCAAGCCGTTCGAGGTCGCCGATGTCGCGGCGCTCGTCTCGCAGCCGCGGTCGCCGGTTGTTTAAGCTCACGTGGGGCTCCGCCCCACACCCCGGCTCGGTCGCTTGCGCCGTTCGGCAGGCTCACGGCGCCCCGAGCTCGTCGAAGGGCGGGGACCCCTCCGCCCCGCGCCGCTCCCTCGACCTTCGACTCGACTCAGGTCGACCCTGAGCAGCGTCGAAGGGTCGCAGGCGCGCCGTGCGCGCCTCGCCCGCCATGCGGAACGAGTAAAACATTCTCGTGTCGACCAGCAGAACGGGCTAAGCAAAAGTTTGGCGGCACATCAAAGCGCTTCGACGGCTCGAGGCCAAGCTTCGCTACCCGCCCGGTATACTAGACAGCCTGATGCAGGTTCCGACGATCCTCGTCGTCGACGACGAGCGGTTGATTCGCTGGTCGCTCGTCAGCCGACTGACGCAGGAAGGCTATCGCGTGCTCGAGGCGGAAACGGGCGCCGAGGCGCTCGAGCGTCGGCGCGAAGGCGTCGATCTCGTGCTGCTCGACTACCGCCTGCCCGATTCGGACGGACTCGCCGTGCTCCGACGGATCAAGGAAGCCGATCCCGACACGCTGGTGATCCTGCTGACGGCGTATTCGAACGTGGACACCGCGGTCGAGGCCATGAAGCAGGGCGCGTACCACTACGCGAACAAACCATTCGACGTGGACGAAATCGCGCTGCTCGTCGAAAAAGCGCTCGAGACGACGCGGCTCAGGCGCGAAGTGCGGACGTTACGGGCGACGCAGGCGCGGCCCTACAGCCTCGACCGGATCGTCGGCGAAAGCGCGGCCATCGTGGGCGTGCGCGCGCTGCTCCAGAAGATCGCGACGAGCCCTGCCTCGACGGTGCTGCTGATGGGCGAGAGCGGCACGGGCAAGGACCTCGCGGCCAAGGTGATCCACTACGCGAGCGCACGGAGTCACGAGCCGTTCATGAACATCACGTGCTCGGCGCTGCCCGAAACGCTGCTCGAGAGCGAGCTCTTCGGGCACGAGCGTGGCGCGTTCACGGGGGCGGATCGACAAAAGCGGGGGCTGCTCGAGTCGGCCGACGGCGGCACGGTGTTTCTCGACGAAATCGGCGAAATGGTGCCGGCGCTCCAGGCCAAGCTGCTGCGATTTCTCGAAGAGAAGACGTTCAAGCGCGTGGGCGGCGCGCTGGATCTGCGCGTGGACGTGAGGGTGATCGCGGCGACCAACAAGAATCTCGGAGAGGAAGTGCGCCAGGGGCGCTTCCGCGACGATCTGTACTATCGTCTGAACGTGCTGCCGATCGTGCTGCCCCCGCTCCGGCAGCGGGCCGACGACATTCCGCAGCTCGTCACCTACTACGTCGACGCGTACAACTCGGAGTTCCGCAAGCACGTGCACCGCGTCGCACCAGAAGCGTTGGCCAAGCTCAAGGCGTTCGGGTGGCCGGGCAACGTCCGCGAGCTGAGGAATGCGGTCGAGCGCGCGATGCTGCTCACGGAAGGCGACGAGCTGACGCTCGAGCACTTCCCGGTGGCGGGCGCCGAGGCACCGAAGCTGAGCGAGCGCGTACAGTTGCCGCCCACCGGGATCGATCTCGAGGACCTCGAACGGTCGCTCGTCGTGCAAGCGCTCGAGCGCAGCGGGTGGAACCAGACGCGCGCCGCGGCGATGCTCGGCCTGAACCGTGATCAGATCCGGTATCGGATCGAGAAATTCAAGCTCGAGAGGCCTGCGTCCTCGGCCTCTGGTTGAGGGGCCACCGTCTCGCGCTATCGCCATGCCAGAAGCGTGGCGAGGATCAACCCCATCGCCGCCAGCGTGCCGCCGACCAGCTGCTTGAACCGCGCGCCACCGATCGCCGCGGCCAGCCCAAGCTTCAGCGTGGTGTTGGCGAGGATGCCGGTGGCGAGCCCGCGCGCGGCGACGTCGAGCGGGATCGCCGCGCGTGCGCCGCGAGCCATCGAGATCGTCAGCGCGTCAACGTCGGTCAAGCCGAGGACGGCGCCCGACAACACGACGCCGGTGTCGCCCCATGTGCGCCGTGCCAGCTCGACCGCGATGAGCACGACCTGAAAGAGCGCGGCCATCTGCAGGGCCGCACGGATCTGCAGCGGATTGGCCGGCGGCTCGAGCCCTTCGGTCTCGCCTCGCGCATGGCGCAGGCCCGTGGCCAGGATCAGTCCGCCGACGAGAAACGGCGGCAGCAGATACCACACGAGGCCTCGCGCCAACGCGGGATTGAGCACGGCGGTTGCCACGGCGACACGGACGAAGAGCACGGTGCTCGCCGCGATGGCGCCGTACGCCAGGGACACGCCGAGACGGACGCCGTCGCGGCTGGCTCGCGCGAAACCCAGCGTCACGCTGGTCGACGAGATGAAGCCGCCGAGCAGCCCCGCAATCAGGTAACCGTGACGCGCGCCCACGGCGCGGCGCGCCAGAAAGCTCGCGAAGCTGATCCCGGAGAAGAACAGCACCAGCACCCACAGCTCGCGCGGACGAATCGTTCCCCACGGCCCGTACGGTCCGCTCGGTAGGAGGGGCAGGACGACGGCGGCCATCACCGCGAACCTGAGCGCGGCGCGCAGGCTCTCGTCGTCGAGCCGGCGCACGAGCGCGTGCAGGCGCGATTTTTCGAGCAGCATGAGACTGGTGGCGGCCGAGATGGCGCTGGCGAGCGCGAGATGGCCGAGGCCCGCGACGACGCCGGCGGCAAGCACGACGATCGCGCTCGCTTCGGTCGTCGCATCCACGTCGGTGCGGCTGGCGGCGGCATATGCGGCGACGACCAGACCGGCGCTCGCCGCGAGGAGCACCACGGCCAGCGCCTGTGCGTCGAGCGACCACAGCCAGCCCGACGTGCCGGCTGCGCCGCCCAGGAGCGCGAACGTGCGTACGCCAGCAAAGCGAGCGCCCGGGCCGCTGGCATGGCCCGACCACTGCCGTTCGATGCCGACGGCCAGGCCGCCGAGCACGGCGACGATGATGCCGAGAGGGATGGAGGTCAGAGTCCTGACCGCCTAGGTAAACGCCGACGGATCCGGTTGGATCGGGGCGGGGCGGCGCGATCGACGCGCGTGTCCCGGCAGCGCGAGGATCGGAACCGTGCAGCCGCCGGAGAGGACGTGATAGGTGATCGATCCTTGCGCGGCGCCCCACAGGCCCTCGCCTCGCCTGAGCGCCACGATCACCAGCCCTGCGCGTGTGTCGGCGGCGAGCGAGGAAATCTGATCGGCCGGATCGCCGGGACGCACGTGGGCCTCCACCCGCAGGCCGTTCCGCACGTCGGCCGCGAGTCGAACGAGCGTCGCCCGCGCCTGCGCCAGCCGCCGTTGGCGGCGTTCGCCGAGCCGCAAGGTGAGCCAGCGCGGCGCCTGGTCGGGCGGCACGACGTGGGCGAGCACCAGTTCGGCGCCGACGCCGTGGGCCACCGCGGCGGCCGCGCGTGCATCGGCCAGCGCCTCGCTGCCAAGATCGATCGCTGCGAGCACGCGCATGCCGGGCCACGACGCGGACGGCCGTCCGCCCGGTCCGCCAGGCGGGACCGCCAGGATCGGCACCTTCGCCTCGCGCAGGACCCGCTGGGTGGTGGACCCAAAGAACAACTTGCCGGCGCCGCTCAGTCCCTGCGTGCCGACCACGATCAGGTCGGCCGACAGACGCCGGGCCGCCTTGCCGATTTCCCGCGCGGCCTCCCCAATCGTGACGATCTGCTCGACGCCACGCGCGTCCTTCTTGCCGAGCGATTGCACGACGAACCGTTTGAGCTCGGCGCCGCTCGTCCGGACCAGCGCGCGCTCGTCGTAAGCCGCTGCGGCTGCGGCGGCGATCAGCAGAGGGTTGTTGACATACAGCGCCGTGACGTGTCCCTTCGATCGGCGAGCCATCGCGACCGCGTGCCGCAGCGCCAGAGCCGAGTGCGGCGAGAAATCGATGGGGCAGAGAATCGTCCGAAACGTCTGCGTCTGGCGCAAGACGGGTGTCATGCGGCCCCCCCCTTGGCTGGCAGTTGCACCAGCACGGTTGTGCCGCCCGCAGGCGGGCAGTCCACGGTGATGGTTCCGCCGTGCAACTCGACGAATCGCTTCGCGGTGGACAGCCCCAGGCCCGTTCCGCGTGATTTGGTCGTGTGGAACGGCTGGAAGAGAAGGGGCCTCGTGTCGGGCGGAATGCCCGGCCCTTCGTCGGCGACCTCGACGCGAAGCCAGTCGTTCTCGAGCCGAATCGAGGCTCTGATCAGACCGTGGCCGTGCATGGCCTGCGCAGCGTTGATGAACAGATTCTGGAACACGATCTTCAAGAGCTCGGCGTCACCCGACATCGGCGGCGCCTCGCCGCTCGTCTCGATGCGGACGCCTGGATACGCGGGATCCCTCGACAGCAAGTCGGCGACCAGGCACAGGAGCGACCGAAGATCGATCGGGGCCAGCTTGGGCTGCTGCGGCCGTGCGAACAGCAGCAGTTCCTTGATGAGGTCGTTCAGTGCGTCGAGGCGCGCCAGGATTTCCCCGATGATCGGCACGTCCTTGCTGCCCGCCGGCAGCCGGCCGCCGATCACCTGGATGGCGCCGCGGACGGCCGTCAGCGGATTTTTCACTTCATGCGCGATGACGGCGGCCATCTCTCCGAGCCTCGCGAGCGAGGTCTGATCGCGCAGCTGCTCCGCGAGCTTGTTGCGCGCCGTCAGATCGTGGAGGATGCCGGTGAAGCGTCGCTCACTGCCGACCTTGATCTCACCGACCGAGAGATGCACGGGGAACGTGGTGCCGTCGCGGCGAAGCGCCGTCACCTCGCGTCCAATCCCGATGATCTTCTGCTGGCCGGTCTGCAGGTACCGCCCGATGTAGTGGTCGTGCTCCTCGCGATCGGGCGAGGGCATCAGCAATTTGATGTTTCTGCCCAGCACCTCGCGCTCGGCGTAGCCGAACAGCCGTTCGGCGGCCGGATTGAACGACTCGATGAGGCCAGACGCGTCGATCACGATGATGCCGTCCACGGCCGAGTCGATAATCGCCCGCCAACGGGCCTCGCTGGTCTGCTGGGCCAGCACGGCGGCGCGAACGCGCGCACCGTCTTCGGGCGGATTCGCAGGGCCTTCGGTACGCATCGCCGCCGATCATCGCACGAACCGATCGAACGTGCGATGTGAACGTTCCGGCGTGCCAGACGCGAAATAATCCCCGCGTGCCGGAAATTTCCCGCCGGTGTTCGTTCTCCTGCCGGTTCCCGGCCACGGTCCAGCCCCAACCCCGCAGCGCTCATCCGGGCACGCGGCTTGCTCGGAGGAGACACGATTGATGAAATAATGAGACATGACGCAATCTGAATTGGAGCCGCCGAGACCATGAGACGGATCATCAGCGTGTCGACCCTGGTCGTGCTGTTCGCGACCTTCGCGCCGGCCACACCCGCTCAGACGCCGGGCACGGGCCGCCTCATGCGGGAGAAGCTGGCGCATACCCAGCGCATTCTCGAAGCGCTCACGACCAGCAACTACGACCTGCTCGCGCGCGAGAGCGTGGCCTTGTCGCAGGTGACCAACGCGCCGGCGTGGACCGTGCTGAAGATGCCCGAGTACCGGCGCCAGAGCGACGAGTTTCTCCGCATCACCGAAGACCTGGCCGCGGCGGCCAAGGACCGCGACCTGGACCTGGCCGCCATGCGCTTCGGCGCCCTCACGATGAGCTGCTATCAGTGCCACCGGTACATCAAGAACATGCGGCTCGCGAGATAATCTGAGTGAAGGAGATCGACATGTCTGAACAGACGTTCAAGGAATCGTTCAAGGTAGCGGGCACTCAGCTTCTGGATGCCGTGAAGAAGCTCGTCCACGAAGGCAACGTCCGGCGTGTCGTCATCAAGCAGGGCGACCAGATCATCGTCGAGTTCCCGTTGACGGTTGGCGTGATCGGCACGGTGCTGGCGCCGATTCTGGCGGCGATTGGGGCCGTGGCGGCCATGTTGAAGGAATGCACGCTCGAGGTCGAGCGCGTCAAGGACAAGCCGAACGAGGAGAAGGGCGCGGCGTAGAGGGTGAAGGGCAGAGGGCAGAGGGTTATTTGTTCCAGCTGTGGAGCGTGCGGATGTAGTTCGCGCGCTCGAACGCGCTCGGGTCGTCCGCATGCAGCAAGCTCACTTTGCCCCGCATGTCGTCGACCGAGGCGACCTTCTGCCATTCCATCCAGCGCTTCAGGGCGTCGACGGCCGACTCGAGAAAGCTCGGGCCGTGACGCAGCAGCGCCGACACCATCTGCACGGCGTGTGCGCCGGCGAGCACGGCTTTCACCGCGTCGTTCGCGGTTTCGACGCCGCCGGTCGCCGCGAGCGACGCGCGGATGCGTCCGTGCAAAATCGCCAGCCAGCGCAGCCGGAGCAGCAGCTCCGCGCTCCTGGAGAGCTCGAGATGCGGCTCCACCGTCATCGAGTGAAAGTCGATGTCCGGCTGGTAGAAGCGGTTGAAGATCACGAGGCCGTCCGCTCCCGCCTTGTCGAGCTGCTGCGCCACGTTGGCAAACGCGGTGAAAAACGGCGATAGCTTGACGGCCACGGGAATCCGCAGGATCCGCTTCAGCTCGAGTACGATGTCGCGGACCTGCGTTTCAATGGCGATGCCGGGCAGCGCGAGGTCCGTCACGACCGCGTAGTGATTCACCTCGAGGGCGTCGGCGCCTGCCTCCTGGAGCCGTTCGGCCCAATGCAGCCATGCTTCGGCCGTGGCGCCGTTGAGCGATGCGATCACCGGAATGCGGACCGCGCTCTTGACGCGGCGCAGGTGGTCCAGATGCTCCTCCGGCGAAAACGGGTACTCGCCCGACGAAGGGAATGCGGACAGCGCGGCCGCGAAGTCCGCGTCGAGCGGGTCGCGATGGTGAATCCGCCCCGAAGCCGCCAACGTGATCTGTTCCTCGAAAAGCGAATGGAGCACGATCGCCGCGGCACCCGCGTCCTCGAGCCGCTTCACGCTGTCGAGGTGCGCGCTGAGCGGGGACGCGCCGGCCATGAATGGGTGTGCCAGGCGGAGCCCGAGGTAAGTCGTCGACGTGTCCATCGGAGCCTCGAGTCTTACGGGTACAAGGTCGTCAGCGTGAACGTCGCGGGGCTCTTGAGAAGACCCGAATCGTACACCTGCACGCAGTACGTGCCCGGATCGACGCGGCTCGCGAGCGGCGCCGCGCCGGTCGTCGCGTCGGTCGATGTACTGAGGTAGCAGCCGCCGCCGTCGGCGCGCGGGATGCCCAGACCGAAGCCGATGACGGCGTCGGTGGGCGACAGGCTCGTGAGGTGGACGGTGATCGTCCCGGCCTGTGACGCCGGGATCGTGCGCGTGGCCGACCCGAGGGCCGGCACGCTCGTCGAAAACGAATCGCTGCCGGCGGACGTCGTCGCCTCCGGCGGCGTGCCCGCAACGGGCGTCATCACGATCCGGACGGCAAAGTTCATGGAGCCGGCCAGACGGCCGACATCGTACACGTCGACGCAGTGCACGCCGGCTGTCGTTTGGGCGACGAGGAGCTGCGCGGTCAACCCCGCCCGTGTCTCGACGAACCGATCGTGGCTGCAGCCCGTACCGCGCGGGATTCCGAATGCCAGGCCGACGATGTCGGTCGAGGCCGCCCGGCGCCCCTCCGGCGTGAGGCTGGCGAGCATGAGACTGACCGAGCCTGCCGTGTTCGGCGAGAACGCGTAGAACCGCGAGCCTGCCGCCGGCAGCCTGCCCACGAACAGCTCGGCCGTGGCGATGGATGTCGACGAAGAAGGCTCGGTGGGCGTCGAGCCGCAGGCGGCGGCAAGGGCTGCCGCGAACGCGACGAGAGTCGAGCGTCGCATCAGGGATGCCCGATGACCAGAGTGAAGGTCGCCCTACCGAACAGATTACCGATGTCCGAGACCTTCGCGCAGAACACGCCGGGACCGAACGTGCCGGTCAGTTGCGGCGACGCTCCCGCCGCCGTGTTCACGCTGGTCGTGGTCACGCACTCGGTCCCGCTCGGCGTGCCTATGCCCAGGCCGAGCCACACTGTTGGGGGCACGGACGTTCCCGACACGCTGACGAGCGTGAGGTCGACCGTGCCGTTTTGCTCGATGCTGAACGAATAGAAGCTCGAGCCGCCGACGGGTACCGTCCCGTCCCACGTCTCGGTGATCGTCGGCGCTGCGACCGGCGTGGTCGGCGGCGCGGTCGTGGGAGCGGTGGGGCTGCTATCGTCGCCGCACCCCGCCATGGACAACGCGACCGCGACCACGGTGGCGAGCGCACACGACGCGCGCCGCGGGACAATTCGTGTCAGACGATCCGGTTTGCACATGGGTGGCCCGTTCATGCAAGCAGCAGACCAGCGGCTGCGGCTGGATCCGGCTAAGTAATGTCGAGAAAACGTCGAGAGAGGCGACCTCGCTTGCGGACAGCACGGATGCTCGAGCGTCCCCATGAAACGACGCGGCCGAGCGGCACTCCCATCGCACGACGTGCGTATACTAAAGAACCTTACCACAGATGTTTCGCAAGACGCGTACTGGCGGCTCGAGGTTGAGGCGCGCGCTGTGTAGTGCAGGACTTCAGTCCTGCTACGGCGGGCGCGTGCAGGTTTCAGGATCTGCGCGACCCTGCCGCTCATCGAGGGGTCGAAGAGGACAGGGAAGAGTAAAGACATGATGCGATGGGCACTCGGCGCCGCTCTTGCCGTCTTGGCGCTTGGCGACGGATTCGCCGATGGCCGACAGGCGACGTTCAAGACCGGCACCCGCACAGTGGCAGTGTACGCCACCGTGACGGAGCCGGGCGGGCGGCTCGTTCCCGATCTGACGCGCGAGGATTTCGAAATCGACGATGACGGCAAGCGGCGGGACATCACCGTGTTCGCCACCGAGATCCAGCCGATCACCGTCGTGATGCTGCTCGATAGAAGCGGAAGCATGGAAGGCAACTTCGGTCTCGTGCGCGAGGCGGCCGAGCGGTTCGTCGCCGAGCTCCTGCCGGCCGACCGGGCCCGGATCGGCAGCTTCTCGAACCGCATCCAGGTCGATCCGCGTACGTTCACATCGAATCGCGACGAGCTCATCGGGATTCTGCGCACTCAGCTGCAGGAGAGCGGCCCGACGCCGCTGTGGAACGCGGTGAACGTCGGCATCACCGCGCTTCTGCACGAGGAAGGGCGGCGTGTCATCCTGGTGTTCACCGACGGCACCGACTTCCCGATGAATTTCAGGACGAACAACAGCACGCTCAAGGACGTGATGAAGCGCGCCGACGAAGAGAACGTGATGGTCTACGCGATCGGCTTCAACGGGCAGCGCGTGCCGACAGGCATCGGCGCGGCCGGCCCCCGAGGCGGCGCCCGCAGGGGGCGTGGGGGATCGCGTGGCGGGAGCGGACCGACCCCGCCGGTCATGCCGGTCGGCAGGCCCGATCCTGGCCTCGCCACGATTGCCGCCGAGACGGGCGGCGGGTACTTCGAGGTCACGTCGGCGACCGATCTGGCGGCGTCCTTCAAGCGCGTCGCCGACGAGCTGCACCATCAGTACGTCATCGGGTTCACGCCGGCGGTCCTGGACGGCAAGACCCACCGACTGGCGCTGCGCGTGAAGGGGGCGGGGCTCGTGGCGCGCGCGCGCCGGAGCTATCTCGCGACACGGGAGCAATGATCAGCTCCCGGAGTGCCCGTAGTTGACAGTTAACAGTCAACAGCTAACAGTCTGTCAACTGTCAACTGTCAACTGTCAACTGTCGACTTGAGCTGACAGCTGATCCTTGACGCGTTCGCCGGGCGGCACGGATAATCTCCGCCTGGTAACGAAGCTCCGGCTCGAAACCGACGAGAAAAACGAGGCCCCTGGGTCGGTGAAGCTTCGTTACCAGTTGCGCGGCCGCTCCGGCGGCCGCGCCAGGGAGGCCACATTGAAGAAGCTTGCCGCGCTCGCCGTGCTGCTGTGCAGCGGCGGCATCGTGGTGTTCGGCGCGACGCGCACGTTCACCAACCCGAAGCCCGACGGGCATCTGAAGAAGCTGTTTCCGAAGGCCGGATTCTTCACGCCGCTCACGGGCGAGCCGCTGCATTTCACCGCGTACGCCTCGGACCCGCACGGAAACGCCGCGGCGACACCGCTCGGCCTCGTCTTCTGGACGACAGACCTGGTGCCGTACGAGCACGGGTATCACGGTCCGATTCATGTGCTCGTCGGCATGGACATGACGGGCATCATCTCGGGCGTGGTCGTGGACTATCACTCGGAGCCGTACGGCTATTTCTCCGTCGAGCCCGACGCCTTCGCCGAGCAGTTCAAGGGCAAGAGCATTCGTGAGCCGTTCAAGGTGGGCGGCGATATCGACGCCGTCTCACGCGCCTCGCTGAGCATCAACAGCGCGACGCGCGCGATTCGCGACAGCGCCCGGGTGATGGCGCGTCAGTTCCTCTCGCCCGACGCGGTGAAGCGGTGAGGTGGCTCGCGGCGACGCTGTTGTTCGTCGCGATTGTGGCATTCATCGCGCCCTCCGTCGCGCACGCGCAGACGCCGGCCGATCCCTGGGGCTTCGAAGAGGAGCAGGAGGACACCTGGCAGGACATCCTCCGTCCGCAAGCCGCCGACGTGATCCTCACGACCGCGTTCCTCGCCTTCGCGATGGTCAGTTTCTTCAAGAAGAGCGTGCCCCTCAAGTACGTCACCTTCGCGCTGGCGGTCGGCTACATGGGGTTCTACAAGAGCAATCTCATCTCCATCGTGAACATCTTCGGCGTGATGGACCGGAACCTGCCGATCCCGAGACATAACGTGATGTGGTACATCTTCGCGCTCTTCACCGTGGTCTCGACGGTGCTCTGGGGCCGCGTGTACTGCGGGCGCATCTGCGCCTACGGCGCGCTGACGCAGGCGATGGACGCCACGCTCCCGAAGAAGCTCCGCGTGGAGCCGCCGGTCTGGCTCGAGCGGCGCGCCGCGTGGATCAAGTACGGACTGCTCGGCGGCTTGATCGTCTACTACCTCATCACGCACAACCTGATGGTGTACCGGTACGTCGAGCCGTTCTGGCTGTTCGCGCGCACGAGCTCGGGATCGAGCGCGACCGAGACCGCGGCGCTCTGGACCGGCCTGGGCCTGCTGCTCGTCGCGACGGTCTTCGTGAGGAACATGTACTGCCGGTTCCTGTGCCCGGTCGGCGCCATGCTGGGAGTGCTGTCGAACCTGACCGTCTTCAAGATCAAGCGCTGGTCCGAGTGCAACACGTGCAAGATCTGCGAGAAGACCTGCGAGTGGGGCGCCATTCAGGGCCCCACGATCGTCAAGAGCGAGTGCGTGCGCTGCGACGACTGCGAGCGGCTCTACATGGACCAGAAGAAGTGCCCGCACTGGATCATCATTCTGAGGAAAGCCGACAAGATGGCCGCGGCACGTTGATTGAGAATTTCAGAACCAAGAAACATCAAGAATTAAGAATTGAGAATCGAAAGGTGAGTGCGATGCGCAACATGACTCGTCGGGAACTGCTCGCGACGCTTCCGGCGCTTGCGCTCGCGCCGCGCGTGTTTGCGCAGGCCAAGCCGCAGATTTCTCTGAAGGGCTACAACAACTTCACGCTGGCCGTGTCCGACGTGAAGCGGTCGCTCGATTTCTATCAGACGGTCTTTGGCGCGCCGATTCAGGCGCGCCGCGGGCAAACGGTCATCCTTCGGATCGGCAGCGGTCCCCAGTTCATGGCGCTGGCCCCGGCCGGCGCGAACAAGCCCAGCATCAGCACCATGGGTCTCTCGGTCGACAACTTCAACGTGGATCGGCTCATCGGCATCCTCGCGCAGCACGGCGTGACGAGGGCCGACGCGGCTGGCCCCGCGGACTTCGGCAGCCCGGCGTCGCTCACCGGGGGCGCGATGAAAGTGCGCGTCCGGATGCGCGGGCCGGAGGCGGGCGGCGCGAAGGACGGCACGCCGGATCTCTTTTTCGGGGATCCCGACGGCATCGCCGTGCAACTTCAGGACGTGTCGTACTGCGGGGGCGCGGGCACGCTCGGCAACGTCTGTCCTGCCAGTCCCGAACCGTCGCCGAAAAAAGGCCTGTTCGCCATCAAGGACATCAGCCACTTCACGAACGCCGGGGCCGACGCCAATCGCTCGAACGCGTTCTATCAGAATCTCTTTGGGATCGGCATTCGCGCCAAGCAGGGCGCCTCGCTCGGCCTGGCCATCGGGCCCACAATCGGGTTCGTCATGTTCACGGGCGGCGGGGGCGGCGCGCGCGGCGCCGCTCCCGGCACGCCGCCACCGCCGCCGCGGCCCGGCAGCATCAATCACGTCTGCGTCAACATGGAGAAGTTCGCGCCCGACGCGGTGCTGAAGACGCTGGAGACGGTCGGCATCACCCCGCGCGGCGATACGCCGGGTCCGGCCGGCCCGATGAAGCACTACATCAGCCTCCGCTTGCCGAACCGCGGCGGCATCGAAGGCGGGACGCCGGAGCTGTATTTCACCGATCCCGACGGCCTGCCGATTCAACTGCAGGACGTGACGTACTGCGGAGGCGGCGGGTACCTGGGCAACCAGTGCCCGGCGTAGCCGAACGGAGGGTTTCTAGCGTGTCCTTCTAACTTCTAACTTCTAACTTCTGACTTCTAACTTCTTGAGCAGCTGTATCTGCCCCGCGTGGTACAGATCGTGGGCGGCGATGCCGCGGATGAGATACGCCGCCGAGTAGGGCTTGCCCGCGATCGGTTGTTTCAGATCGCGCGGCGTCAGGACGGCGATGGCCTCTCGCAGCCGCCGGTGCTCGTCGATGAGCAGGCGCACGTCGGCCCGCCACGCCCGCTCGCGATTCACATCCTCGGAAGGCCTGACAAACCAGTTGCTCCCGGCGCACGCGAAGCTCCCGCGTTTCTCGCCTGTCAGGCGGCGGCGGACGGCGTATTTCCAGTAGGCCGCATGCACGGCGAGCTCCCAGATATTGTGGCGGTTAGGCGAGGGTCGCCGCGCTGCCTGGGTGGCCGTGACGCCCCGCAACGACCCCAGCAGCGTGGTGCCGTGCCAGGCCTGATGGTCGAATCCCTCGTCGACGAGGTGCAGCAGCAAGTTCAGGGCAACGTTCATGAAGACTCGGGGCTCGGGACTCGGGAACGCTCTCAATGCTACGATCTGTCAGGGCCGTTATCACGCACGTCGCACGTCGCACGTCGCACGTCGAACGTGAGAACGTCGAACGACGCACGAAGAACGGAGAACGTATGGATCGCCAGTTCCCGATCGGAAAGTTTCATCGCCCCTTGGTGCCGCTCGAAGCCGGCGCCCGTGCGGCGCACGTCGACGAGATCGATCGGATGCCGGCCTCGCTCCGCTCGCTGGTCGCCGGACTGACCGACGCGCAGCTCGACACGCCCTACCGGGCAGGGGGCTGGACGGTCCGGCAGGTGGTGCACCACGTGCCCGAGAGCCACATGAATGCGTACGTCCGTTTCAAGCTCGCCGTCACCGAAGACACGCCCCTGATCAAGACGTACGAAGAGGCGCTCTGGGCGGAGTTGCCCGATGCCCGAACCGCGCCGATCGGCATGTCGCTCGATTTGCTCGACGCCCTCCATCGGCGATGGGTCACGTTTCTTCGGGCGCTGCCCGACGCGGCGTTTCAGAAGGCTTACAAGCATCCGGAGCTCGGCGTCGTGACGCTCGATACCGCGCTCGCGCTGTACGCGTGGCACGGCAAACACCACGTCGCCCATGTGCGCCTGGTTGCCGGTGCCCGTGGCTAGTGTCCCGTCCCAGTGGTTCGCGACATAATTCCCGGGCGGGGCATCCCGGCTGGCTGCGTTGCTCCTCCCTCAAATATTCCCG